>Ga0207986_1001275_pt1 | contig 10939 bp, 11 predicted proteins | sample ETNtaG_26_FD_185764 | JGI IMG/M metagenome (GOLD analysis project Ga0207986, IMG submission 185764) | Marine microbial and viral communities from oxygen minimum zone, Eastern Pacific Ocean - ETNP201302SV89 (SPAdes) (version 2) | ecosystem: Environmental > Aquatic > Marine > Oceanic ... | reverse complement strand
CATGTTGTCGCTAAAAAATTTTTCATTAACTAAAATTTTCCCATTTAATCTCTAATTTCTTATCTTCTAGGATAGCGTTAATCACAGCAATCATTAAGGGGAGTTTTTTCTCATCAAAATCTTCTTTGACTTTCTTACCAATTTCGAAAATTAAGTCTGCTCCCTCAACAGTGATGTTGGGCATTTTATTTTTTTTAGCTTCGGAAAATACCATCCCTTCGCCTATCAAAGCGCCCATTTTACTATTTCTTCCTCCGGCTACGCTAACATATAAATCACCTAGACCCGCAGGTCCTTTTACAGTCTCTTTTTTTCCCTTTAAAAATTCTGTAAAGATTTCCATTTCGTAAATAGATTGCCTCACTAACGCTGCAGCTGTATTTAGATAAAGATTTCCTTTAGACTTCGTTTTATTTAATCCAGGTGCGGCTCCTATAGCTATAGAAAATATGTTTTTAATAGCCGCACAAACTTCTACTCCATTAATGTCTGTGCTTGTTGAAACATGATAATAATCAGTTGTTAACATCTTGCTTAACGACTTAGCGATATCTAAATTTTTATTTGCAATGACAACATCGCTATGAACTCTATTGGCTAGTCCAGGTGCCAAACATGGTCCTCCCACAGCTGATAGATTTATATTTTTAATTCCCTTTTGAGATAACAGTCTATTTAACTTATCAACCAAAAGCTCATATTGCTTTTCGTTCATACTTAAACCTTTGGTTAGCATTAACAATGGGGGTAGTTCATTATTATAAGAAATTTTTTTTAATTCTTCTGCAATCCAATCAATACCTTTTGAACTTACCCCTAAAACAATTAGATCTGGTTTTGTTTTAAAAACCTCTTTAATGGATTCATGTTTAAAAAATTCAATTGTTTTTAACACTTCCAAATTTAACCCAGAATGAAAGCGATTTTTATTTAATTCATCGATAGCATTGTTCTCGAGATGTGTACCAACAATACTGATATCATGTTTGTTATCAGAGCATGGATAAGCAAACGCCGTTCCCATTGCCCCTGCACCAATTGTAACTATTTTTCCCATAATTTAATCTTTAAAAAAAAGTTTTCTAGCCAATATAAATATTGTTAATAATTCAACTTTAGCAATTACCATAAAAATAATAAGCGAAATTTTTGAAAATGTGAACAAATTAGCAAATTGAATTTGCTCTATACCATAGACATTGGATGCGGCGGTATTTGTGAGAGTAAGAATTGATAATTTAAATGAATTTTCAAAATTTAAAGTATCTACTAATAAAATGCTGCTTAAAATGAAAAGACTAAGAAAGAACAAAATAAATATAAGAAATGACATTTTAATGTTTTCTGTATTAATTTTTTTTTCTGAAAATGCAATGTTGCTGCTAATGACAACGTTAGGTTTAACCAATTTATACATTTCTGCAAAAAGAGCTTTAATAAGAATGTAAATTCTTATGAATTTTATACCGGATGTTGTAGACAAAACAGAGCCCCCCAACAAAGTTAAGATTAACAAATATAATGCAAAATTACCTTGTACTTCGCCTAAGCTTATTCCAGATGTTCCTATACTGCTCAAAATATTTACAAAAACTGAAAGTAAATCTAATTCGTGAATAAAATAGAAAACCATAGAGAAAATAATTATTAAAATAACGAGATATGAATCTTCTTTATGATTTTTGAGATCACTCCTATTAAAAAAAATATTATAAATAAGATAAAAATTTAAAAGTGAAATAAGAAAAGACAAACTAAGAAATATAGATTGCAAGTTAGTGGTTATTATTTTGTCTAAAGAATTGGTAGGGAGAAAACCTCCTGAAGAAATTACTGTCATTGATAGATTAAAACTATTGAAAAATCTAATCCCCGATATTGAAAACAGAGAAAAAATTAGAATTGTTAAAAAAAAGTAAATAAAAAAAGTTCTTATCGAAACACTTAGCCAATTGGATGAAAAATTTAATTTTTTTTCAAGATTAAAGGAAAAATCTACGAATTTAAAGCCAATCAGTTTATTTGAAAAAATCAGGATAATAAAAATTAAAAAATAAAAACCCCCAATCCACTGAGAAGATGATCTCCATAGAATTAGAGGAGAGTCTAAATTACCTATATTTTCAAAAACTGAAAAGCCTGTACCTGATAGTCCAGAAATAGATTCAAAATAGGAATCAATGAAAGATAAATTGTAATCCCCCAAATAAAAAGGTATTGAGTAAAAAAAAGAAATTAAAAAATAGACTAATAATGCTAAAAAAATTTGTTCGTAAGCTGTAATATCGTCTTTAAAATTCTTTCCAATTTTAAAAAAAATAAAACCGGTTATCAAAGATAAGAATAGTGTGACTGTATAAGAATTAATATTTGAAAAATTATCAAAATGAAAAGAATAAAGGATATTTAGTAAAGCTAAAAAACTCATTGGAAAACAGCTTATGCCTAAAAAATATAAACAGGATTTTATTCGCATTTTATTATGAAGATATTCTAAAAAGATTCTCTATTTCTTTTAACTGGTCTCTCTTAGACAAAAACACAACAACATCATCTTTTTCAAATACAACACTTGATTTGGGCATGATAACTTTATTTTTTCTCACAATTGCGCCTATTCTTACTTCTTCTGGTAAGTCTGAATCTTTTATAGATTTATTTATCAATTCAGATGCTTCTAGAATTTTTGCTTCCAAAAATTCATATTGACCATCCAAAAGTGAATAAACTGTATCTATAGTTCCCATATGTACATGTTTCATAATTTTTGAAACGGTAGTCATTCGTGGATCAACCAAGTCGTCTATCTTCAAAGACTCCTGAAGTAGGCTGTAGTTCTGTTTGTTTACTATTGCAATTGTTCTTTTAGAAGGACCGCCGTATTTTTCAGCCAATACGCAAGCCATCACATTATCCTCATCGTCACTTGTAAGAGCAAAAACGGTTTCTACTTCTTCAATATTTGCTTCCTTAAGAATTTTTTCATCTAAAGCATCTCCGCATATTACTATTGCAGACGAAAGCTCGCTTGCAATTTGCTCGGCTCTGGCCTTATTTTTTTCAATAATTTTAATTCTTAAATCTTCTACGGTTTCTAAGAGTTTTGCTAAATGCAAACCAATATTTCCTCCGCCAATTATAAGTATTTTCTTTGCCAATTTTTCTTCGTGACCAAAAACTGACAATAATTTGTTTATCTGATCTGTGCTGACTACAGCATAAACTTTGTCTCCAATTTTTATCTGATCATTTTTTTTAAAAAAAACAAAAGATTCTTTTCTTTCTGCTCCAAATATATGAGCCTTAAATTCTGGAAATTTTTTTGTTAAATCTTTTAAAGGTATGTTGGCTATAGGACATTCTTTCTCAATATAAATTTCTAATAGCTTAACCTTATCTTTAACAAATGGGACGTTATCTAAAGCGCCGGGTGCCTCCAATTTTCTATATAGTGACTTAGCAACTTCACGTTCCGGTGAAATAATTACATCGATAGGTATATTTGATTTATTATATAATTTGCTCCATTTGCCTTCTAAAAACTCTTGCGATCTTATTCTTGCGATTTTTTTCGATATATTAAATAAAGAACTTGCTAACTGGCAAACGATCATATTGGTTTCGTCATTCCTAGTAACCGCAATAATCATAGCAGCATCCTTTGCACCAGCATTTTCTAATACTGAAGGCAAAGTAGCTCTTCCAACTATTCCCTTAACATCTTGGGTGTCATTTATTTTTTTAATATCTTCAGAAGACTGATCAATAACAGTCACAGAATGTCCTTGCGCCTGTAATTGTTTACTGATTGAAAAGCCGACCATGCCGGCACCACAAATTATAATGTTCATGATCAGTTAATGCCTTTTATTCCAAGAAATTTAAGTTTTCTATGAAGAGCAGATCTTTCCATTCCTATAAATTCAGCCGTTTTAGAAATATTTCCTTTGTTTCTTTTTAACTGATTTAAAAGATAATTTTTTTCAAAATTTTCACGTGCTTGTTTTAGCGGATAAGACATTGAAGGAGTGGTATTTTCCAAATTTTGAGATGAATTTTTATTTAATATTTCGTGTAGCAATTTTCCAACATTGGATTGATTTTCGTTCTGAGAAAGTATTGAGATCCTTTCCACTAAATTTCTTAATTCTCTAACATTGCCAGGCCAATCATAAGTATAAAGCAAGTCGTCTTCAATATTAATGTCAATTTCCGGCATGCCATTAATTTCAGCAATTTTTTTTTGAAAATATTTAATTAATAAAGGAATATCTTCCGTTCTAGAATTTAATTTTGGCATTTCAATTGGTACAACATTTAGTCTATGATACAAATCTTCTCTAAAATTTCCAATTGCTATTTCGTTTTTTAAATCTTTTGAAGTAGAAGATATAATCCTTGTATTAACAAAAATATCTTTCTTACCATTAATTCTTTTAAATTTTTGATCAATTAATACTCTTAAAATTTTTGCTTGAGTGTCTAAAGGTATTTCAGAAATTTCGTCTATTAACAACGTTCCATTTTTAGCTTTTTCTAAAAATCCATAGCTTATAGTGCCGTCACCATTTTCTGATCCAAATAATTCCAGTTCATAATTATTTGGTTGTAATAGCACTCCATTCAAAACAACAAAAGATTCTTTGGAACGTGGAGAATTTTTATGAATTTTTCTAGCAACTAATTCTTTTCCTGAGCCTGTTGGCCCAAAAATTAAAATTCTACTATCGGTTGAAGAAAGTTTGGTAATTAATTTTTTGATTTTAAGTATTTGACTATTTGTACCTATCAAGTCAAAAGAATGGAATAATTTATTTTCGAGTTGAAAATTTTCTTTTTTTAAACTCACGCTTTCTAATGCTCGACTTATAAAATTAAGTAATTGCTCAGCTGCAAAAGGCTTGGTGATAAATTCGTAAGCTCCTAATTTTAAAGAATCCACGGCCATTTGAACATTGGCATGTCCTGAAATCATTATTACAGGGACAAGATCAGTTAATTTTTTAATTTTTTTTAAAAGATCAATTCCATCCTCATTCTCACCCTTGTCTAATTTTACGTCCACAACCGCTATGTCAGGTAATTTTTTATCTATTTCAAAGCTAGCCTGATTATAATTTGCAGCTTCTCTGACATCGTAATTTTTTTCTTTTAAAATATTTGAAATTAAATTTCTAATATCAAAATTATCATCAATAACTAATACTTCGTGTTTCATGAAAAAATAGGTAGAGAAATGTCTATCTCTGCTCCTTTGGAGTTCTTAGTAAAATAAACGTCACCCTTGTGCTCATTAATAATTTTCGTAACTATGGGTAAGCCTAAACCAGTTCCATCTCGTTTGGTAGTAAAATAAGGCTTGGTTATATTTTTTATATCATTAAAACCGGTTCCATTATCTAGCATTTTGATCACTATATATTCATTATTTTTGATTATTTCTATATTAATTTTGCCTTGTAAATTAGTAACTTTTTGTTTTTTTTCCTGAATTGCCTCAATAGAATTTTTAATTAAATTTAAAAAAACTCTATGTAATTGTTTGTTATCGCCATTAATAAAGTACTTTTCTTTCGAAAAATTTTTCAACTCTATTTTCAAATCTTTGTTTGACATTTTGTAAAATTCAATTGATCTATTGATGATTTCTAAAACATTAGTTTTTTTTAATATTGGTAAAGGCATTCTTGCAAAATCTGAAAACTCATTAACCAACCCTTCTATGTCCTTAATCTGTCTGTTAATAGTTTCAAGATAGCTTACAAAATCTTTTTTTTCGTCCTTCAATCTCTCAGAGTATTTACCTCTCAATCTGTCTATTGAAAGTTGTATAGGAGTTAAAGGATTTTTAATTTCGTGTGCGAGTTTCCGTGCAACAATTTCCCACGCAGAATATCTTTCGGCATCTAAAAGTTTATCTTGTTGTTTTTTAAGTCTTTCTATCATGTTATTGAAATTTTCATTAAGTATTTTAATTTCTTCATCAGATTCGATATCTGGAACTTTGCTATCCAATTGCCCTGAGCTTATACTTTTTGATGCGGATATTAAGTTTACTATTGGTTTGGTTAATCTTTCGGCAAAAGTAATCGCAAATACGATTGTTAAAAATAATAACATAGCAACAACTATTATATAAATAATTGCAAAAGTTATTTTTATACCCGTTCTCCTATTTTCTACTGTATAATAAAAATTTACCGCTTGTTCAGTATCATCTAAATATTGAATTAACTTAGGCTCAATATTTTTTGAAACAAAAAGATATGTATCAATGAAATTATTTATTTTTATCATTACAGCAGTTTTTTTTTCTGTAGATCGATCTATTGACACCGCTTTTCCTTCAAGAGCCCTACTAAACTCCTCCTCAGATGGAGTTGTGAATTCATCTTCCGGATTGTTAGTGTTGGCAGCTAAAATGTTGCCGCTGCTATCAATCAAATAAATTTCATCAACTTTTCTTAATTCTTTTTGCGTTCTAACAATTTGGTTAAATCTGTTTGGATTTGAAAAAAAAACTCCTGAATATCTACTCAAATCAAAACCAATTAAAAGAGCGTCTGTTTCAACAGATTTCTTTGTTTCTTCAATATAGTTCCTTGCGACCTCGTACGAATTATTTACTGCCGATGTTATTTTTTGATCGAAATATTTTTGTAATCCTACGTTGAATAATATTAGAGAAAATATAGCCACTATTGATGATGGTATAAAAGCAAAAAGTGAAAACTGTAAAACGTAATTGAGGCTTGTCCTTGAACCAACTGTTTTCGATTTATATTTGAAAAATATTTTTGAAGTTTCCCTAATTAAAAATATTAAAAAAACAACCAATAGAACTACATCTAATATTAATAGATATTGAAGATTATTTTCGTTTAAAAAAATAAAGTTCTGATTTATAAAAGTTATAAAAGTGAATACACCCAATAAAACACATAGAAATGAAACACCGAAAAACCATTTAAAATTTTTAATAGTATTTATCATTTTAAATATATTTTATAACTTACATAAATATGGTGTAAATTAACACAATGAGTTTTTCCTTAATTTTATTAGCTGCGGGCAATAGTAAAAGATTGAGTTCTAAAATCCCAAAACCTTTTATTAAAATTGCCAATAAAACCTTACTAGAATACTCGTTGACTAAATTTGGTAAGATAAGACAAATAAAAAAAATTATTATCGTTACAAATAAAAAACATTCAAAATTTTTTAAAAATATCAAATTCAACAATTGTGTAAAAATAGTTGGCGGAAAAACTAGACAAGAATCTACCTATAAAGCCTTAAAACATATTAAAAAAAATAAGATCAAATGCACCAATGTGCTTATACATGATTCTGCTAGGCCCAATTTTTCTGTCAAATTGATAAAAAGAATTATAAATGCTTCTAAAAGAAATGCTGTTATTCCTAAAATCCCCATGCATGATGCCTTGAAAGAATCTATTGGCAAAAAAATTCTATTAAATCTTCCAAGAAAAAACTTCTTTTCAACTCAAACACCTCAATCTTTTAATTTTAATGAAATCCTTGATCTACATTCTAAAAATAAGGCTCTGTATAAAGACGATGACCTTTCTTTAGTTCAATCTTTAAAAAAAGTTAAATTTGTCAATGGTGAAAAAAATAATTTTAAAATTACCAATCAAGAAGATCTTTTAATGCTTAAGAATTTTATTAATCTCAAAACAAGAACTGGAATAGGTTTTGATGTACATAGACTTGTTCCTAAAAGAAAACTTTATTTAGCAGGTTTAAGAATAAAATCACATTTAGGAACTTTGGGTCATTCAGATGGAGATCCTGTTTTACATTCTATAACCGATGCAATTCTTGGAGCATGCAAAATGGGAGATATAGGTCAAATGTTTTCTGATAAAAATAAAAGATTTAAAAATATAAGATCAACCATTTTATTAAAACGTGTCATGGATCAAATCAAATCTAAAGGTTATTACGTAAATAATTTAGATATAAATATCATTACTCAAACTCCTAAAATTAAAAAATATAAAAATAAAATGATAGATAATATTTCTAAGTTATGTGAAATTTCAAAAGATCAAATAAATATAAAAGGAAAAACTACAGAAAAATTAGGCGTGATAGGAAAAGAAAAAGCTATAGCTTGTGAAGTAATAACCTCTGTAATTAAATATGATTGATAAATTTGGAAAAAGTATTTTAACCCTATTTGGTATTGGTTATTTTAAATATGCTCCTGGAACGTTAGCTTCTTTGGTTACATGTTTAATTTTTTATATTTTGGTTAGAACTGGAAATTTTCTATCATTTTATAATTACATTATAATTTTTTTAATTTTTATTCTTATTTACTCAATAATTTTTATAGATAAACTTTCTTATAAATTTAAAAAAAAAGATCCAAGTGAAATAGTAATAGATGAATTTTTTGGGCAATCAATTGTTATATTATTTGCGTTTTTTTTGGGCGGTAATGTTTATATAATTCTTTCGTTACCTGGATCATTTTTAATACATTATATTTTAGAATTAGAATTATTGCTTGCATTTATACTATTTAGAATTTTTGACATTTTAAAACCTTTTCCAATTAATATGATTGATAAAAAAATTAAAAATGGCTTGGGAGTCATGCTTGATGATATTGTTGCAGCTATATACGCTTCAATAACCTATGCCGTCATAAAAAAAGTTATTTTACTATGGCTTTAACTAAACAAACAAAGACGGTTAACTTATTAAAAAAGAAAAAATATAAAATTTCTATTGCCGAATCTTGTACTGGTGGAATGCTTTCGAGCGCTATTACTTCTGTAAGTGGATCTTCTAAAGTGTTTGCACTGGGTCTAGTTACCTACTCTAATCAATCTAAAAATCAGGTTTTAAAAGTACCCAAGCAAATCATTAGAAAACATGGTGCTGTAAGTATGCAGTGTTGTTTATCTATGCTCAATAATTTAAGCAAAATTAGTAAAAGCAAAATATGTGTTTCTATAACTGGAATTGCTGGGCCTAGCGGGGGTACTAAAAAAAAACCGGTTGGCTTAGTTTATGTGGGTATAAAAAAAAGGAATAAAATTAAGATACATAAATACTTATTTAAAAACAAAGGACGTTCTTACATTCAAAAAGCTACCATTAGAAAATCTTTAGGATTAATTTTAAACATTCTTAAATAGTTGAATTGCCCTTTTTTCGAAGGCCTTTGTTATATTTTTCAACCCTTCATTAAAAGATTTTTTCATAATCATATTATAAAAAATATTTTTTATTTCAAAATCTATAACAAAATCAACCTCACTCTGATTATTAATTTCTCTTATATTCCATTCATTTTTAAGGTGTTTTAAAGGACCCCCCAGGCTGGTAACAATAATCTTATCTTTCTCTTTATAATATGTAACGTGGCTTTTATAAGTTTGATTTAGAAATTTTTTTCCAATTGTTAGATCAGCTTCCATTACTATCATATCATCTCTATCATCTTTTTTATGAATTTTTCCACTTATGCACCACGGAACAAACTCTGGATATTTTTCAATATCCAAAATCATATTAATGAGATGGTTTTTTTTACAAGGAATAATTTTTTTTATTGAAGCGTTTGGCATATTGTTTGCTCATCTTTCTTATTCTTTAATTTTTTAAAATCCTCATCGGCATGATAAGAAGATCTTGTTAACGGAGATGATGCAACTAATAAAAAACCTTTTGATAGAGCAATGTTTTTTAACTCTTTAAATTCATCGGGACGATAATATCTTTGAAGCGGATAATGTTTCGGTGAAGGTTGAAGGTATTGACCAATCGTTAAGAAATCTACATTAGCTGTTCTTAAATCATCCATAACTTGCAATATTTCATTTTTTTTTTCACCAAGACCCACCATAAGACCTGATTTTGTAAAAATATTTGGCTTTAATGACTTAACAGATTCTAACAATTTAATTGAAGCAAAATATCTAGAACCTGGTCTAACATTTAAATATAAACTAGGAACTGTCTCTATATTGTGATTAAAAACATCGGGCTCTGCCTCAAGAACTTTCTTAAAAGAATTTCCCTTTTTTAAAAAATCTGGCGTTAATACTTCTATTGTCGTATTGAGATTGACTTTTTTTATTTCCATCACAACCATTTTAAAATGGCTGGCCCCTCCATCATTAAGATCATCTCTATCAACTGAAGTAATGACCACATGTTTCAAATTAAGTTCTTTCACTGCAGAAGAAATTTTGTGGGGTTCAAGGAGGTCTAATTTATTTGGTTTTCCAGTCTTAACATTACAAAATGCACAACCTCTTGTGCAAGTATCTCCCATAATCATAAATGTTGCATGTTTCTTGCTCCAACACTCGGTAATATTAGGACAATTAGCTTCTTGGCAAACAGTATTAAGTTTATTTTTATTTACAATTTCTTTGGTTTTAAAAAAAGTTTGTGTGTCCAAAATTTTTGATCTTATCCAGGTAGGTTTTCTTTTAATAGGATTGATTGGTTTGTTTATCTTTTCTGGATGTCTTGGTTTACTCATTCAATTTAATTAATATTTCTTCCTTGTGTCCAAACTTTAACTTGTCTCTAATCAAGGTATCTACAAAATCAAAATTTAAATTATCAGAAAGAAGTTTGTTTTTATGTTCAGTTCTTTCTAATTCTTGAGTAAGAAAAATTTGTTTCTCATTTAATTCTTTTTGTACTTCCTTTTTTTCAAAATATGAAAGTAAACCCCGATTTCCGTCAAGAAGGTTAATTAATATGTACAATAGTAAAAATATATTTAAAAAAAGTATCTTTTTTCTTTTTATAACTTCTAAGAAACGCATAATTAGATCTTAGCCATTTTTGCAGAATTGCCAAGTTCCTCTTCGATCCTCAATAGTCTGTTATATTTAGACACCCTCTCAGATCTTGCTAGAGAACCGGTTTTAATTTGAGAGGA
>Ga0207986_1001254_pt1 | contig 11025 bp, 4 predicted proteins | sample ETNtaG_26_FD_185764 | JGI IMG/M metagenome (GOLD analysis project Ga0207986, IMG submission 185764) | Marine microbial and viral communities from oxygen minimum zone, Eastern Pacific Ocean - ETNP201302SV89 (SPAdes) (version 2) | ecosystem: Environmental > Aquatic > Marine > Oceanic ... | reverse complement strand
CATCGACCATGTCGCACTTGTTGAGCGCAACGATGATCTTGGGAACGCCGACCTGGCGGGCCAGCAGCACGTGCTCACGTGTCTGCGGCATGGGGCCATCGGCAGCCGACACGACCAGGATGGCACCATCGACCTGGGCGGCGCCCGTGATCATGTTCTTGATGTAGTCGGCGTGGCCCGGCATGTCGACGTGGGCGTAGTGCCGGTTGGGGGTCTCGTACTCGACGTGGGCCACGTTGATCGTGATACCCCGCTCCCGCTCCTCGGGTGCCTTGTCGATGTTGTCGAACTCGGTGAAGGCGGTCGAGTCGGGGTCGAGGTCGGAGAGGACCTTGGTGATCGCCGCGGTCAGGGTGGTCTTCCCGTGGTCGATGTGGCCCATCGTGCCCACGTTCACGTGGGGCTTGTTGCGTTCGAACTGCTGCTTGGCCATGCCTATTCCTCGGCTGCTTTCTGTGTTTGTTTGCCTAAGTCGATGTCACTCGCCACGGAAGCGCTTGACGATCTCTTCCTGCACGAATGCCGGTGTCTTCTGGTACGAGTCGAACTGCATCGTGTAGGTCGCGCGCCCCTGGGTGCGCGAACGCAGATCGGTAGCGTAACCGAACATCTCCGACAACGGCACCTGTGCCGCGATGACCTGGTTGTGGCCACGGGCCTCCATCTGTCCCACACGTCCCCGCCGGGAGTTCAGGTCGCCGACAACGTCGCCCATGTAGTTCTCGGGAGTGACGACCTCGACGGACATGACCGGTTCGAGGAGCACGGGCCCCGCCTTGACGATGGCATCGCGGAACCAGGCCTGTGCGGCGATCTTGAACGCCATCTCCGAGGAGTCCACGTCGTGCGACTTGCCGTCGTTGAGGGTGACCTTGATGCCGAGCACGTTGTAGCCGGCGAGCACGCCGTTGGTCATCGCCGCCTGGATGCCCTGGTCGACTGCCGGGATGTACTCCTTCGGAATGCGGCCACCCTTGACGTTGTCCTCGAAGTGGTAGGTCTCGTCCGGGTCGGAGTGGGGTTCGAGGGTCGCCACGATCTCGGCGAACTGACCCGACCCGCCTGTCTGCTTCTTGTGCGTGTAGCGGAGGTCGACGACCGTCCTGGTGATGGTCTCGCGATACGCCACCTGCGGCCGGCCCACGTTGGCGTCGACGCTGAACTCGCGCAGCATCCGGTCGACCAGCACCTCGAGGTGCAGTTCGCCCATGCCACCGATGATGGTCTGGCCGGTCTCCTCGTCGCTGCGGACGCTGAAGGTCGGATCCTCTTCGGCGAGCGCACCGAGGGCCTTGCTCATCTTGTCCTGGTCGGCCTTCGAGCGGGGTTCGACGGCGACGTGGATGACCGGCTCCGGGAACTCGAGTTGCTCGAGCACGATCGGATGGTCCGGCGAGCAGAGCGTGTCGCCCGTCCGCGTGTTCTTGAGGCCGATGCCGGCCACGATGTCTCCGGTACGGACCTCGTCCCGGTCCTCCCGGTTGTTGGCGTGCATCTCGAGGATGCGACCGATCCGCTCCTTGTTGCCGGACCGGGTGTTCAGCACCGCAGAGCCCTTGTCCAACGAACCGCTGTAGACCCGGAAGTAGATGAGCTTGCCGACATGCGGGTCGGTCATGATCTTGAAGGCCAGCGCTGCAAAGGGATCGCCGTCGTCGGCAGCCCGCTCGATGGTGTCACCCGAACGGGGGTGTACGCCCTCGACCGGCGGCAGGTCCATCGGAGACGGCAGGTATTCGACCACTGCGTCGAGGAGTGGCTGCACACCCTTGTTCTTGAAGGCGCTGCCGGTGAGGATCGGCACACAGAGGCCGCTGAGGGTGCCGGTTCGCAGCGCCGACCGGAGGTCATCTGCGCTGATGTCCTCCTCGCCTACGTACTTCTCGAGGATGTTCTCGTCGAACTCCGACAGCACGTCCACCAGCTCGTGTCGGTACTCGTCGGCCTTGTCGATCATGTCGGCTGGGATCTCCACGACGTTCCATGAAGCACCCAGATCGTCGCTGGTCCAGATCAGGGCGTTCATCTCGAGCAGGTCGACGACCCCGGCGAACTCCGCCTCGGAGCCGATCGGCAACTGGACGACGGCGGCCTTGCAGCCGAGGCGCTCGCGGATGGTGTCCAGCACGAAGTAGAAGTCGGCACCCGTTCGGTCCATCTTGTTGATGAAGCAGAGGCGGGGCACCTTGTAGCGGTCGGCCTGTCGCCAGACGGTCTCCGTCTGGGGTTCGACTCCGGCCACGCCGTCGAATACGGCGACCGCGCCGTCGAGGACCCGCAACGAACGCTCGACCTCGACCGTGAAGTCGACGTGGCCTGGCGTGTCGATGATGTTGACCCGGTGATCCCGCCAGAAGCAGCTGGTGGCAGCGGAGGTGATGGTGATACCCCGCTCCTGTTCCTGCTCCATCCAGTCCATGGTGGCGGCGCCGTCGTGGACCTCGCCGATCTTGTAGTTGACCCCGGTGTAGTACAGGATCCGCTCGGTGGTGGTGGTCTTGCCCGCGTCGATATGGGCCATGATCCCGATGTTGCGGGTCTGTTCGAGGGGGTGTCGCTTGCTCATGCTCGTTCGAGGTGTTCGGCGGTCTGCGGGCATGTCCCGGAATGCGTCACACGGGGTGACGCAGGTTGCCGGGACGGGATGGGCGGAGGATCGAAAGGTCGGGGGGGTGGCCGTCCGGAACGGACGACCTACCAGCGGTAGTGCGCGAAGGCCTTGTTCGCTTCGGCCATCTTGTGGGTGTCCTCACGTCGCTTGACGGAGGCGCCCAAGCCGTTTGAGGCGTCGAGGATCTCGCTTGCGAGCCGTTCGGACATGGTGCGCTCCCGGCGATCCCGGGCATTGCTCACCAGCCAGCGGACGGCAAGGGTGTTGGAGCGACGGGGACGCACTTCGATGGGCACCTGATAGGTGGCGCCACCCACACGGCGGCTCTTGACCTCGAGTTGCGGCTTGATGTTCTCGAGGGCCCGCTTGAGGGTGCCTACCGGCTCGCTGCCGGTCTTGGACTCGACCGTCTGGAGTGCCGAGTAGACGATGCGTTCGGCAGTGGATCGCTTGCCGTTGCGCAGCACCTTGTTGACCACCTGTGTGACAACGGACGAGCGATAGACGGGGTCGGGAACCAGTTCGCGACGATCGACAGGGCCCTTACGCGGCATGTCAGCCCTCCTTCTTGGTGCCGTAGCGGCTACGGGCCTGACGACGCTGGCTGACGCCGGATGTGTCGAGCGTTCCCCGAATGACCTTGTAGCGGACACCTGGGAGGTCCTTCACCCGGCCGCCGCGCACGAGCACGATCGAGTGCTCCTGGAGGTTGTGTCCCTCACCCGGGATGTAGGCCGTGATCTCGACGCCGGTGGTCAGGCGGATACGGGCGACCTTGCGCAGTGCCGAGTTCGGCTTCTTCGGGGTGGTCGTGTAGACCCGCGTGCACACGCCGCGGCGCTGGGGGGCGCCCTTGAGGGCCGGCGTGGCCTCCTTGCGTCGCTTGGACTGGCGGCCCTTGCGGACCAGTTGCTGGATCGTGGGCACGAACTACCTCGGAAAGAACGGGTTGGCAGGCATACGGATGTGGGCCGAAAGGGACTTCCGGCCGGCGGCCGAGTCTACGGGTGCCCCTTCCCGACTCACACGCGCAGGTCGTCGGGACGGGGCCATGTCAGGCGGTGGCGTCGTCGGTCGTCCCGAGGCTGTTGGCCAGGTCGATGACATCGGCTTCGTAGGCGCCCGCTAGCTCGTCTTCGCCAAGGGAGGCTTGACCGGCCAGCCAGTCGGCAAGGTCCTGTTCCTCGTCGGCGGAACTGTAGAAGTCCATCGGCTTGTAGTCGGGAGCATGGGTGGCCACCCGGCGGTACCGCTCGAGGCCGGTGCCCGCAGGCACCAACTTGCCGATGATGATGTTCTCCTTGAGGCCGATGAGCCTGTCGCTCTTGCTCTCGATGGCCGCCTCGGTGAGCACCCGGGTGGTCTCCTGGAACGAGGCCGCAGAGAGCCACGAGTCGGTGGCGAGCGAGGACTTCGTGATCCCCATCAGCACCGGTCGCCCCTCGGCGGGGCCCTGGCCCTCGGCCACGAGCTCGCGGTTGGTCTCGGCGAACACACGCTGGTCGACCTGCTCGCCGGGTAGGAACGACGAGTCGCCGGGATCATTTATCTGGACCCGTCGGGTCATCTGGCGAACGATCAGCTCGATGTGCTTGTCGTGGATCGACACGCCCTGCTCGCGGTAGACCTTCTGGACCTCTTCGACCAGGTACTGCTGGGTCTCACGCACACCCTTGATCTCGAGCAGTTCCTTCGGGTCGCGTGGGCCCTCGACGATGGCATCGCCGGCCCGGACCTCCTGGCCATCGACGACCTCGAGGCGGGACTGGGACTGGATGAGGTGAACCTCTTCCTCCCCGTCGTCTGCCACGACGACGACCTCGCGGCCGCGGCCCTCGTCATCGCCGATGCGGACGACACCCGAAACCTTCGACAACACCGCCTTGCCCTTGGGGGTACGGGCCTCGAACAGTTCCACGACTCGGGGCAGGCCACCGGCGATGTCCTTGCCGGCCACGCCACCGGTGTGGAAGGTCCGCATCGTGAGCTGGGTGCCCGGCTCGCCGATGGACTGGGCAGCGATGACGCCGACGGCCTCGCCGACCTCGATCGGCTTGCCCGTTGCCAGCGACATGCCGTAGCAGGCCCCGGAAACGCCGATGGGAGAGTCGTCGGTGAGGGGCGACAGCACCCGTACCCGGGTGACTTCCGGGTCGTCGCGCAGCAACTCGAACTCGCCTTCGCCCACGATCGTGCCCCGGGGGTAGACGGTGCCGTCCGACAGGGTGACATCGTCGGCGAGAGTCCGGCTGAACAGACGCGTTTCGAGGTAGGTCCGCTTGTTGTCGGTGTCGGGGTAAACGTCCTCGAGCCAGATACCGAACACGGGGCCGTCTGCCTCGAGCGGCGCGTGCTCGCTGATGATCAGCTCCTGCGCCACGTCGACGAGGCGGCGGGTCAGGTAGCCGGAGTCGGCGGTTCGCAGGGCGGTGTCGACCAGGCCCTTCCTTGCGCCGGGCGTGGCGATGAAGTACTCGAGCATCGTCAGGCCCTCGCGGAAGTTGGACTTGATGGGGCGCGGGATGAGGTCACCACGGGGGTTGGCCACCAGGCCGCGCATGCCGGCGATCTGGCGGATCTGCATCTTGTTCCCCCGGGCTCCCGAGGAGACCATCATTTCGATCGGGTTGAAGGGGTCTTCCCGCAGGGCAACGTCCATCTTCTCGGTCACCTCGGCGGTTGCGGCGTTCCAGATCTCGACCTCCTTCTGGCGCCGCTCGCCATCGGTGATGATGCCCTTACGGAACTGCTTCTCGACCTTCTCGGCGTCACGCTCGTGGGCGTCCAGGATCGGCTGCTTCTCGTCCGGCGTCTTGACGTCGTCGATGGAGACGGTCAGGCCCGATCGGCTGGCGAACCGGAAGCACAGGTCCTTCATGCGGTCGAGGCTCTCGGCGACGACCCGCTTCGGGTAGTGCCGGGCCAGGTCGTCGACCAGCACGCCCATCGACTTCTTGTCGATGCGGGCGTTGGCGTACGGGAACTCGTCGGGCAGTGCCTCGTTGAAGAACACCCGACCGGCCGTGGTCCGGTGCCAGGTGGCGGCGGACCCGTTTGCGGGGGCATCCACGAGATCGGGTATGTCGGACGATCGGAACTCGATCCGGGCCTGGAGGTCAAGCGTGCCGGCGTCGATCGCCCGCTCCAGTTCGTCGATGCGACGGAAGGCGAGACCCTCGCCGACGGCACCATCCTGGGCCATGGTGAGGTAGTAGGAGCCGATGATCATGTCCTGGGTGGGTGCCACCAGGGGGCGTCCGTGCGCCGGGCTGAGGACGTTGTTGGCCGACAACATCAGCACCCTCGCCTCCGCCTGGGCCTCGGCGGACAGGGGCAGGTGCACGGCCATCTGGTCGCCGTCGAAGTCGGCGTTGAATGCGGTGCACACCAGGGGATGGAGTTGGATGGCCTTGCCCTCGACCAGCAACGGCTCGAAGGCCTGGATGCCGAGGCGATGCAGGGTGGGCGCACGGTTCAGCATGACCGGGTGCTCCTGGATGACATCTCCCAGGACGCTCCATACCTGCGGACGACGACGCTCGACCATGCGCTTGGCGGACTTGATGTTGGGCGCCAACTCCTCGTCGACCAGCTTCTTCATGACGAACGGCTTGTAGAGCTCGAGCGCCATGATCTTGGGCAGGCCGCACTGGTGGAACCGCAACGTGGGGCCGGCCACGATGACCGAACGGCCCGAGTAGTCGACCCGCTTGCCGAGCAGGTTCTGGCGGAAGCGGCCCTGCTTGCCCTTGAGCATGTCGGACAGCGACTTGAGTGGACGGTTGCCCGGTCCGGTCACAGGGCGTCCGCGGCGGCCGTTGTCGAACAGGGCGTCGACGGCCTCCTGCAACATCCGCTTCTCGTTGTTGACGATGATCTCCGGTGCACCGAGGTCGAGGAGGCGCTTGAGCCGGTTGTTGCGGTTGATGACGCGGCGGTACAGGTCGTTCAGGTCGGAGGTGGCGAAGCGGCCTCCGTCGAGTTGGACCATGGGGCGGAGGTCCGGTGGGATGACCGGCACGGCGTCGAGGATCATGGCGCGCGGTTCGTTCACCCGACGACCGTGCTCGTCACGACGGTTGAAGCCGGCCACGATCTTGAGGCGCTTGATCGCCTTCTGCTTCCGCTGTACGGAAAGTGGCTTCTGGCCTTCAGGCGGGTCGATCATCGAGCGGAGCTTGACCTCTTCGTTGTCGAAGTCGATCAACTCGATCAGCCTGGCGATGGCGTCGGCACCCATGCCGCCGTCGAAGTACTCGCCCCAGCGGTCGACCATCTCGCGCCACAGGCGCTCGTCATCGATGATCTGGCGGGAGAAGATGCTGCTGAACTCGTCCCAGGCGCGGCTCAGGAGATCTAGTTCTTCCAGGTATTCCGTACGGATCTCGGCGAGGTCCTTCTCGGCGGCGCGCTGACGGGCCCGGAGGTCCGGCTCCTTGGCGCCTTCCCCTTCGAGTTCGGCCAACTCGGCCTCGAGCGCCTCCTGACGGATGGCCAGGCGGCCGTCGCGCTCTTCTTCGATGGCGACGCGCTCCTCGTCCAGTTCGGCCTCGAGCGTCGCCAGGTCTTCGTGGCGACGTTCCTCGTCGACCGAGACGACCATGTTGGCGGCGAAGTAGATGACCTTCTCGAGCTGCTTGGCCTTGAGTTCCTCTCGGGGCTCGGTGCCCATCAGCAGGTAGGCCAGCCACGACCGGGTGCCACGCAGGTACCAGATGTGGACGGCTGGGGCGGCCAGTTCGATGTGGCCCATGCGTTCGCGGCGCACCTTCGACCGGGTGACCTCGACGCCGCACCGCTCGCAGATGATGCCCTTGAACCTGACCCGCTTGTACTTGCCGCAGTAGCACTCCCAGTCCTTGGTCGGACCGAAGATCTTCTCGCAGAAGAGCCCGTCCTTTTCCGGCTTGAGTGTGCGGTAGTTGATGGTTTCCGGCTTCTTGACCTCGCCGTTGGACCACATGCGTATGCCGTTGGCGGTCGCAAGGCCGATTCGGATCTGGTCGAAGTCGTTGACGTCGAGCACGCGTTCTTCCTGGTTCTCTTGGCGGGGGGTGGTTGCGGTCAGCGGAGGAGGCCGGCGCTCCGGCGCTCGTCCTCTTCGTCGGATCCACGCTCGGGACGGGACAGGTCGATGCCCAGTTCCTCGGTGGTGCGGTAGACGTCCTCGTTGATCTCGCGGATCTCGACTTCCTGGCCGACCTCGTCGAGGACCTCGACATCCAGGCAGAGGGACTGCATCTCCTTGATGAGGACCTTGAAGCTCTCGGGGATGCCGGGCTCCGGGATGTTGTCACCCTTGACGATCGCCTCGTAGACCTTCACGCGGCCGAGGATGTCGTCGGACTTGATGGTGAGCAGTTCCTGCAGGCAGTAGGCGGCGCCGTATGCCTCGAGGGCCCACACCTCCATCTCGCCGAAGCGCTGGCCACCGAACTGTGCCTTGCCGCCCAACGGCTGCTGGGTGATCATCGAGTATGGGCCGGTGGACCGTGCGTGGATCTTGTCGTCCACGAGGTGGGCCAGCTTCAGGATGTAGACGTAGCCGACCGTGATCGGCCGGTCGTACTTCTCTCCGGTCCGGCCGTTGTAGAGGACGGCCTTGCCGTCGTTGCCCAGGAGGCGCTCGCCTTCGACCGATTCGGGACGGATGTTCTCGAGCACCTTCTGGATGGTCGGATGGCGTCCGGCGCGGTCCTCCTCGTCCCAGTGGGCGCCGTCGAAGACGGGCGTTGCCACGTGGACGGCGGGTGGGGTCGACGGCCGGGTCTTCGTCTCGGTGCCCCGGACCGGCTGGTCGCCGACGGGCTCACCGTCGATCTCCCAGCCCCAGCGGGCGCCGTAGCCCAGATGCGCCTCGAGGACCTGGCCGACGTTCATGCGGGATGGCACGCCTAGCGGGTTGAGGATTATGTCGACCGGGGTGCCGTCGGCCATGAACGGCATGTCCTCCACGGGCAGGACCTTCGAGATGACGCCCTTGTTGCCATGCCGACCCGCCAACTTGTCGCCGACGCTGATCTTGCGCTTCTGGGCGACGTGGACCCGTACGAGTTGGTTGACTCCCGGGGGCAGTTCGTCGCCGTCGTCGCGGTTGAAGAGGCGCCGGTCGATGACCTTGCCGGACTCGCCGTGCGGAACCTTGAGCGAGGTGTCGCGGACCTCGCGGGCCTTTTCGCCGAAGATTGCGCGCAGGAGGCGTTCCTCGGGGGTGAGCTCGGTTTCGCCCTTGGGGGTGACCTTGCCTACCAGTACATCGCCGGGTTCGACTTCGGCGCCGACACGGACGATGCCGAGGTCGTCGAGGTCGGCGAGGATCTCGTCGGAGAGGTTCGGGATGTCCCGGGTGATCTCCTCGGGACCCAGCTTGGTGTCGCGTGCGTCGATCTCGTGTTCGTGGATGTGGATCGAAGTGAGCACGTCGTCCTTGACGAGGCGTTCCGAGACGATGATGGCGTCCTCGAAGTTGTAACCCTCCCAGGACATGAACGCCACGAGCAGGTTCTTGCCCAGCGCCAACTCGCCATAGTCGGTCGAGGGTCCATCGGCCAGCAGTTGGTCGGCACGGACCTTGTCGCCGGGCTTCACCCGGGGCCTCTGGTTGATGCAGGTGTCCTGGTTGGATCGCTCGAACTTGAGCAACTGGTGGCGGTACTTGCCGGCCTTGCGGTATTCGATGGTGATCGAGTCGCCGTCGACGTCCACGACCGTGCCGGCCTCCTTGGCCAGCACCATGTCGGCGGCATCGAACGCTGCCCGGACCTCGATGCCGGTGCCGATGTACGGCGCCTCGGCACACACCAGCGGCACTGCCTGACGCTGCATGTTGGCGCCCATCAGGGCACGGTTGGCGTCGTCGTGTTCGAGGAACGGGATCAGTGCCGTGGCAACCGAGACGATCTGCTTCGGTGAGACGTCCATGAGTTGGACCTCTTCCGGTGGCACATAGGAGATCTCGGTGGTGGCGCCGAAGAAGACGTCCTGTTCGAGTTGGAGGCGCAGGTCCTGGAGCGAGGCCGCCTGCGGCGAACGGCGCACGAGAACGCGGTCGTTGCGGAACGTGCCGTTGTCGTTGAGGGGCGCGTTGGCCTGGGCGACGACGTACTCCTCCTCTTCGTCGGCGGCCAGGTAGATGATCTCGTCGGTGACCTTGCCCTTGGTCACGACGCGGTAGGGCGATTCGATGAAACCGAACAGGTTCACCTGCCCGTAGGTGGCCAGTGCACCGATGAGCCCGATGTTCGGGCCCTCGGGGGTCTCGATCGGGCACATGCGGCCATAGTGCGAGAAGTGGACGTCGCGGACCTCGAAGCCTGCTCGCTCGCGCGACAGGCCACCCGGGCCGAGCGCCGAGAGGCGACGACGGTGGGTGAGGCCGGAGAGCGGGTTGACCTGGTCCATGAACTGCGAGAGCTGGCTGGTGCCGAAGAACTCCTTGATCGCGGCGACCACCGGCCGGATGTTGATGAGTGTCATCGGCGTGATCGCCTCGACGTCCTGGGTGGTCATGCGCTCGCGGACGACGCGTTCCATGCGGGTGAGGCCGATGCGGACCTGGTTCTGGATGAGCTCGCCGACCGAGCGGATGCGCCGGTTGGCGAAGTGGTCCTGGTCGTCGAGGCGGTAGCCGGGCTCGCCCATGGCGAGGCTCAGCAGGTAGGTGCAGGTGGCCAGCACCTCGGAGCGGGTGAGGACGGACTGGTCGGGATCGGGCATCTCGAGTTCGAGCCCGAACAGCTTCTCGCAGCGCTCGATCTCGGGGCGGAGCTTGCGGTTCAGCTTGTAGCGGCCGACCCGGGACAGGTCGTAGCGGCGCGACTCGAAGAAGGCGTTGCGCAGGTAGGCGCGTGCGGCTTCGACGGACGGAGGTTCGCCGGGACGCACGCGCTTGTAGATCTCCAGCAGTGCCACATCCTGCGGAGGCTCGCGGTCGCCGGCCTCGAGTTCCTCTTCCCAACCTTCGGGAAGGCGTTCCTTCTCCCACTGGCCATCGAGGAAGTCGAAGTGGTCGACGAACTTCTGGAGGAATCCGGGCTCGTTGACCTCGTCGTAGCCGAGGGCACGCAGCAGGGTGAATATGGGGAGGCGGCGCTTCCGGGCGATCTTGGTGCCGGCGGTGACGTCCTTGCCGGGCTTCTGCTCGACGTCGAACTCGATCCACTCGCCGCGGTACGGATGGATGGTGCCGGTGACGAGCTGGTGCTTGGCCATGTTGCGGAGGCGGAAGCGCTCTCCGGGCTGGAAGATCACGCCGGGTGAGCGGACCAGTTGCGAGACGACCACACGTTCGGTGCCGTTGATCACGAAGGTGCCCTTGTCGGTCATCATGGGGAAGTCCCCCATGAACACGACCTGTTCCTTGATCTCGCCGGTGGTCCTGTTGTTGAAGCTGGCCCGGACGAAGATGGGAGCGG
>Ga0207986_1001239_pt1 | contig 11138 bp, 6 predicted proteins | sample ETNtaG_26_FD_185764 | JGI IMG/M metagenome (GOLD analysis project Ga0207986, IMG submission 185764) | Marine microbial and viral communities from oxygen minimum zone, Eastern Pacific Ocean - ETNP201302SV89 (SPAdes) (version 2) | ecosystem: Environmental > Aquatic > Marine > Oceanic ... | reverse complement strand
ATTATGTGCTGCTCCACCAGAGATAGTACCAAGATTTAAGGTTGGATGGGAAAATAATTCATGAGACAAGCGCTGGAATTTTATATTCTTTAATTGATTAAGTAACTCAACCATATTCCATATAGCATTAGATCCTTTTTCCGGTGTTGAACCGTGGGCTTGTTTACCGTATGACGTTATGTTCAGGAATAAAGCTCCTTTCTCTCCAACGTCTATTATTTTCATATTGTGTGCAACGTCTGGTATAATTGCAAAATCTGCAGATATCCCACATTCATCAAGTAAATATTTTAACCCTAAGTCCGAACCTTTTTCTTCATCAGCCGCGCCAATTAATAAGAAACTACCATTAAGCCTTGATTCATTGTCTTTTAAAAGCTTTGCCAGTACCAACATGGAAGCCATTTGTCCCTTATTATCGCTTGCTCCACGTCCGTAAATTCTACCGTTTCTTACAACTGACTTAAAAGGGTCTGTGTCCCATCCATTACCAGGTGGAACTACATCCAGGTGACAGGCAACGAGTAATGTCGGGCTCCCATTTCCAATATATCCAACTATATTTGCTCTTCCTGCAATTTTTTCAAAAATATCGTACCGAATGCCGTGTGTTTTAAAATATTTCTCTACTATGTCTACAGCCAGACGCTCATTACCGGGTGGATTTACGGTGTTTGCGCCAATCAACTCATCTGCCAGGCGTACAATTTCATTCTCCAGGATTTGCATATAACTCGAAATCTGTTCTTCCATTTACCTTCCAGATGGGGATTAAGGGTGGTTATAGTCTGTCTTATTTAGTGTGGATTGAATATGTTATAGAGGTGGGGTTGTGGCAGTAGTGTTTAACTTATTAGAAAGTGTTAAATATTATTATGATACTTACCTTGTGTTAGTTAGAACAAAAGATCCTGAAACTGGCTTTTCCGTGGTATGATTTCTGATTTTAAAATGGACCTGCTGTATTTGAGTTGTTGCTTGTGCTGTTGTTTACACTTTCTTTCATTAATTTCCCCACCTTGAAAACAACGACATTTTTGGCAGGTACAAAGGCTTCTTCTCCGGTGCGGGGATTTCTTGCTTTCCTCGCCGCTCTTTTCTTAACTTCAAATACACCAAAGTCTCTCAATTCTATCCGGTTGCCTTGTGACAATTCCTCAACGATTCTGTCCAGGAACATTTGAATCGTTTCTTTGACAAGTAATTGTGAATTGTTAGTTTTTCGTACTATTTTCTCACATAAATCTCTCTTTGTAGTAGTTTGCACTTAATCACACCCCTTTCTTTTGTGTAAGTCCATTACAATGAATCACAACGCTTTTGAGACATGCTATCAAGTCTAAGTACTTATGTCAATACGATTTTATGACTTTTATTTAAGTATATTTTAAAAAAAAATATCTTTTGTTTGACAAATATATATCATTCTATAAAATCTATACTTTTGCGTAATTCTTAAATTTTATAGGGAAGCGTCCAACGAACGTTTGAATTGCGTAATCAAGCGGGTACTATGCCGTGTAATATGATAAAAACACTCTAAGGTAAACCAGTACAAAGAGTTACCACTCAACAAAGGAAGATTTTATGAAAATAAGAGTCAGGAAAAGCTCAATTAAACGAGTCAGAATGTGTGGTTTTCGCAAGAGAATGAGGACAAAAGGCGGAAGGGCAATAATTAAAAGACGCAGAGCAAAGGGACAAAAATTGAATACATAGGATTGCAGAGCAAATTAGCATGTTTTCAGCATCTTGCTGCTTTTCCTAACAAATGTAATCTTAACGTGTTCAGTACTGCATTTGCAGCACGTTTTTTTATATCTATTCTTGAGCCGAAAAAGCGATATTCCTCACATTCCAGGTCTCCATTTGTTGCGGTTGCTACATAAACCAGTCCCACAGGTTTTCCCTGGTCAATTCCTTCCCTAATACCGGCAGGCCCGGCTATTCCGGTAACAGCCAATCCTATATCGGTCTGTATTCGTTCTCTTACGCCGGAAGCCATTGCCTTTGCAACCTCTGCACTTATTACCCCATATTCTTCAATGAGTTTTGCTGAAACGTTGAGCAGGTCTTTCTTTGCCTTATTACTATAAGAAACGATTCCTCCTGAAAAGAAATCTGAGCTACCCTGGACATTTGTCAACAGATTTGAAACCAGCCCTCCGGTACAGGACTCAGCGACTGCCAATGTTGTGGAATGTTTCTTTAAAAGTTTTGAAATAGTATCTTCAAGAGTATCTTCGCCTTTGCTAAAAACAAATTTTCCCAGCTCCATGCAAATATTTTCTTCAATCTCATTAAGTATAGAGATTGCTTTCTTCTCTTCTACATCGCTTACTGTGATACGTATGGAAACTATGCCATCATTTACAAGCGTGCTGTAAGACAAATGCTCATCAGGTTGAATTATTTCCCTGGTTTTCTCATCAAGTATAGATTCTGACATCCCAAATGTATTAATTATCCTGGTACATTTTTCTCTTCTATCATCTGATTCTCGAAGAATGTATGGGATAACCCAATCCTCAAACATTAACGTCATCTCTGCAGGTACACCCGGCAGGCAAATAATACTGGATTGAGATGTACTTACAAGAAAACCTTGAGCTGTCCCTGTTGCGTTATGGATGACAATACCACTCTCCGGTATCATTGCCTGCTTTAAGTTATTAATATACTTGCGGTTATGTGCGCTTTTAATTAAGCTCTCAATATGATTTACGGAACTATCATCTGTTATTAATTTCACATCACAGAAATCGGCAACAGTTTCCCTTGTAACGTCATCCATCGTGGGCCCTAATCCTCCTGTTATTATAACCAGATTTGCTCTCTCCGATGCAGTTTGAAGCGCAAGTCTTAAATCTTGAGGATTGTCACCTACAATTGATTGATTTATAACATTGAAGCCAAGTTCTGTTAGTTTTGATGCGGCAAATGGTGCATTCAAATCTCTGATTTGGCCACATACAAGTTCAGAGCCAACAGATATTATTTCTACTTTATTCATAAGTTTATGATATTAAAGTTTTTGGTTTACTTTGAAAAATATAGAATACCATAAGAGGCAGTAGGGGAGAACTAATATTGAAAGTGATTGTCAAGAATACTATAAGCTGTGCTTAAAAATAAATAAAATTGCCAGTGTTTCATTCAGTGTGACATTTTCATTTATGAAGGTGTGGTACGGAGACTCCGGCTTCAGTAAATGATGCCATCTGTGTCAGGATACTTACACCAGCCTCAATCAAACTCATTGCCAATACGGCACCGGTACCTTCTCCGAGTCTTAAATCCAGATCCAGGATTGCTTTTTTCCCCAATTTCTCCAGTGCGATTTTATGGCCGTTTTCTGCAGATGCATGAGATGATATGAGATAGTTATTTACCTTGGGTTCTATTGTACAAGCTATCAATGCGGCGGCAGTAGAGATAAATCCGTCAATCAATACCGGTATCCTATGACTTGCTGCAGCGAGGCATAGACCCGCAATACCACCAATTTCAAATCCTCCTACCTTTGAGAGTACGTCTATCGGGTCTGATGTGTCAGGCTTATTAACATCTAATGCTCTCTTGATAATACTTATCTTCTTTTCCATACCCTCATCATCTAAACCGGTACCTCTTCCGGTTACTTTGCTTACATCTACTCCCGTTAAACATGCAATTATTGCGCTACTTGGTGTAGTATTGGCTATTCCCATATCTCCAGTGGCAACAATGTCCAGACCGTTGCAGAGTTCATCGTTAAGAACTTCTATGCCCGCTTCCAGAGACTTTATTGCCTGTTCTCTGGACATAGCCGGCCCGCATGCAATATTACCGGTTCCATAACCAACCTTTTTTATCTTTAAACCCTCAACAGGCTCAAAATCAGCCTTTACGCCACAATCAACTACAACCACCCTTGCACCTGCATGTCGTGCGAAAACACTTATAGTGGCTCCTCCATCGAGAAAGTTATTTACCATCTGTCTGGTTACCTCTTGAGGAAAAACGCTTACACCTTCACTGGAGACTCCATGATCTCCAGCCATTGTAAAAACAACTTTGTGTCTTATTGTCGCTTCTGTTGATCCTTTTATAGAGGCGTAAATAGTTGCAAACTCTTCCAATCGTCCAAGGCTTCCGGCAGGAATGGCCAGATTATTCAATCTATCTCTTATATTTCCATCTGAGTCTATCGAGACCTCCTCGATATTTTCTATGGTTTGGTTTAAAAGTTTCATAACAATTCTAAAATTAGTAGGATTTTTTGGAGTCAGAGTTTTCACTACAGTGATTGTGTGTAGTTTGATACTGGAATCAGGGGGCCTTTACCAATTAATAGAGCCATACTCTCAACATTGAGAACAGTCTGTCAATTTCAAATGGCTTTGCCAGGTAGTCATTGGCGCCAGCTTCTATGCATTTGGAACGGTCACCCTTCATTGCCTTTGCTGTCAGTGCTATGATAGGGAGTTTTTTAAACTTTTTCTGTTTTCTGATTTCCCCTATGGCCTCGTATCCGTCCATTTCAGGCATCATGATATCCATCAGTACCAGGTTGATATCAGGATTGTCGTTCAGGCATGCTATACCTTCTTTACCATTTTTTCCAACTAATATCATTATACCTTTTTCTTCGAGAACCTTTTTGATCGAGAAAACATTTCGCATGTCATCGTCTACTACCAGTATCTTTTTACCAGTCAGGACCTCCTCCTTGTTATGAATCATTCTAAGGATCTTTTGTTGCGTTTCAGGAAGGTTTGTTTCGACACGGTGCAGAAACAATGTGGTCTCGTCAAGAAGTCTTCGATGGGAACCTTCTCCCTTGACAATGGTTGCTTCTGCGGATTCATCTACTATTTTCTTTTCTTTATTAGTAAGTTCTCTACCGGTATAAACGATAACAGGGATCTGGGGGATTTCTTCATTATTTCTGATCTTGCTGAGCAATTCCAGGCCTGTCATATCCGGAAGGGAAATGTCTAAGACTATACAGTCGTACTTTCCTGATAATACCTGATTATAGGCATCATTGGCGGTTGGGGCAATCGTGGTCACGACATCTTCGGTGCCTATAATTTCGGATATTAATTTTGCGTGTTCCACATTATCTTCCACTACAAGAAGGTCTTTTACAGGTTTTGATATTACTTTATTAAGTTTTTCAAATACCTGGTCAATTACCTCAGGGCTTACGGGTTTTGTTGCAAAATCTATAGCCCCCATTTTAATGGCATCTACTTTTTTGTCAGATGCAGATATGAAATGAACAGGAATATGGCGGGTTTCAGGGTTGTCTTTAAGCCTTGCCATAACAGTCATTCCGCTTATACCGGGGAGTTCTACGTCCAGTATGATACCACTCGGTTTGTAATATTCGGCAAATTGAAGACCAGTTTCTCCGGTTCCTGCTACCAGAGATTTAAAGCCATGTTCACGTGTTAAATCTCTGATGATTTTCAGAAAACTGGGATCATCTTCTATAATGAGAATGGATTGGTCTTTAGGAGAGATTGTCTTTCTGTCATCCTCAATTGACTCAAGTGCATCTTCCAATTGACTGATTTTAGTTGGTGATGTTGGAATATGAGTATCTTGTTTCAAATCTCCGGTTTCAGGTTTTTTTGGTTTAATCTCTGAATCGGAGGTCTCCGGCAGATACAGTGTAAATGTGCTTCCTTCACCATGGGTACTTTCGACACGAATTTCTCCACCAAGCAAAAGGGCAAGTTCTCTGGAGATTGAAAGTCCGAGTCCGGTTCCACCATATTGCCTGCTTGTAGTACCGTCAGCCTGATGAAAAGCTTCAAATATTAGGTCCTGTTTTTCTTCAGGAATACCTATTCCCGTATCTGAAACTGAAAATATAACAGCTTTTGTACCATCAACACCTTTCTTGTGTAGTTGCGTCTTGCTGTATGACTGGCCATCAGGGCGGCTTATAAGCAGAGTGACTCCACCCTCACTCGTAAACTTGAATGCGTTTGAAAGGAAATTTTTCACAATCTGCTCTACCCTTTGCTTGTCGGTGTGGATACATTTGGGTAAGTCGTCGGCGATATTAACTTCCATATATAAATTCTTTTCTGTGGTAACGGGTTTGAAGTTTCGTTTCATGGCAGCGGAGAAATCATGAAGATCCATGTCGTCTATATTGATATCCATTTTTCCTGCTTCTACCTTGGAAATGTCCAGTATCTCGTTAATAAGCTGCAGGAGTTCTGAACCGGATGAGTGGATTGATTGTGCAGACTCCACATGGTCTTCTGACAGATGGCCGTCTTTATTGTCTGCAAGAAGTTTTGATAAAAGGAGGATGCTGTTCAGGGGTGTCCTCAGTTCATGAGACATATTAGACAGAAATTCTGATTTATACTTACTGCCTAGTTCTAAGTTCCGTGCTCTTTCTTCAATGATCTTTCTGGCTTCTTTCAGGTCCCTGTTTTTTCTTTCTACATCTTCTTTCTGCTCTTCAAGCTCTTCGTTGATCTGGCGAAGTTCTTCCTGTTGTGCTTGTAGTCTTGATTCAGATTCTTTTAAGGCTCTGGCATTTTCTTCAAGCTCTTCATTGCTTTGTCGGAGCGACTCTTCACGTGCCTGAAGCTCTTCAGCCTGCTGTTGTGTCTGCTCAAGAAGGTCCTTAGTTCGGCTTCTGGATACAACAGAATCCAGAGCAATGGCAATGCTCTCTGCAACCTGCTCCAGGAAATTCAGATGAGTATCATAAAAATCATGGAAAGACCCCAACTCGACAACACCTTTTACTGTGTCGTTCAGTATTAATGGGAATATCAGGATGTTTTTCGGGGCGGCGTCTACTATACCAGAGTTAATGTTGATGTAATCATCCGGGCAATTCGTAACAAGAATATGTTTTTTTTCCATTGCTGCCTGGCCTACCAGACCCTCACCGAATCTGAATTCACTCGAAGCATTCTCTCGATGTACATAGGCATAACTACCAATTTGGTTAAGACGTTTATCGCCATCGGACATATATAGTATTCCGGCCTGTGCATTTAGATATTCGGCAAGGTAGCCAATGATGTTCCTGCCCAATGCTTCAATATCCTGCTCACCGCGCAATCTTACACTCATTTCCATTTGGCCGGTCTTGAGCCAGTTATGGGCATCGTTCTTTTCCATAGTCAGGCGTAAATTGGAGAGCATATCATTAAAGCTGTCAGTTAATTCACCAATTTCACCTTTAGATTTTATTGCAATTTCATGATCGAGTTGCCCTTCCGCAACACGCTTAGCTGCTTTTGACAGTACAGATATAGGCCCTGTTATGCTCCTCGCAATCATGAAACACAATATAAACATTGCTAATGTAGACCCGCCAGTCAAACCAGAGTATATGATGACAGACACTATTTTTTCAGAGGACAATTTTGTTGCGTACCTGAGAATCTCCCGGAGTTGTGCGTCTTCAACCTTCTTTAAATCGACTATTCGCCTGGTTGTTGTGGTAAATACATATTCCGGTCTCAGCCCAAAAATTCCTACACTGAGATTTTCACTGATTTGCTTACGTATCTTATTTACGGCCCTAATGTTGGCCTCGCCTAGTTTTGTGCGATACTCTTTCAGTATTTCTTCAGTTATTTGGTACTCAAACGCTTCTAGCAATGCTTCCTGTCCTTTAGATACCTGCATCCATTTGTGCATATCTGATTGATTGACAGGTTTGCCCTCGGCGACAAAGCCCATCATAATTGTTCCTTCAATAGCGGCCATTTCCTTGGCCATGATGAAATTTACACAGGCCGTAAAGGGGAACGAAAGTGCAGAATCCTTAATAATTACACTTGCTTCCTGAAATGTTCCAATGATGTCTTCTATTATTTCTTTGTAAAATTTATTAGATTCATTCTTGCCGATTGACAGTGTTGAAACCTTATCCCTGACAGAAGGCAGTTTCCAGAAATTTCTTGAGGAGGTGTTGACTTGCCTGGCAAATTTATAACCTAAGTTTTTAATATCTAATGACTTTATATCATTGTTCAGAACAGAGAAATATTTATTTGTAAGGCGCCTTTGTTTCTCCATTATGCCAGTCATTCGGTCTCCATTACTGGCTAAATACCCGACTGAAGCAACACGCTCTCTTTGTAGTTGATGAACAACCTGGCTGGCTACCACCATATAGTCAGCAATACCCCTGATCTGATCAGCATGTTTCTTGGCTTCGAATTCACGAATCAGAAGAATTGACATGAACCCACCTACTATCAGTGCCGGGATTAGTGCCAAAATTATCAACTGTTTCTTCAGTCCCCATCCTGAAGATCGTTTGCGGTCTTCCTGTTCTGTATGTAAACCTTCGTTCTTCATTTCAAATATTTCTATAGGTTTGAAGGGATAGGATCTTAATACTGTATATTATGGATAAAGGTGAAATGTTGATGGTTTTTTTCATAATTCCATCTTTCAATGTCAAATTTCCAAAATCTGTTTTCTGTGCCTTTGGGTTATTCTTATTTTAGGATATTTAGACTTTTTCCTGATTTGAAAACATGATTTGCAGTTTTTTAATTAAATGCAGGCCATTTGAAGAGATAATTTTGCTGGTATCCTGTCCATAAGTACATAAATCTTGGGAAATCATTATCTGTTGCGGTGGCATTTATACCAATCCTTATTGTACGATTACCAAACAGATTATCCATTGAGCCTGCAAAGATTTCTGTCAGATTAAACATCTTCTTATATTTTATGATTTTTGCTTCTTTTAAACCTGATATTTCTTTAGCTAAAGTTATTGCATCATCCATATAACCCAGTTGGTCTACCAGGCCATTTTCCAGTGCCTGCTTACCGGTATATATTCTACCATCCGACAACCTTCTAACCTCTTCTATCTCCATATTTCTACCGTCAGCAATAATATTCAGAAACCTTGTATGCATTTCGTCTACAATATCCAGTAAAACCTTTTTCTCTGCGAAAGACATCTTTTTAAGTGGCGAGCCTATGTTCTTCATATCTCCGGATTTTACAGAAGTGTCTTTAATACCGTATTTTTCTACCAGAGAAGATATATCAATAAGAGGCATAATTACACCTATACTCCCTGTAACTGTCGTTGGATGAGAGATGATCTGATCAGCGGCTACCGAAATATAATAAGCACCTGATGCTGCAACATCCTGCATACTGACAATTATCTTTTTGTTTGTCTTCTCTTTGAATTCCAGGATCTCTTTATAAATGATATCACTTGCAGTAATTCCACCACCGGGGCTGTTAATCTCTAATATCACTGATTTTACGTCATTATCATCACGCGCCTGTTCAAGTTGTTGTGTTACACTTTCAACCACACTTTGTGTTTCCTGGAAAAGTTTCATGGATGATTGCGCTGTAATAATACCTTTGACGGGAATAATGAGTACTTTATCAGTACCCGTTCCTTCTATTAAGGTTTCGGCTAGTTTTTTTGTCTTCCCTTCTTCCTCATGCGGTGAGAGTGCACCCTTGATCATGAGAAGCCCCATCAACGAAAGAAAGAATGCCACACTGCAAAGAAAGAAGAATATTGCCAGTGAGGTTGCAATCCAGAAACCTACTCTACTCTTTTTCTTATTGTCATTCATTGTAAGTTCTAAATTCTATAGTAATTCTTTATCCTGTCTGTTTATTTAATCATCAATTCTGGATCCATGTATCCCAACTCCCCATATCTTTTTTTTGTATATGGTGGATATTCTATGCCGATATAGTCGAGGATCTTTCCTACTATGAAGTCTATCTGATCATCGATAGTTTTTGGATGGTAATAGTATCCGGGCATAGCAGGTAGAATACAAACCTGTGCCCTTGATAATTTCAACATGCCATCCAGGTGAATAGGTGTTAGTGGGGTCTCACGTGGTACAACAATCAATTTCCTTCCCTCTTTTAGAGTCACACTGGCGGTACGTTGAATGAGATTTGATGCAATCCCATTTGCTATTGAACAGAGTGTGTTCATACTACATGGTGTTATAATCATTGCCCTGGTTTTAAATGTACCGCTTGAGATGGATGCGGCAATATCTGATATATGGTGGTAAATTACACTGTGGTTTTTTCTGTCTATAAATTTACTTACATCGAACTCATTCAGGTTTAGGGAAAGATTTAATTCACTTTCAATCACTTTTACAGCGGCCTCGGATACACTTAAGTGAATAGGATAGGATTTATCACTCAAAGCCTGTAAAAGACGCTGTCCATAAACTACACCACTGGCTCCTGTAATACCTACTATTATGTTTTCCATTTAAATGTCACTCCATTACGTCTTAAATCTGTAAAAATTTGTTTACATACTTAATTAATCACGTTCATTATTTTCAATATTATTACAAATTTTAACATAAATTACTAATCAATTACTCTCTTATTTTTAAATTCCCGACTGAGTCGGACCTTGAAGTTGCTCCGAGGGGCGCCTCTGGCGGCCTGCCCCCGCCAGAATGCGCGTCGGGCTGGCGAACTGATTGGCAGGCGGGTGGGGGTGCCGTGCTATGTATAAGCCTTATTGATAATTAAGATATCGTAAATAGCATGTGTATAAACTGCAATCCCCAAACCGCGAAAAATAAAAATTGCTGACAAAATAACCCCTGCGACTGCACGGAACAAGAAGGTGCCTACCGAAAAACTATCACCTGCCATTCCTATATAATGCATAATAGAGAAGATGCAGGCACATATTAGTATACTAAGAAGAGAACCTACTATTGCATTGAGCTTAAAAATTTTAACTATAACCAGATAAAGAATGCTTAATAGCAGAAGCCGGAAGAGGATCTCTTCATAAATTCCAGCACCTAAAGAAGTAATTATACCATTTATAAAACTCTGTACATGTAAATCAGTAATATTAAATGGTAAATATCCATATACAAAAAACAGGATTACGTACCCGAGGGAGAAGGCATAAGCTGCACTTTCTAAAAGCATGGGAATAAAGATTCCACAGCTCAAGCGGTTTTTTTTCTCGATATAAAATATCGAACAGAAAGAGACAATGATAATTAAGGAATTAAATGCCAGAGTAGCGTGATTTCCAAAGATTTCAAATGGTTTTTTTATGATGACATCAGCCGTGTTTTTTGTTTCTGAACCGTACAAGATTATGCCAACCTCAT
>Ga0207986_1001234_pt1 | contig 11153 bp, 10 predicted proteins | sample ETNtaG_26_FD_185764 | JGI IMG/M metagenome (GOLD analysis project Ga0207986, IMG submission 185764) | Marine microbial and viral communities from oxygen minimum zone, Eastern Pacific Ocean - ETNP201302SV89 (SPAdes) (version 2) | ecosystem: Environmental > Aquatic > Marine > Oceanic ... | reverse complement strand
ATTATTATGAAAATATCCGGGATTATTTTAGCTGCTGGTTCTTCCAGTCGTATGCCAAATCAGAACAAACTGATGGCCAAAATAAATGGTAAAACAATTTTGGAATCAGTTTTAGATACTGCATTAAATATGGGAATACCCTATGTAGCAGTAGTTGCCAGTCGTAAAAAAGCTGGTTTAATTATGGACTATTTGAAAGAAAATGATGTTCAGGAAGAAACATTGCAAAGGTTTCATTCACCAGCCGGACTTGATTTAAATGCAAAATCAGCTGAAGAAATTGCATTAAGTATTTTATCAGAAATTGTAATGTTGAAGAATAGTGGATCAGGTAAAATATTAGGTAGTTAAGTGGGAAAAAATACTTCCATTTACCTGGATTATAATGCCACCACTCCCACTGACTCGAGGGTGTTAGACTATATGTTGCCTTATTACAAAGATAAATTTGGCAATGCTGCCAGTTTCCACCACAAGTTTGGTCAGGAAGCAAAAAAAGCAGTTGAAAATTCAAGAAAGATTTTGGCCAGCGAGTTAAATGGAAAAATTCGTGAGATCGTTTTTACAAGTGGTGCTACAGAGTCTATTAATTTGGCAATCAAAGGATTATGTGGGAAAATTGGAAGAAAAAAGAATCATATAATAACTCAGGCAACTGAACATAAAGCTGTTTTGGATACTTGCAATGCCATGAAAAATAAGGGTTGGGAAGTAACCATGCTTCCAGTGGATCCTGAAGGATTTGTTAATCCCGATGATGTGCTTACATCAATGAAAAATGAAACAATATTAGTTGCAATAATGCATGCCAACAATGAAATAGGAACAGTTCAACCTATTGCGGATATAGGTCACATCTGCCGAGAGCATGGGGTATATTTTCTTGTAGATGCTGCCCAATCATTCGGAAAATTATCCATTGATGTACAAAAAATGAATATAGACCTGTTGGCTGCTTCAGCACACAAGATTTATGGTCCAAAGGGGATAGGAATTTTATATGTTAATCAAAAGAATCCCAGAATTTCCCTGCAGTTGCAAATCGATGGTGGTAGTCATGAACGTGGTTTCAGATCTGGGACACTTCCTGTTCCCTTAATTGCAGGTTTCGGTGAAGCAGTTCGTATTGCGGAAGAAGATAGAGATGTGGAAAATGAGCATCTTTTACATTTAAGAGATAAGCTAATTGATGAAATAAAAGCAGCTCATCCTGATGCAGAATTAAATGGAAGTAGAAAAAAACGCTTAACAAATAATGTGAACATTTGTTTTCCGGGGGTTGATGCAGAAACACTCATAATGAAAATGAAATCTGTCGCGTGTTCTACAGGATCAGCTTGCAGTAGCGCAAATTTGGAACCATCCCATGTTCTGAAGGCTATAGGTCACAGAAATGAAATGGCACATTCAGCTATCCGATTCAGTTTAGGCAAGTTTACTACTGAAGATGAAATTGATAGGGCTATAGAGATTATAAATAAAACAGTTACTGGAATTAAAAAAACATCACCTCGCCACAAATTATTAAGCGTTTAACATGTTTTACATTGTAGTTAAGATTCTTCATATATTTGTAGATAATAGGTAAATTCTTCAATCAATTAATAATATCTCGAAGCTGAATAACCTACGGCTGTCAATAAGCAGGTAAGGTTTGAGGCCGGTACGGTCCAGAAGGAAACATCTGGATTAGCTCCCGATTCCCAATATAAAACCGGGATGAATTGGAAAGAGAATGGCAGAAAACTTAATACAATCCTATCCAGAAAATGGCGTGCTGAAAAATCCAGCGCTGCCCATTGTAGATCAATTTGGCCGTTCATTTACCTATCTGCGTATCGCTTTAAATGAACAATGTAATCTGCGGTGCATATACTGCATGCCTGAAGAAGGTATCGACTTTCGCACGGAAGATAAACTATTGACCACTGATGAAATTTGTCGATTTATAGAAATTTTATCAAAGATGGGTATATCCAAAATCCGGTTTACTGGTGGAGAACCATTACTTAGAAATGATCTTTCAAAACTTATTCACTTTGCAAATGAGTTGGATGGAATAGAATCCATTCATTTGACGACAAATGGAATATTGCTTGCTAAAAACATCAATATTTTAAAAGATGCCGGTTTGACTGGAATCAATATCAGTTTAGATACATTAAATGCAAAAAAATTCAAGATAATCACCCGCCGAGAAAGTTTGGATCTAGTATTAAATGGTCTCGAGAAAGCAATTAAATCCGGGTTTCATTCCGTCAAAGTGAATGTGGTCGCTATGCGGGATTTCAATAATGATGAATTGCTGGATTTTATTGAACTCACAAAAAATAATAATGTAACAGTACGATTTATAGAATTGATGCCATTCGATTCACATCAAATATGGAAAACTGGAAAATTTTATGGGGCTGATCAAATTGTTTCTGACCTTGAAAAACAAGTTAAAAAATTGATTCCGATAGATGGTTCTAAAACAGAGCACTATGTCTTCCAAGTGAATGATTATGAAGGTAAGGTGGCAGTGATACCTGCTTATTCGCGCAGCCTTTGTGGAGAATGCAATAGGATTCGTATTACGGCAGATGGGAAATTACTAAACTGTTTATATAGTCAAGGCGAAACCAACCTTCGTGATTTGATGCGGTCAGGAGCTACGAATGAAGAGATTCAAATAGAAATACAACAAACGATGTGGAATAAACTTGAGGATGGTTGGGAAGCTCAGCACCTTGGCAAAGATCATAGAGAATCTATGACTCAAATAGGGGGATGAAAAATGGAAGATCGGAAATGATAAGCAAAGTGAATGGATTATGGGAGTAAAGAAAAAAAGGAAAATATTATGAGTGAATTTTCACATTTAGATAAAAAAGGAAACGTCAAAATGGTGGATGTAACTGACAAAGTTGCTACGGTTCGAATGGCCAAGGCAGAAGGGAAAATTTCCATGCTTCCTGAAACAATATCATCCATTCAGTCTGATTCATTACCTAAAGGGAATGTGTTGACCACAGCCAAAATAGCAGGTATTCAAGCAGCGAAAAAAACATCTGATATGATTCCAATGTGTCATCAATTAAATTTGTCATTTGTTGACATTGAATTTGAATTAAAACCGAAAGCTATTTGTATTCGATCCATTGTTAAAACCAAAGAAGCCACGGGGGTAGAAATGGAAGCATTGACCGCTGTTTCCGGAGCCGCACTTACTATTTATGATATGTGTAAATCCGTGGATAAAACAATGAATATTGGTGATATAAAATTAACCCAAAAAATTGGTGGTAAATCGGACCATGCTGTTGAATATCGTCCAAATGTTGGTGTCATTACTTTGAGTGACAGTATTTCATCTAGTGAAGGTGTAGATAAATCCGGGCCTATATTAATCAATGGGTTTTCAGATGTAGGTTGTTCTGTAAAACACCAAAAAATATTACCTGATGGTTCGGAAGAGTTGGTTTTGACCATTAATGATTGGATTAAAAATGGTGTTGAATTAATCATAACAACCGGTGGTACAGGATTAGGACCAAGAGATTTAACCATTGAAAGTGTGGAAAAGATATTTGATTCCAAATTGCCGGGCATTGAACAAGCCCTCCACGCTTACGGGAGAGGAAAAGTGAAAACTGCCATGCTGTCACGACTGACAGTTGGAGTTGTAAACAGAACAATTATTATTTGTCTTCCGGGAAGTACTGGTGCAGCGAAAGATGCATTAAAAGTGTTGATTCCTACCATTTTTCATTCATTTCACATGATGCAAGGTGAAAAACATTAATGGAATATTTTCTTCCTATATTGTTTTTCTTTGTGGCGTTGATTTACTCATCTGTTGGACTTGGTGGTGGGTCATCATACACAGCCCTCATGGCAATTTTTGGTATCAGTTATCATATTATTCCGACTACATCATTAACCATGAATTTAGTGGTGACATTTATCGGTATGATAAATTTTTGGAGAAAAGGATATGTAAGACTCAATTTAATTGTTCCGTTTCTGACAACATCTATTCCTATGGTGTATTTGGCAGGGATATTGGATATGCCAAAAAATATTTTTCAGATTATTTTGCTTCTCACTCTTGTGATGGTTGCTATAAGAATATATATCTTCCACCATCTACGGTTTTCATTTCAATTAACCGGAAGTCAAAAATGGATTTTCATTTTTGGTTTAGGAGGTTTCCTGGGTTTTATTGCTGGAACAGTTGGTATTGGTGGTGGTATCTATCTTGTGCCTCTAATTATAATGTTTAGACTTGGGTCAGAAAAAGAAGCTGCAGCATCAGGAGCAACTTTTATATGGGTAAATTCATTAGTTGGCGTTATTGCAAGAACACAAATAGGTGCATTTGATCCACAGTTTATTTTACCATTGGCTGGAGCAGTGATGTTAGGAGGATTTGCCGGTTCCTATATGGGAGCAGTTCGATTTAATGCTAAAACAATTCAACAAGTTATGGGCGGCATCATTCTTATAGCCATTCTATTTTTAATCAAAGGAATATTATGATACCAATTAAAGAAGCGAAATCAATTGTAGAAAAACATCTCTTTGAAGTAGAAAAAGAACAAGTGTTGTTAAAAAATGCCGGTGACAGGATTTTAGCCCAGGATGTGGTTGCATCCTTTCCGTCACCACGGTTTGATAATTCTGCCATGGATGGTTTTGCAGTACGATCTGTTGATACAATAGGAGCAAGCAATGATAGTCCAGTCACCCTGAATATGGTGGGGGTTAGCTCTGCAGGAACACCAAGCAACGTTTCTATTAAAGAGGGAGAATGCATTCAATGTATGACAGGGGCAAAAATTCCGAATGGAGCGGATGCAATTGTTATGGTAGAAGACAGCAGTGGATTTTCTGAAGCTAATGTTGTTCAAATTATGATAGAAGCTTCTCCTGGAAAACATATTCGTAAGGAGGCGGAAGAAATAAAAAAAGGTAAAGTACTAATTCCAGCAGGAACACGGATTACTCCCGGTGAAGTTGGAACATGTGCCACATTTGGCTATAGCACTTTGACTGTGTTTAAAAGGCCTAAAGTAGCAATCTTCGGGACTGGGGATGAACTTATAGAACCTGGTAATGAGCTTAAGCCGGGTGAAATATACAATTCAAACTTATACGTGTTTTCGGAACTTGTTGAATACACAGGAGCAGAAGTTGTTAGGCAAGGTATAATAAAGGATAATAAAGATTCTTTACGATCCTTCTTATCAGAAGCATTGGATACATGTGAAGTTGTTATTTCATCAGGCGGAGTCTCCATGGGAAGATATGATTATGTTCGGGATGTTTTCATGGAATTGGGTGTTGAAGATCATTTTTGGAAAGTGGCGCAAAAACCGGGGAAACCTCTATTTTTTGGTACTATGGACTCAACGCTCATTTTTGGTCTCCCTGGAAATCCCGTGTCATCTTACATCGGTTTTATGGAATGGATTTGGCCAGTATTAACATCCATGATGGGACAGAAAAAAACTAAAAAATTAACAGGGATATTGAAGAAACCATTCCCAAGAGAAAAAATAAAATCCAGATTTATATTTGGTGAAGCCTGGATTGAAAATGGACAATTGGTATGTCAATCTTCTACAAAAGTAGGATCACATATGTTGACATCGTCTTTAAAAGCCAATTGTATTTTAGGTACAGAACATGGAGATGGCCCGTTGCAGCCGGGAGAAAAAATCACAATAAATATTTTGCCATGGAAAACAATTAAATGATCCTTACACCAAAAGAATTGAATGATCAAAAAAATGAGTTCACGGTAATCGATATTCGTCCTGGAGAACAGCGTAATGAATTTCCTGTAGACGGATTAGAAACTGTAGTAGTAACTGAAAAGGACATTAATACAATTAGTGGAAAAAAGGTTTTGATCTGTCAATTCGGAATTGTGACAGAAAGAGTGATCCTAACCAACAATTTGGAAGACACTTACAGTTTATTGGGCGGGGTACAGGCATGGATGGAATTTCAATCTGATCAGTCTGATTTGAGTAGATGGTCACGGCAAACAGTTTTACCGGAAATAGGAATTGAAGGTCAGAAAAAACTCATGAATGCGACAGTAGCAATCGTTGGGATGGGTGGTCTAGGATGTCCTGCAGCACAATCGCTTATGTCTGCTGGTGTAGGAAAATTGAAATTGATTGATGGGGACATTGTAGAACTTTCTAATCTCCATCGCCAACCTTTGTATGGAGTAGACGATATTAATCGGTTAAAAGTTGAAGTAGCCAAAGACAGATTGGAACAATTAAATAAAAATGCAGTCATTGAATCCACCGATGAATACTTTAATAAGGAAAATGGTATGAATATAATTGAAGGTGCTGATGTGACTATTGATGCTACAGACAATATTCAAACTCGTCAATTAATTGATAGATTTTCAAAAGAGGCGAATGTGCCCATGGTTTATGGCGGCCTGTTTCGCTACGAAGGACAAGTGGCAGTATTGAATGTGAATGGGAGCCCTGGTTACAGCGATTTATTCCCTGATCCACCATCGAGTGGAGAAACATGCGAAGATGCAGGTGTACTGGGAATGCTCCCGGGTATTATAGGAAATATCCAAGCATTAGAAACAGTTAAACTTATTATTGGAATTGAACAAAATTTAATTGGAAAACTTCTCATCTATGATGGGTTAAATCATCAATCAGAGATAATTCAATTATGATTAATATAAATGTAAAATGTTTTTCTCAAGTTAAATATGCCTTTGGGAAAGATGAACTCAACTTGGAATTAGAAGTTGGAGCAACCACATTGGATTTGGAAAAGATAATCAGAGAAAAAGCGGATGGTAAATTGGACACTGTGAGCTTGCGTATTGCTTTAAATCAGAAATACATTCCCCATGAAACAGAATTAAAAGATAGGGATGAAGTGGCATTCATACCGCCGGTACAAGGGGGGTAAATGATTAAAATAGAAATCATAAATGGCCCAATCGAATTTTTTCGTAATGAAGATTCACGTCAGAAGGATGGCGCAGAACTGATTTTCAATGGCCGCGTTCGTGTCACAGAAAACGGAGAAAATATCACCGCATTAGAATATGAACAATACAAAGGTATGGCTGAAGCAGAACTCACTCAATTAGCAGAAGAAACGTGCAAGAAATTTCCCATTCATGATCTATTTTGTAAACACCGTATCGGAAGAGTGGATGTGGGTGAAACAAGTCTTCATGTGGTCATTTGGTCCAAACATAGAAAAGAAGGATTAGAAGCAATGACATGGTTTATCTCTGAACTCAAAAAAAGAGTTCCTATCTGGAAATGGGCGATTTTGGAAGATGGGTCGCGTATTCCGAGTGAGTGTTCGCACGGATAATTATTACATATTTAATTACACAACTTAATGTTTGGCTTTTCACAGCAGTTGCCGCACCTGCTTATACAATCGTTTATTCCAGTGGATTAGTAAACGTAAAAAGATTTTTTAAAAGCAGGATGGAAAGTGGGGATTGTGTCCATAATATTAGTCATTTTATATGTGAATACTTTTTGATCAATATTTTTTTAATTAATCCTTAAATTTGGATAGGTATGAAGTTTCTCATAGCAGTGAAAAGTCAAGAATTTTCTGAACCAACCCTTCGAGTTGGGATGCAGGTTGCAAAAGCATTTAAAGCTGCTGTCACTATAGCCTACGTCGGTCCAAAGATCAGTAAATTTTCTGCATCACAAGTTCGATTTACTCAAGAGCGAATGGAGGAATGGGAATTTGATCGTCCTGGAGTAGAAGTTTTGGAGTGGGCATTCGCTTTTTTAGCAGATAACAACTATATTGCACCAACAACAATCGAAGCCGGGTTTTCCAAAAATACTCTGGTGCAGACAAGTGGAAATCGATGTGAGGTATATTTACAAGGGACTGTTTGTAAAGATGTGAATTTAATTTTACGTAATGGGGATATTATTGCAGAATTGAGGGATGAAGTACAGCGCGGTAAATATGATGTAACCATTATAGGTGGAAGCCAAAAAAGAGGAATGGCACACAATTTAGTGCAATATATAGATAGCTCTATTTTTGTTGTAAAAAATTATAATCAGGAACAATCCTATAGTTTACTTTTGCCGGTAAATGATTCTCCTCATACTCCAAAAGCAGTAAAATATGGTGCGCGCGTTGCTCAAGCATTCGATATAAAAGTGAATCTTATTACTGTATCAAAAACCGAATCATTTGGAGAAAGTTATACACAGGCTTCTAATAGAGCCAGCAAATTAATGCGACGAGTTGGAATTGACCACGAACGTCATTTTAAAACAGGTGACCCAGTTGAAGTAATCAAGAAAACTGTCGGAGATAATCATATCGTTGTAATGGGTGCCTCAACAAAAAATCCTCTTCTTAAATTTTTTGTTGGCAGTAAACCTTTAAAAGTGATGGAAGACTGCCAATGTCCAATCTTAATTGTAAAATAAAATACCTAATGATTTGTTGATAAATACTTTTATTTATTGGCTGACCCAAAAAAGATGGCTTATAGTGGCTATCTTGGTAGGGATTATTATGTATAATATTCCGGCACCTACCGGATTATCTGTCGAAGGTTATAGAACTCTTATCATTGTGGTAATGGCCATTATTTTGATTGTATTTGAACCAGTGCCTCTTCCTGCAGTAGCAATGATGATTCTTATATTACAAGTTTTATTGGGTATTGATACTTCCAATGGCGTTGCCAAATCTTTTATGAGTGATGCTGTTTTTTTTATAATGGGTTCGCTTATGCTGGCAGTAGCAATCGTTAGCCAAGGTTTGGACAGCCGATTGGCTTTAGGAATAATTAAACTTACTGGAAATAAAACCTGGAAAATCGTTATTGGTTTTATTGCAATATCTGCATTTTTATCATCATTTATCGGTGAACATACTGTGACAGCGATGATGATGCCGGTTGGGTTAACGTTGGTGAAAAATTCAGGTGTAGATAAAAGAAGCACATCGAAACTGGCAGCATTAATTTTATTTTCTATTGCTTATGGAAGCGCTATGGGGTCAATTGGTACACCTTCTGGGGGAGGTAGAAATGTTATCATGTTGGGATATATGAAGGAATTTGGTGTTGGAAATATTTCATATTTGGAATGGATGAAATATGCGTATCCTATTTTGTTTTTTGAAATCCCACTTGCTGCTGTAATTCTGTGGTACACGTTTAAACCGCGCCAGTTGATTTTGGATTCTGCTGTTAGAAAATTAAAGATACAAGTCACAAAAAAAGGTTCGATGAGAGGAAATGAATTATTGACAATTTTCATTTTTATTCTGGTTTTTCTGGGATGGGTTTTATTCAGTTCAAAAGTAGGTTTAGGTATTATTGCACTGATTGGTGTTTTCCTTTATATGGCGTTTGGATTGATAAGATGGGAAGATTTAAACCGAAATACAAACTGGGGTGTGGTCATTCTTTTCGGTGCGGCTGTTTCTCTGGGGCTCCATATGAAAGATACCGGTGCTGCATTTTGGGTTGCAGATACTGCTATTAATTGGATGAAAATAATCAGTGATGATGTATCCATTATAAGATGGTTTATTGCTGTCGTATTGACAGGATTGTTAACTAATTTATTAAGCAATGCTGCAACTGTAGCAGTCATTGGTCCCATTGTGTTAAATATGGGTGGTGATCCACTTGTCATGGGATTTTCTACAGCGATTGCCTCTGCTTTTGCTTATCTTACAGTTGTTGCGTCACCAACGTGCATGATTATTCATTCCAGCGGTTTAGTTGATAAATCCGATTATTTACGGGCCGGGTGGAAGATGTTTATTATGTCTGTTTTAGTATTATTTATTATATCCAACTTTTGGTAATATTCAACTATGTTTCATGAAATCGCTATAACTATTCTTATTTGCCTTGCGCTAATTATCCTTGTTGTCCCACCTGTTATTTTTCTGGTGTGGTACTTTGTGGATAAGCGCCAAAGTCAGCATTCTATTCTTCGCAATTTTCCATTATTGGGAAGAATCCGATATATATTTGAAATGATGGGTCCTGAATTACGCCAGTATATGTTTGATTCAGATCATGAGGGTAAACCATTTAGCCGCACCGATTTTACTAATATTGTGGTAGCAGGAAAATATATGAAGACACTGATTGCCTTTGGATCAAAGCGAGACTTTGATAAATCCGGTTGGTATATAAGGAACTCTATGTTTCCAAAGTTGGCTGAAGAAATGAGAGTAGTGTGTGCTCCTAAAATCAAAACAAAACGATATGTGGGTAGTGAAGGATTATTCTCGAGAAAAGAAAAATTGGAAGAAATTGATGTTCAGCCCTGGTTGCTTAGTGAAGAAGATGCAATAGTCATCGGACCCAAGTGTAAAACACCTTGGAAAGTATACGGACCTGTTGGTATGAGCGCTATGAGTTATGGGGCATTGGGAGAGAATGCAATTAGTTCCATGAGTCTAGGTTTAGGGAAAGCGAAAGGATCTTGGGTTCATACCGGTGAAGGCGGATTGGCGAGTTATCATCTATTGGGTGGCGGAGATGTCATTATGCAAATCGGCCCCGGTTTATTTGGTGTCCGAACAGAAAAAGGTGACTTTTGTCTTGATAAATTCAAAGATAAAGCTGATAATCCACAAATTGCCATGTTTGAATTGAAATTAGCTCAAGGGGCAAAAATTCGGGGCGGACACGTTGAAGGAAGTAAAGTCAATGAAGAAATTGCAGCCATTCGTGGTGTAACTCCCTGGAAGAATGTGGATTCACCCAATCGCCATCATCAATTTCATGATATACCGACTTTATTTGATTTCATTGACACATTAAAAGATATTGGAGGAAAACCTATTGGTATTAAGATTGTTATGGGTGGTTCCGATTCTGCCGATGAATTATGTAGAGCAATAGCTGAAACCGGGCGCGGTCCCGATGCCATAACAGTTGATGGCGGGGAAGGCGGATCCGGTGCAACATACCAGGAAATGGCAGACACCATGGGATTGCCCGTTAAGTCCGGAATTCTGTATTTGGATAATGCTTTGCGGAAATATGGTGTAAGAGATAACGTAAAAGTATTCGCCAGCGGAAAAATATTCAGTCCGGACAAAGTTGCTATTGCTATGGGCATGGGAGCTGATTTGGTGAATAT
>Ga0207986_1001228_pt1 | contig 11180 bp, 7 predicted proteins | sample ETNtaG_26_FD_185764 | JGI IMG/M metagenome (GOLD analysis project Ga0207986, IMG submission 185764) | Marine microbial and viral communities from oxygen minimum zone, Eastern Pacific Ocean - ETNP201302SV89 (SPAdes) (version 2) | ecosystem: Environmental > Aquatic > Marine > Oceanic ... | reverse complement strand
AAACCGTCCGCCGTCAGACTACATTTGAAGAAGTTTTGGGCGGTCTTGATGGAAGCAATGCACTTTATGAGGCACGTCGATGTTTATCTTGTGGTAATTGTTTTGAGTGTGACAACTGTTATGGAGTATGTCCTGATAATGCTGTTATTAAACTAGGTCCAGGCAAGCGTTTTAAATTTAATTACGATTACTGTAAAGGTTGCGGCGTGTGTGTTAAAGAATGCCCTTGTGGGGCAATCAAAATGGAACCCGAAGTAATTTAAGCACACACAAAAAATAAAAAGGGCATTAATATGAGTCATGTATTAGATAAACTAACATTTTTTACAAACAAAGCGCCTGAAACTTTTGCCGGTGGTCATGGTATTACTACGGATGAGAACCGTGATTGGGAACGTGCCTATCGTGGACGTTGGGCGCATGACAAAATAGTACGTTCAACACATGGTGTGAACTGCACAGGTTCTTGCAGTTGGAAGATTTACGTTAAAAACGGGTTGGTAACATGGGAAACCCAGCAAACAGATTACCCTCGTACGCGTCCCGATCTACCCAATCATGAACCTCGTGGATGTCCGCGTGGTGCAAGTTATAGCTGGTATCTTTATAGTGCAGCAAGACTGAAATATCCGATGATCCGTTCACGTCTGTTAAAGTTATGGCGTGAAGCAAAAGAGTTACACACAGATCCTGTGATTGCATGGGAAAGCATCGTCTCTCAGTCTGAGAAATCAAAAGAGTATAAACAAGTTCGCGGTTTGGGAGGTATGGTACGTGCCAATTGGGATGAGGTGAACGAAATTATCGCTGCCGCAAATATTTACACAGCTAAAGAGTATGGCCCTGATCGTGTTATGGGCTTTTCTCCTATTCCAGCAATGTCAATGATTTCTTATGCTGCAGGTAGCCGTTATTTATCTCTTATCGGCGGTACCTGCTTGAGTTTTTATGACTGGTACTGCGATCTACCGCCAAGTTCTCCGCAAGTATGGGGAGAGCAGACCGATGTACCTGAAAGTGCAGATTGGTATAATTCCTCCTACATCATTGCCTGGGGTTCCAATGTGCCACAAACTCGTACTCCAGATGCACATTTCTTTACCGAAGCACGCTATAACGGTACAAAAACTGTAGCGGTGACACCGGATTATAGTGAAGTTGCCAAACTTTCCGATAGCTGGCTTCCTGCACGTCAGGGAACAGATGCTGCACTTGCTATGGCGATGGGTCATGTAATTTTGAAAGAATTCCACGTTGCTGGTAAAAGCAAATATTTTGATAATTATTGCCGTATGTATACCGATATGCCGTTTCTTGTGATGTTAGAAGAAAAAGATGGCAATTACATACCTGCTCGCACCTTACGTGCTGCAGATTTTGAAGATAAACTAGGAGAAAAAGAGAATCCGGAATGGAAGCCAGTTATTTTTGATGGAACAACTAGTAGAGTTGTTGTGCCTAATGGAACGGTAGGTTCACGTTGGGATGGAAGTGGAAAATGGAATTTAGAAGCTAAAAATACTTATGATGATTCTGAAATCTGGCCCGAAACAAGTTTTGTTAAATCTAATGACGAGGTAGTCTCCGTTGGTTTTCCTTATTTTGGTAACTTGGAAAATGAACAACCAATTTTTGCGCATACCAAACATGACAGTATTTTTCTGCGTAATATTCCGGCACGTAAGATTAAACTTGATACTAAAAAGGAAGTATTGGTTGCAACAGTCTACGATCTGATGGTGGCAAATTATGGTGTTAACCAGGGTCTTGATCGCATAAGCGGAGATAATGTTGCTGACTCACTTGAAGATGATATTCCTTATACCCCTGCATGGCAGGAGAAAATCACAGGCGTTCCTGCCGAGCAAGTGATTCGTATTGCGCGTGAATTTGCAAACAACGCCGATAAAACAAAAGGTCGCTCGATGGTAATTTTAGGAGCTGCAATTAATCATTGGTATCACATGGACATGACTTACCGTGGTATCATCAACATGCTGATGATGTGTGGATGTATCGGTAAATCCGGTGGTGGCTGGGCACATTATGTTGGACAGGAAAAACTTCGTCCGCAAACAGGCTGGCAACCACTTGCGTTTGCAACTGACTGGAACCGTCCACCGCGTCATATGAATGGCACAAGCTTTTTCTACGCACATTCTAACCAATGGCGTTATGAGAAACTGGGGATAGATGAGATCCTTTCTCCATTGGCTGATAAAGAAAAATGGAAAGATTATTCTCTTATTGATTGTAACATACGTTCTGAACGTATGGGCTGGTTGCCATCTGCACCACAGCTGGAAGAAAATCCTCTTGAACTGACAAAACTGGCTAATAAAGCAGGTAAGGAAACCAATGACTATATTGTTGACAGGTTAACAGATGGTTCACTTAAAATGTCTTGTGAAGATCCAGATGATCCAAAAAATTTCCCACGTAATTTATTTATTTGGCGTTCTAACATACTGGGATCATCGGGCAAAGGGCATGAATATATGCTCAAGCATCTACTTGGCACAACTCATGGCGTACTTGGCAAGGATTTGGGCGAGCTAGGCGCTACAAAACCTAAAGAAGTCATATGGCATGATGAAGCACCTGAAGGAAAGCTTGACCTTGTAGTAACACTTGATTTTCGTATGTCTACTACTTGTGTTTATTCAGATATTGTCCTGCCTGCAGCGACATGGTACGAAAAAAATGATCTCAATACTTCTGATATGCATCCGTTTATTCACCCACTATCACGTGCGGTTGATCCAGCGTGGGAATCACGCAGTGATTGGGATATTTATAAAGGGCTGGCTAAAAAATTCTCTGAGCTTTGTGAGGGTCATTTAGGAGTTGAAAAAGATGTAGTGGCTTTGCCAATTCTTCATGACACGCCAGGTGAAATGGCGCAAGCTCTAGGCGTAAAAGAATGGAAGAAAAGCGAGTGTGAAGCTGTCCCTGGTAAAACAATGCCAAACTTTATTGAGGTTGAGCGCGACTTTCCCAAAACTTATGAAAAATTTACGGCATTAGGTCCATTGTTGTCGAAGATGGGTAATGGTGGCAAGGGTATTTCGTGGAATACTGAAAAGGAAGTAAAATTTCTTGGTGAACTCCTTGGTGAACTGAATCATGTAGTAAATGAAGATGGTCTTACCATAAGTCTGCCGCGCATTGAATCTGACATTGATGCAACGGAAGTAGTGCTATCATTGGCTCCTGAAACCAATGGCCAAGTAGCAGTAAAAGCATGGGAGGCACTGAGTAAAATAACTGGACGTGACCATGCCCATCTGGCCAAATCTAAAGAAGAAGAAAAAATTCGCTTCCGTGATATTCAGGCACAACCGCGTAAAATAATTTCTTCTCCTACATGGAGTGGACTAGAAGATGAGCATGTTAGTTATAATGCGGGCTACACCAATACTCACGAACTAATTCCATGGCGTACACTAACTGGTCGCCAGCAATTCTATCAAGACCATGAATGGATGCGAGATTTTGGTGAATCATTTTGTGTTTATAAACCACCAATCAGTACTAAGACAATTGCTCCGGTGATCAATGAGTATGGCAAAGGCCAGAAGCAAGTTGTGCTCAATTGGATAACGCCACATCAAAAATGGGGCATCCATAGTACCTATTCCGAAAATTTATTAATGCTAACGTTAAACCGTGGTGGTGCGGTGGTATGGATCAGTGAAATAGACGCTAAGAAAATCGATGTAGAAGATAATGACTGGATTGAACTTTACAACACCAATGGTGCAATTGTTGCACGAGCCGTGGTATCACAGCGTGTCCCAGAAGGTATGAGTATGATGTATCACGCACAGGAGAGAATCATTAATAACCCTGGGTCAAAAGTGACAGGTACGCGTGGAGGAATTCACAATTCCGTAACACGTACCGTAGTCAAACCAACTCATATGATAGGTGGGTATGTCCAACTAGCATATGGCTTTAACTACTATGGCACAGTTGGTTCCAACCGTGATGAATTTGTTATCGTGCGGAAAATAGATAAAGTTGATTGGCTGGAAGACGGTAAACCTAACCTTAATCATGAGGAGACAGTATAATGTTGATACGTGCACAAATTGGAAAAGTTCTTAATTTGGATAAATGCATTGGCTGTCATACCTGCTCGGTAACTTGTAAGAATGTGTGGACTTCACGTGAGGGAGTGGAATATGCATGGTTTAACAATGTGGAAACAAAACCTGGCATTGGTTATCCCAAAAAATGGGAAAATCAAAAAGTCTGGAATGGCGGTTGGGAAAGAAAAAATAATAACGATATTCAGCCTAAAATAGGTGGAAAATTTCGTCTGATTTCTAAAATTTTTGCCAATCCAGATCTGCCGGAAATTGATGATTATTATGAGCCATTCACGTTTGAATATGAACGACTGCAAAAAGCTCCTGAATCAAAACATATGCCCACTGCACGTGCGCATTCTGTAATTACCGGCAAAAAGATGGAAAAACCTGAAAGGGGACCAAATTGGGAGGAAATCTTGGGCGGTGAGTTTGAAAAGCGCCGTGAAGATTCTAATTTTCAGGATATTCAGGCGGATATTTATGGACAGTTTGAAAATACCTTCATGATGTATCTGCCACGTTTATGTGAGCATTGTCTGAACCCTACCTGTGTCGCTTCCTGCCCATCCGGTGCAATTTATAAGCGTGAGGAAGATGGTATTGTGTTGATTGATCAGGATAAATGTCGTGGATGGCGTATGTGTGTTTCCGGTTGCCCGTATAAGAAAATTTACTTTAACTGGCAGTCCGGTAAATCTGAAAAATGTACCTTCTGTTATCCACGTATTGAAGCAGGTGATCCGACTGTGTGTTCAGAAACTTGTGTTGGAAGGATTCGTTATCTGGGTGTAATGCTCTATGATGCGGATAAAATTAAGGAAGCTGCAAGTGTAAAAGATGAACAGGATTTATATCAGGCGCAGTGCGATATTTTCCTTGATCCACATAACCCAGAAATTATTGCCCAAGCAAAAAAAGATGGCGTACCAGATAGCTGGATTACTGCTGCGCAAAATTCACCAGTTTATAAAATGGCGATGGAATGGAAAGTTGCTTTGCCGCTACATCCAGAATATCGTACTTTACCAATGGTATGGTATATTCCGCCATTATCACCAATTACCAATGCTGCTGAAAAAGAGCAGATCGAAATGGACGGAGTGATTCCGAATGTGCATAAACTACGAATTCCGGTGAAATATCTTGCCAATTTATTAACAGCAGGCAAAGAAGAACCTGTGGTGAGCGCATTGGAGAAGATGATTGTCATGCGTGAATATATGCGCGGAAAAAATGTTGAGGGTATTAACAATCCGGAGTTATTGAAAAAAATAGGATTGGACGAAGCTACTGTGAACGATATGTATCGTATTATGGCACTAGCGAATTATGAAGATCGTTTTGTGATTCCAACTAATCACCGTGAATATTCAGGTGAAACGCCATTTGATAACGAAATTGCGTTTAACACCCGATCATCCTGTGGCTTTAGTTTTGGCAATGGATGCTCCGGCGATGTAGGAAAAACTAGTCTGTTCGGTACTAAAACCCATAAAAACACAATGAGTGGAAAAGTGCAAAAAAGATCAAAAAATTCATGAAAACATTTAAACTATTAGGATTGCTACTTACTTACCCGGAAGGAACGGTTTATTCAGAATCGAATGAATTATTACAGACATTACGCTCTGAAGCAATATTGCCAGAAAAATTCATCAAAAAAGTTGAAACTTTTTTAACTACACAAAAAGCACAGAATTTAATGGCAGTACAAGAAGACTATGTAGAAACATTTGACCGTGGCCGTGCTCATTGCCTACATTTGTTTGAGCATATTCATGGTGAATCGCGTGATCGAGGACAGGCGATGATTGATCTTTCAGAGACATATGCTGCAAAAGGTTTGTATATTGATAATGGTGAGTTACCGGATTATTTGCCGCTCTTCATGGAATATCTCTCACGCTGTGAGCTTAAGGATGCTACTGAATTATTAGGAGAAGCAATTGATGTGGTTGCCGTGATAGGTGCCAAGCTAAAAAAACGTAAGTCGCCTTATGCGAATATATTTACAAGTATAGAAGTACTTTCTACTATCAAAGCCGATACAGAGAAGATAAAAACTGCATTGAGAGAAGCTCACAAGGATCCCGAAACTTTGGAAGAGCTGGATAAACAGTGGAAAGAAGCGGAAGTCTTCACTGGCGATCCGTTGACTGATGTCGCCGCAGACAGCAACACATGTAATGCTTTCCCAAATACTATGGAAGCATTAAATAAAATGGCAGGAGGTAAAAATGACAGCTGATTATCTGCATCAATTCTTTTTTGTTTACTATCCTTACATTTGTCTGGTTGTATTTGTGATTGGTAGTGCATTACGTTACGATCGGGATCAATATACTTGGAAGGCAGATTCCAGCCAACTCTTGCGTAAAAAAGGAATACGTATAGGCAACAATTTATTTCATGTAGGTATTATTTTGCTGTTATTTGGACACATGTTTGGACTTTTGACGCCACAGGAAATCTATCATCACTTTATGGAAGCAGGTACCAAACAGATGGTAGCAATGGTTGCAGGTGGGATTTTCGGTATACTTTGTTTTATCGGCATGACCATACTTTTAGTACGGAGACTATTTGATCCGCGTATCCGCGCTACCAGTAAACCATCTGATATTATGATTCTGCTCGTGTTATATGTACAGCTTATTACGGGCTTGATTACCATTCCGTTTTCAGCGCAGCATATGGATGGAAGCTCAATGATCGCACTGGCAAACTGGGCACAACATATAGTTACATTCCGTGGCGGTGCGGCTGATTTTATCATGGGTGAAGCGATAATATTCAAGTTGCACTTAGTATTAGGTGCAACAATTTTTCTGCTGTTTCCATTTACTCGATTGGTGCATATTTTTAGCGGAGTAGCCGCTCCTATTAAATATATTCTTCGTAGCGGTTATCAAATTGTGCGTAAAAGATGAGTATAATGGGAGGATAAATGGGTAAAAAAAATTTGTACGAAAAAAAATCAACCAAAAATTTGAACAAAACCCATTAAATTAAATCAAACTTCTAAGTTTATTGTTTTTAGTAAGAATATTAACATTATCAAGTTCAGTTAAAGAATTCTGTTGAATTATTTTTTTTAAATTTTTAGTGTATTCAATTCCAGTTTCAGCATATTTATCCAAATATTTTACTAATTCTAAGCTGTTTAGTTTATTATTGTTATCTCTTTGAATTGCTCGAATTTTTCTAAATTTTTTATAACTTCTGTTTGTATTCAAATTTCTTTGATATGCTCTTACAGAAGCTTTTAGTACTTTAAACTTCATTATTTTATGTGTGCTATCAGCATTTGCTGTCTCCGGTTTAATCCCATCGCCAGACCATGTCCACTGTCCAAATAAAGCATTTCCTTCTTGTGCAAATCTAGAAGTTCCCCATCCGGTCTCTGTTGCAGCTTGTGCTATGGCTAATGAAACAGGTATTTCATCCATTCTTGTTTTTAAATCTGATAAATTGTTATCTTTTATACCATACTGTTTAAATTTATTATCCAACCATTTCTTTTCTATTGTTGAATTGTTTTTTTTATTCAAAATATTAAAAAGTTTCTTTCTATCCAATCTAATTTTGATATTTTCTTCAACAATTAATGGTAGTACGATTTGGATAAATAATTTTTTTCTATCTTTAACATTTTCAATATTCTTAATTTGTTTTGGAAGACGATTAATAGAATTACTTATATTCACTAATTTTGTTTTCCTAATTTCTTTTAAGTCATTTTTTGTATCTTTGAATAATTGTACCTTAGTATTTGTACTTAATCTTGGAGTATTAGAGTCTTTATCTGTTTGGCTAAAAAAATCAAATGTGCTTGGCAAGGAAAAAAAAACAAAAATTAATACTAAACTTAATATAAATGTTTTAAAAAAGTTGTTATATCTACTACTACTTTTTTTTATTAATTTAACAAGACCAACTTTATAACTTAAAGGGAAAATAAGATTTGTTGGTCCTGTTAATTTTGTCAGCATTATTTCTTTGCTGCGTCTGCTTTCGGAGCTTCTGCTCCAGCTTGATCTGCAACAGCTCTTAGTTCAGATAAACCTTCCATAAATCTTTTATTTAAGATTTCGAAAGTTTCTGTTGCTGTTTTTTCGTAGATTTCTACTAAATTAGAAACATTAGCTTGTGCATCTTCAATTGACTTTTTAGTAAGTTCAATTGATTTTGCAGCAGCATCTTTTGGGTTTCCAGTAGAAAGCTCAGTAGATGCATCTTTTGCATTTGCTATAGCAGAATTTAAAATTTCTACTTGTTTTTTAGCAAAAGTGTTAAAACCTTCATAGATCGCTTTTGAAGCTCCAGAGTATGCTTCTAAAGTTTTCTTTGAGCTTGCAACAGCTTTGTCATTGCTACCAGCTCCAGGTAATTTAACAGCAGTTAAAAACTTTTGATAATCAAAGAAATCAAAAGGGTTTGTGTAATTGTCAGTCATATATATCTCCTATATTTGTTGTTATTTAATTTATATATAGGTATTGATATATTGCATTGCAACATAATATACAACAATTATATTGCAGTGCGACAATATAGTTGGAATCATATATTGTAGGTAAAAAAATGCTATTTTTTAAGTATAATTTGATGTTATGCAAATAAGCAATTGCTGCAAGACAATATAATTTATTGCATATGCTTTTTTATAGAAATTTTAAACGGTTTTTTTTTTAATTTCTTCTACTTGATTTTTTAATTTATTTATCTGGGAAACAATATCACTGATATTTTGATCATTATTATTAGAACTTTCTTTCTCTGCCTGATCTTTGCTTGAAGCATCTGGATTAAAAATTTTTTGTGGATTGAATGGATTAAATTTCATAAATGAAGATAGGCCCTCAGTAAAAATATTGTTAGTATTGGCATAACTATGAACACTATTTAAAAATTGAAACATATCAGAAGCTTTGTTGTTTTCGGAGAATAATATTATTTGTTTTAAAAAAGCTTCGGGAACTAAATTGGTTCCTGAATTTTCTCTTTCTAAAATTATTTGAGTTAAAATTGCAGAGGTGATATTTTTTTTACTCTCTACGTCTATTATTTTAAAATTTGTATTTTTTTTTATAAGTTTAACAATATCCTCTTGGGTGACGTAGGAACTGGTATCTGTGTTATATAATCTTCGATTAGAATATTTTTTTATTTCGATCATATTTATTTTTGGATAACATATTGTCCCGGAGCATCGTATATGGCTGGATACTTATTTAGATTAAGCTCCTTTGGATCTTTTAAATTACCAGAACGTTTGGTTAACCATTTAATCCAAGCTGGCCACCAAGAACCTTCATTTTTTTTTGCAGATTTTAACCATTTATCTGGTGTCATTTTTATGTTGTCATCATCTTTTGAATAAAAAAATGATTTACCGGGTTTAGAATTTTTTCCCTTCATGATACCAGCAACATGACCGGAGTTAGATAGAATGAATTTAATGTTACTGTTGTAACATTCAAGCCCTTTATATACAGATTTCCACGGACAAATATGATCTGCTGTTGTCGCGACATGAAACATTGGCGTGGTTATTTTGCTTAGATCGAGTTTTTTTCCAGCTAATTCGTAATTATTTTTCGACAAATTATTATTAAGACACAACGATCTAAGATAATCACTGTACAGTTTTTCTGGTAAGTTTGTTGAATCATTATTCCAATAAAGTACGTCAAAGGCAGATGGTTCATTTCCTAATAGGTAATTATTTACAACGTAATTCCAGTACAAGTCTCCCGGTCTTAAAAAATTAAATGTAGCGGCTAGGTTTCTTCCATCAAAATATCCAACCTTTTTCATTTCCTGTTCTATGCTGCTAATTTGTTCTTCCGAAATAAACATTTGCAGATCTCCAAAATCTTCAAAATTAACGAGGCTTGCAAAAAAGGTAGCAGAATTAATACTATTCTTTTCTTTAATATTTTTTAGATATGCCATAGTCATTGACAAAAGAGTACCTCCTATACAATAGGATGCTAAATTTACTTTTGGAGAACCAGATTGTTTACAAACTACTTTGATGGCTTCCATAACGCCATCTTCAATATAATCTTTAAATCCTTGATCCCCTGAATCAGAATTTGGATTTTTCCATGACATTAAAAAGGCATTGACCTTATTTTCAACTAAAAACTTAACAAGTGATTTTTTCTCGTTTATGTCCATGATGTAATACCTATTTATAAATGGAGGAATTATTAATAATGGAATTTCAAACTGTTTCTCAGTATCGCTATTATAATGTATTAATTCAAAAATATTGTTTTTGTAGATTATTTTTCCTTTAGTTGTCGCTATGTTCTTGCCAATTTCAAAATCATCAAATTTTGTTTGTGAAATATAAAATTTATTAGGATGTTTTAAATTGTCTTTTTTGTAATTTTCATATCCCCTAATAAGATTCTGGCCGCCTTCTTGAATTGTCTTCGCTAAAATATCTGGATTTGTAAATACAAAATTTGACGGCGATAAAGCCATAACTACTTGCTTAATATAAAATTTAAAATATTCTTTCTGTTTTGGATCTTCAAATACTCCTTTTTCGACAAAATTTTCAAGTAACGTGGTTGTAATCAAATAAAATTGTTTTATAAAATCAAAAAATAAGTTTTCGCTCCATTCATTGCTTGAAAATCTTTGATCTGCTATATTTGGTTTGATAATGGGATCTACTTTTTTATTGGATGCTTTTGATATAAAATAATAATTAAGTTTTACAATATCTTCCAACCAAATATGAATATTTTCAAATAATAATTTAGGATCTTTATGAATTTTTGCATTAAAAGCATTCAAACTTTCAAAAATTCTATCCGTAGTTGGCGAAATTAATTCATATAAATCTTTAGGCTTGAAATCTTGTTTTACAGAACTTTTCTTTGGTTTTTCATTCTTTGTTGCTGCTCCCTTAACAAAACTATTATTAACAAAACTATTATAAAGCTTGAGGTTATTTTCAAAAAGACTATTTAGTCCTTTAAAATCAATTTGATTTATATTGTTTTTAGGTGAAGTATTACTTAATTTTTTTTTGTTTTTCTTTTTCATAGTTATAATATGGTT
>Ga0207986_1001208_pt1 | contig 11286 bp, 15 predicted proteins | sample ETNtaG_26_FD_185764 | JGI IMG/M metagenome (GOLD analysis project Ga0207986, IMG submission 185764) | Marine microbial and viral communities from oxygen minimum zone, Eastern Pacific Ocean - ETNP201302SV89 (SPAdes) (version 2) | ecosystem: Environmental > Aquatic > Marine > Oceanic ... | reverse complement strand
ACTACGTTTTCTTCTAATGATTTTAGGATTAAAAAAACAGATAGAGCTACAATTAAAAAAATAAATGATAAAAACAATAACCTTAATTTAACTTTTTTACCATACATGGTTAGTTAAAGTTAAATTATTGAAACTGAATTACTTGCTAAAATTCCTTTGTATGTTTCTTGTGCTCTAACAGCTTGTTTCTTATCAGGAGTTAAAGTCAAATATTTAGCATCAAATTTAATTTTTTCTTTAACAAGCTGAACTTTAATTACTGTGTATAGAACTGCGAAACTAATCAATGTAAATGTAAATGCAGACCAAACATAAATCCCATAACCATTCATTGAAATAATGTCATTAATCATAATCTATCTAGTCCTTTATTTTTAATTTTTATCAGTTCTGTATTATATTTCATCAAAAAAATCAGAAGTGAGAACAGTGCAAATGCCGCAGTCATTAAAGCTAAAGGAAGCATCATAGAATGGTGTATTGAAGTCTTTGTAAATATACTTATTGAAGCTGGCTGATGTAATGTTGACCACCAATCAACTGAATACTTAATAATTGGAACATTTATGGCTCCCAAAATTGCAATCAATGACGTTATTCTATGAGCCTTTTCTCTGCCATCATAAATTCTCCAAGCTAAAATGTAGATAACATAAAATAAAGCTAATATTAACATCGATGTAATCCTTGCATCCCAAGCCCACCAAGTTCCCCAAGTTGGTTTGCCCCAAATAGATCCGGTCACCAAAGCAATTAAATTAAATACTAAACCGGATGGTGCTAAACTTTTTGTAATTAATATAAAAGATTTGTTTTTAAAAATTAGTATTGCAAATGATAAAATTGCAATGATTGAAAAAGTGCCTAGAGCTATCCAAGCAGATGGTACATGAACATACATTATTCTTACAGAATGACTTTGAATATAATCTTTGGGTGAAATAATTAGCGCTTCGATTAAACCAATAGAAATTATAATTATAAAAACAAATAAAACATATTTTGGAGCTTTAGATGTTATTGAAAAAATCTTATTTGGCTCAAAATTTTTTAGCATTTAAGACTTATATCTATAAAAATTTATTTTGTTGAACAATTTTTGTGATTATTCCGATCAAGAATACTATAGAGGGAGATAAATAAAGGATAAAAAAGTATCCTTGATCAGAATATAATTATTTATAAACTAAAGTTATGTCTAAGTTTTGAGTAAATTGTGTTAGAATATTGTCTATCGATTAATTTGAAGGCTTAAAATAGGCTGAACCCTTTTTACCTGAAAATATCTCATTTATTAGAGGATGTTTTATGGGTTCATCAGAATCATCAGATAATAAGTTTTGCTCCGATACATAAGCTTCATAAGTAATATCATCATTTTCAGCTAGAAGATGATAGAAAGGCTGATTTTTTCTTGGTCTGACATTTTTTGGTATTGATTGATACCACTCTTCTGAATTATTAAATTCAAAATCAACATCATAAATAACACCTCTAAAATCAAAGTGTTTGTGTTTTACAATATCACCAATTGAAAATTTAGCCTTTTGAATACTCACAGGGTTAAATATGGATATTTAAATAAAAAAATCAATAAAAAAATTTAAATGTTTTTTGATTCTGTTAATATGTTTTGGTGAACAAATCATTTATTAAATTTATCACTGATTTTGGGCCTCTATTAGTTTTTTTAACTCTTTATTATAAGAACGAAAAAAATTTAACTGTGGCAATTCCTCCATTCATAGTTGCAACATTAATAGCTTTAGTTGTTGTTTGGATTTTAGAAAAAAAAATACCAATGGTACCTTTGCTTGGTGGAATATTTATTACTTTATTTGGTGGTCTTACAATATATTTTGATAATCCTGTTTTTATTTATATTAAACCAACAATAATAAATATATTGTTTGGTCTAGCACTCTTATTTGGAAAATTTTTTACAAATGAACCAATTTTAAAAAAAATGCTTGGTAAATCGATGCAACTTACTGATCATGGCTGGAAAATCCTAAACTTTAGATGGGTATATTTCTTTTTTGGTTTGGCACTATTAAATGAGATTATTTGGCGAACACAATCTGAAGAATTTTGGGTTAATTTTAAAGTTTGGGGAATATTGCCTTTGACACTTATTTTTACAGCTTTTCAAATATCAATAATCAATAAATATAAATTAAATGAATAGAAACTTAAAACTAGTAATAAACAATATTTATTCAGAAGAAAATTCTCAATATTTTTTTGAAAAAGATGAGTTAAAAATTGTATTAGACTTATATGCAAAAATGGTCTCTGGAGGCTCTTGGAAAGATTATGGAATAAATATTTCAAACAAACAGGTAGGCTTCTGTGTGTTTAAAAACGCCACTGAAAACGCGATGTACAAAATTTGTAAAAATTTTAAGCCTATAAATAAAAATTTGAAATATTTGATTACAGACTCTAGAGGCAAAATATTAAAAAACTCTAACGAACTGAAAACTTTACTAAAAAATATTAATTGGAAAAAATTGTAAAACTATCTTCTTTGACCAAAAAGTCTTAACAACATTATAAATAGATTTATAAAGTCTAGGTAAAGAGTTAAAGCTCCCATAACTGCTTTTTTACCCATTAGCTCACCTGTATCGGAAGCGGCATACATATTCTTAATTTTTTGTGTATCATATGCAGTTAGACCAACAAAAATTAGAACTCCAAGTATTGAGATTACAAAATACATCATTGATGATTTTAGAAATATATTAACTAAAGATGCAATAATTATTCCAATTAGGCCCATCATTAAAAAAGAGCCTAGCTTAGTTAAATCTCTCTTAGTTGTATATCCATAAATGCTCATAGCGCCAAAAGTTGCAGAAGTTATAAAAAATACTCTTGCAACACTAACTCCCGTGTAAACTAATAATATCCATGATAAGGATAAACCCATAAGAGCTGCAAATATCCAAAAGACTGTTTGAGCTTTAGCAGCACTCATTTTATTTATGCCAAAACTCATATAAAAAACTATTCCAAGAGGTGCCAACATTACAATCCACTTTAATCCAGAAAAGAATAGAGCATTTCCAAAACTTGTAAATCCAGCTATAGCTCCACTAGCATCAGTTACTACTGACATTTTGAAAGAAAAAAGAGCTATAATTCCAGTTAGCAATACACCTGTTGCCATGTAATTGTATACTTTTAACATGTAGGCTCTTAAGCCTTCATCCATTACAACAGTTGTTTGTGTAGCTTCTTTTACTTTGTTAAATATATTCTGTTTATTAAATTCCATACCATTTATATAATAGCCTTTTACTATTTATTCAAGATATCATAAAAAACCCTTAAAAAATATTTAATATTTAATGAATTATAGAAAATTAGGTAATACAGATCTTGAAGTTAGTACTATTTGTTTGGGAACAATGACTTGGGGTGAGCAAAATACTCAAGAAGAAGGTTTTGAACAAATGGATCATGCCTTAGAACAAGGAATAAATTTTTTTGATACAGCCGAGATATATGCAGTTCCACCAAAAAAAGAAACATATGGAAAAACAGAAGAAATTATAGGTAATTGGTTTAAAAAAAAGAATAACAGATCTAAGATAATTTTAGCTACAAAAATTTCAGGACCTGGTATTAGTTGGATTAGAGGCGGAGAAAATCAGTACGATAAAAAAAATTTAACAGAAGCTGTAAACCAAAGTCTAAAAAGACTTCAAACTGATTACATAGATTTATATCAATTACATTGGCCAGAAAGAAAAAGTAATTATTTTGGCAGATTGGGTTATGAACATAAAGACGATAGTGAATGGAATGATTTTGAAGATGTTTTAAACTCTTTAAATAAAATAATAATATCTGGTAAAATTAAATACATAGGTCTTTCTAATGAAACTGCTTGGGGGTTATCAAAATTTTTAGAAATTTCTAAAACAAAAAATTTACCTAGAGTAATGTCTGTCCAAAATCCATATAATCTTTTAAATCGAACATATGAAGTTGGTTTAGCAGAAACCTCCGTAAGAGAAAAAAGTGGTCTGCTAGCTTATTCTCCTTTAGGATCAGGTGTTTTGTCAGGAAAGTATAGAAATGGAGCTTTGCCAGATGGCTCTAGAATGAAATTATTTGGAGATAACTTTCCAAGATATAAAACAAAAAATGCCAATAATGCTACTGAAGAATATTATAAAATAGCAAAAAAACACAATCTTAATTTAGCTCAAATGTCATTAAAATTTTGTGAATTACAGCCTTTTATGACAAGTATAATTATTGGGGCTACGACAATGGATCAGTTGAAAACTGATATAGAAAGTGTAAATTTAAATTTAAGTGATGAAGTTATTAAAGAAATTAATGAAGTACAAAAAATTTATCCAAATCCATGTCCATAATTAACAAAACAATTATATTTTTTTTTAGTATTTTTATTTTTTCGGTAACCTGTGTGTCTGCTGAAGAATTAAAAAAAATTGGTAAGTCTAAGGACTGGGAAACATTAGTTTTAATTAAAGATAATGAATTAACTTGTTTTGCTCAAACTAAACCTGTTTTGCAATCTCCTAAAACAAATAAAAGAGAAGCAAGACTTTTTGTATCATTTAGACCCAACGATAAAATTACTGATGAAATTAGCACAACATCTGGCTATGAATTTAATTCTCAAAATTCAATATTGGCTACATCAGGAAAAAAGAAATATAAATTTGACATTGCTCAAGATGGCTTTGCCTGGATTTCAAGTAATAAAGTTGAAAAAAAAATGATTAAGGCTATGAAAAAAGGTTCGAGAATAATGGTAACTGCATACAATAAATCTGGCTCTCAAACTATTGATCACTATTCATTATTAGGTTTTACGAAAGCCTATAATACTGCAAAAAAAAGTTGCACACAACTTTAAATGAAATTAAATAAAAAAATTGTGCTCGCTTACTCAGGTGGGTTGGATACTTCAATTATTTTAAAATGGCTTCAAGAGAATTATAAAGCAGAAGTTATTGCTTATACGGCTGATATTGGTCAAGAAATTGATAAAAAAAAATTAGTTAATAATGCAAAAAAACTTGGTGTAAAAAAAATAATAATAAAAGATTTAAAAGATACTTTTGTTAAAGATTATGTTTACCCAATGATAAGAGGGCACGCAATTTATGAAGGTGTTTATTTATTAGGAACTTCTATTGCAAGACCATTAATAGCAAAGGATCAAATTAGAATTGCCAAAAAATTTAAAGCTTATGCTGTTTCACACGGATCTACAGGAAAAGGTAATGACCAGGTAAGGTTTGAGCTTGGCTACCATTATTTTGGACCAAAAATTAAAATTATAGCTCCTTGGAGAATTTGGAAACTTAAATCTAGAACTGATTTAATTAATTATGCAAAAAAACATGAAATACCAATTCCAAAAGATAAAAAAGGTGCTTCACCATTTTCTGTAGATGATAATTTATTTCATACATCAACTGAGGGAAAAGTTTTAGAAAATCCAAAAAATTCAGCTCCCGAATTTATTTTTCAAAGAACAACTTCTCCAGAAAAAGCGCCTAACAAAGCTTCTTTTATAACTATAGGATTTAAAAATGGTGATCCTATAACTGTTAATGGTAAAAAATCATCTCCTTCAAAACTTTTAGAAAAATTAAATTCTATTGCAGGTAAAAATGGAATTGGCAGAGTTGACCTCGTTGAAAATAGATTTATTGGAATAAAATCGAGAGGCATTTATGAAACTCCTGGCGGAACTTTATTAATGGTTGCTCATAGAGCAATTGAATCTGTAACATTAGATAAAGAAACCATGCACCAAAAAGATGAAATAATGCCAAAATATGCAGAACTCATTTACAATGGTTATTGGTATTCAAAAGCAAGATTTAAACTTCAAAAAATCGTTGATCAAAAAAGAAATAAAGTAAATGGATCTGTTAAGCTTAAACTATACAAAGGCAATATTACAATTGTGTCTAGAAAAACTAAGAGCAATGCTTATTCAATGAAAAAAGTGTCTTTTGAAGAAAACAAAACGTTTAATAAATCAAATGTGGAAAGATTTATTAACTTTCACAAAAAAAAACTTAAATAATTATTTTTGAGACCTTTTAAAGCACTCAATAGTATTTTTTAACAAACAAGCAATTGTCATTGGACCTACACCACCTGGCACAGGAGTTAATGCTTTTGCAACTTTTGAAACTTCATTAAATGCAACATCTCCGACAATTCCTTTGTCAGTTTTATTAATTCCAACATCAATAACTATTGCATCTTTTTTAACCCAATCACCTTTCACAAGTTCAGGCATACCAACTGCTGCAACTATAATATCGCCTTTTAAACACTCACCTTTTAGATCTTTTGTTTTAGAATGTGTAATTGTAACCGTACAATTTTCTTTTAAAAGAAGTTGTGTCATTGGTTTTCCATTTAAATTTGATCTTCCAACAATAACTGCTTTTTTTCCACTTAAATTAGGTTCAATTTTTTTTATTAATAAATAACACCCAAGAGGCGTGCAAGGAATTGAACTCTCATAACCCGAAGATAAATTTCCAACATTCATAGGATGAAATCCATCAACATCTTTACTTGGCAAAATTGTTTCAATAACTTTTTGTTTATCAATATGTTTTGGCAAAGGTAGCTGAACTAAAATACCAGATACACTTTCATCTTTGTTAAGTTCGTCAATTTTATTTAAAACTGTTTTTTCTTCAACAGAGTCTGGATATCTGATTACTTCTGATTTTAAACCAACTTCATTTGCAGATTTTTCTTTGTTACGAACATAAATTTGGCTTGGTGCCAAGTCACCAATTAACATTACAGTTAATCCTGGAATTTTGTTGTATTTTGATTTCAATTCAGAAACTTCTATCTTTAATTCTTCTCTTAACTCTGCTGCTGCTTTTTTTCCGTCTATTAATATCATGATTTAGTTAAATATTATTGGTGCTATGTAAAGTTTCATACACATTTCTATAAACCAGATCAACAAAAGAAGTATAATCGGTGAAATATCAAAAGCACCCAGGTTTGGCAAAAATCTTCTGATCCTATTTAAAAAAGGATCTGTTAAACGATATGTAAATTCTAATATTGAATAAACAAATCTATTTGAGGTATTTAAAATGTTAAAAGCTATCAACCAGCTTATAACTACATTTGCAATCACAACATAAGAATAGATTTTTAAAATTTGTAAGACTAAATAAAAAATAGCAATCATTTCTTCTCAACATAAATCGACTGACTAGGAAAGGCAAATGAAGCTCCATTTTTTTCGACAATTTGTTTTATTTGAATTGCCAGTCTTTCTTTAACAGCTAACCATTCATCCCAATCATCTGTTTTAGTAAAACAACGAACATACATGTCAATTGAACTGTCTGCAAACTTATCAATCCTAACTGCATATCCAAGTTCAGGTTTATAATCTTCATTTTTTTTTATGTAATCTTCAATTTCATTTCTTATTGTTTTAAGTTGATCAACTGTTGAATCGTATTGTAAATTAATTACCCAACTAATAATCCAATTTGTTGTTTGGCTTATGTTTATTACGGCATTTTCTGCAAATTGAAAATTTGGAATAATTGCAATTGATTTATCAAATTTTCTTATAACAGTTGATCTAAAACCTATTTTTTCCACAATTCCTTCAATTATTCCTTCAACTAAAATCCAGTCTCCAATCTTAAATCTTTTTTCAACTAATACTAATATTCCTGAAATTAAATTTTTAAATAAATCTTGTGCACCTAAAGCAACAGCAACGCCAAATAAACCTAAGCCTGCAATAATTGGTCCAATTTTTATCCCCCAGAGCTCTAGAACTGCAGCTAAACCTAAAATAAAAATTAATATTTTTAATGACTTAATAATCCAACCAATAAGTTCTCTGGTTAAAATTTTATTTAAACCACTTAATACATAAGAAACCGGTTCTATAATTTGATGCATAACCCAAAAAATAAAAATGGTTATTAAAGTTCTATTAATTGTATCTACAATTTCTCTGCTTTCTTCTGAAAACGACATATAATAACTTGCAATAAAAAAACCAATAACTATTGGTAAAAATCTTGCCGGTCCTTCCATTGCGGAAACAAAAGAATCATCAAATTTATTTGTTGTTCGTTTTGCTATATTTTCTAATCTTTTGATAATTAATTTACCAATTATTCCTCTAAATATTAAAAAAATTAAAAATATTCCAATACCAATTAATATTTGAAGAATATCTACACCCAGAATTCCTCTTTCCCAGACAGAAAGAAACAAAGATTTAAAATTATTAAATAATTCCATATTTAAATTTTATATAGCAAAAATTCTTCTTCTCCAGGATTAAAAATAAAAATTTTTTTCCACTTGATTTTATTTAATACTGTCGAGGATTTTTCACTAATGCACATTAAATTAGTATTCATCCAAAAATCATTTAATTTGTAATTATTTATTAATTTTAAGAAGCTTAAAGCACTGTTTTGAGAATAAACATAAACAATATCGGGCATATTTGATCTTAGTTTTTCAATAAATGTTTCATCCAATTGATGATTGGGTTTTGAAATGTAGTTAATTACTCTTTTTACATTATAACCTAGTGATACTAAATTTTTATCAAGGTCATTTGAAATAATTTCTCCACTTACATAAAGCATTTTTCCATCAGAAGAATTAAAATTTTGTAATATTAATTCTTTTAAAGTTCTTACATTTCCTTCGGCTGTTATAACATTTTGAAATCCAAGACTAAGTGCCTTTTTTTCCGTTGAGCTCCCAACACAAAAACAAATAATTTTTTTATCAATCAGTTTTGTATCTAAGAATTTTATTGCATTAGCACTTGTAAAAATTATTGCTTTATAATCTAAAAAATTTATTTTTTCATATTCAACTTTTTCAATTTGAATAACTGGCATATGTGAAACTTTATGACCAAGATCTCTAAATTTTAATATTAGCTCCTCACTATCTTCCAAAGGTCTTGTAAACAAAATATGCATATTATTTTTTATAACTTCCCTTAGATTGTTTTTTTAAATTTTCACCAATTTCTATTCCTAATTCTGCTGCATGCTTTATATCTTTGGAAGACTTACAATAAAATCTTTCTTTTCCATCCAAAGAAAAAAGTTCTGCCTCAAGTGTCATATTTTCATTATTTATTAGTGATATTGCACCCACTGCTGTTTCACAGTCTCCTTCTAAAACTTTAAGAACATTTCTTTCGGCTTGAGCACTTTTAAAAGTTTTTTCATCATTTATTTTTTTTAAAACATTTTTTATATATTCATCATCGCTTTTACATTGTAATGCTATAACTCCTTGTCCAGCGCTTGGAATAATTTCATCAGTAGAAAAAATTTCAGAAATATGTTCATTTAAATTTAAAAAATTAATACCTGCATAAGACAAGATTATTGCATCATATAAATTTTCACTTAACTTTTTAATTCTAGTGTCAACATTGCCTCTGATTAATTTATAATTTAAATCAGTTCTTTTATTTTTTAATTGAAACTCTCTTCTAAAAGAAGAGGTTCCAATTATTGAATTTTGATTTAAATCTTTAAATTTTATTTTATTTTTAGAAATTAATGTTTCTCTAGGGTCATTTCTTTCTAAAAAACAATTAGTTGACAATCCTTCAGTTTCATCCGATGGCATATCCTTTAAAGCGTGAATTGCTATATGAATATTATTTTCTAATAATTCATTTTCTATTTGTTTTGAAAAAAGTCCCTTACCACCTATTTCGGAAAGCCTATCTTTTTGATTTAAATCTCCTGATGTTGTAATTTTTTTTATTTCAACACTCTCTATTTCAAACTCTTTTGAAACTTTTAAAATTCTTTCTTTTGCTTTTTCAGCATAAATTAGTGCTAATTTACTTCCTCTAGATCCAAGAATAATTTTTTTGCTTTTCATTAAATTAATTTATACTCCATCTTTATATTTAGAATTTGAAATTAATAAAAACTAATTTATGTCAAAAAAACCAGTAATTCTTGGAATAGAGACTAGTTGTGACGAAACTGCAGTAGCTTTAATTAGAGAAAATAACAAAGGTGAGCCTGAAATTTTATCTAATATAGTTTCAAGCCAAGTAGATATCCATAAAGAGTTTGGAGGAGTTGTTCCTGAACTTGCTGCTAGAGCTCATATAGAAAAAATTGATTTAATTGCAAAAAAAGCAATAGATGAAAGCGGAATTAATTTAAATGATGTCGATGCAGTTGCAACAACTGCGGGTCCTGGACTAATAGTTTGTTTATCTGTTGGACTAAATTTTGGTAAAGCTATCGCGGCATCTTTAAAAAAACCATTTATTGCAGTTAATCATTTAGAAGGTCATGCTCTAAGTCCTAAATTAAATTCAAAAATTAATTATCCTTATCTTTTGCTTTTAATATCAGGAGGTCATAGCCAATTTCTATGTGTAGAAGGACTTGGAAAATACAAAAGACTTGGAACAACTATTGATGATGCTGTAGGAGAAGCATTTGATAAAACTGCAAAATTACTTGGTATTGAATTTCCAGGTGGTCCTCAAATAGAAGTTTTGGCAAAAAAAGGTGATCCTACAAAATTTGATTTACCAAAACCCATAATTAATAAAGGCGGCTGTAACTTATCTTTCGCTGGACTTAAAACAGCAATTCTTAGAATTACAAAAAATATAAAAAATGAAAAAGATAAATATAATCTTGCAGCTTCTTTTCAAAAAACAATCGAGGAAATATTATACAAAAAAAGTAAAGTTGCATTTGAAGAATTTAAAAATATTAACGGAGATAAGAAAAAAACCTTTGTTGTTGCTGGTGGTGTTGCGGCAAATAAAAAAATAAGAGAAACTTTAACAAAACTTTGTAATGAAGAAAATTTTGAGGCAATATTCCCTCCAATTAACTTATGCGGGGATAATGCTGCAATGATTGCATTTGCTGGTTTAGAAAAATTTAAACAAAATCAATTCGATGATTTAAGTTTTCCTGCAAAACCTAGATGGCAACTAGATGAAAATGCTGTTTTTTTAAAAGGTGCTGGTGTAAAAATTTAATGAAATACTCTCTACTTAAAAATTAATTTTTTTCTTCGTAATTATTATTTGTTTTGTCGTCTTCACTAGTATCTGTTTTGTCGTCTTCATTATCTTTATAAAACTTTCTTATCAATTCGTCTTCTCTTTTTGCTTGTTCTTCATCAAATTTTAATTCCCATTGTCTTAATTTTTCTTGTTCTTCTTTAATTCTTTTTTCTTCTTCAATTTTAGCT
>Ga0207986_1001202_pt1 | contig 11341 bp, 9 predicted proteins | sample ETNtaG_26_FD_185764 | JGI IMG/M metagenome (GOLD analysis project Ga0207986, IMG submission 185764) | Marine microbial and viral communities from oxygen minimum zone, Eastern Pacific Ocean - ETNP201302SV89 (SPAdes) (version 2) | ecosystem: Environmental > Aquatic > Marine > Oceanic ... | reverse complement strand
CGTAACATGCTCGAGATAATCTGCATATTGTTTTTAACACGGTGATGAACCTCTTGTAATAAAACATCTTTCTCATGCAAAGAAGCTGTAAGACGCTTTTCAGCCTGGCTGCGTTCATTAATTTCTTCTTGCAGTTTTTGGTTAGCCGCACGCAACTCCTCTGTGCGTTCAACTACTTGTTCTTCAAGCTTATTTTTGTAATCCAGTAATTCTTTCTCTGCAGCAGTACGACGAGTAAGTTCCGACCTCAGCTGTTGATAATAATCCTGCAGGCTTTTCCGCATACGGTTGAAAGCTACAACCACTTCATTAAGTTCATCGTTGCGTTGTTTACGCTGTAAAATTAAAGGGGCGTCCAGTTTTTCCGGAGTAACTTCATGTGCATAACGAGCCATTGATCCGAGGTGACGCGTAATCAGCAACTGGACCAGTACTAAAATAAAGCCTGATATTAAAAAAGTTTTTATAGCCTGTGTCAGTAAAATAATCAGCAGCTTGTCCCAAAGACGGGCATACACATCATCCAGTGAAGCCAGTAAACGCAGCTCGCCTAAATCAAATTCTTCCGCTTGATGAATATAGCGTAAGGGAAAGCGATATTCTAAAACCTGTTCCTCTGTCACTTTGCCATGCTTGAGCCATACGCCTTCTGGAGATCGAATTTCAATGTACTCCATGTCAGGTAACTGCACAACACCTTCCAACAGTACTTCCGCCTGCCTTAAATCAGTCATCCATAAACTGTTGACAATCCCGCGCAGATAACTGCTCTTGATCTGGATCATACGCTCCTCAATCAGCCCGACATCGCGTCGATAATCTGTATAGAGCTGATAAGCTGTTCCAAGTAAAGTAATCAGTGAACTTGCTAACAGGATAAAAATAATTAACCTGCTGCTGATGGTTTGCCGATCAAAAATACGGTGATTTCTAGTGCTAAAAATTGTTTTCATAAGCCGTAGCTATCATGATAATAAAAAAATATCGCATTTCTCCAGAAAATTCAGTATTGTGAATCCAGTCGCAGCTCAAATCCCATACCTTTGATTCAGTCATCTATAGAAGCAAGGTAAGGCAACCTCTGCAATTATTCCTGAAACAGGTTACAGAGTAATTTCATGAAAGTCGATGCATTCAGTTATCCGCAGGAAGATTTCCTCAAGGAACTGCAGACAAGTCAGGCAAAAGTACAAATCATGGAATCAACTCTTGCGGATTTTTTTGAAGAATTGAGTTTTGTCCACAAGCAGTCTTTGCAGATTGAAGATAGCCGTGGAGAAATCATTTCCGGTGCCTTAGCCGATCTCCTGGAAGAACTGCATTTTACCACCATACAATTATCCACTTTACAAGGCAACCTCGATGAAGCAATCCAGACTGCATTCGCACAAGAAGCTGGTCACCGCCTGCGTGAATTATTGGTACAGCTAATGACCTGTTCTCTTCTGCATTGGGAAGAGACTACCGGTACCACCAAAATCGAATTAGCCGAACAAAGTGGAATCTGGAAAGTTCACCTCGACAAGGGCTACTTCCGTTTACGTACTTTTGACCGTTATCTCAGTGTTCCGAGTGTGCCGCATAAACCACGCTGGAAAGATGTCACCAGAACCGCACGCTTCGTCCTGGCTTGCGGTGAATCTTCAGTTTCGGAAAACTTAAGATCAACTCTCAAAGAGTTTCAAAAACACCTGTTGCAACTGACCGCATAATTCTTCATATTTCCTGAATTACCTACCTTACTGCTCTTCTATAAACAAAATCAACAATAATTTTAATTATTTTCAAACTTAATAACTCATTGATTTAATATTATATAGTTGTCTGTTTTTACCGATTTTTCCAGAAAAAGATCTTGACTGAAACTATGTTTTGTAGTGAATTATAGCTTAGAAAAAGATAAAACTCTGTCAAAGATAAACACAAGACAAAGCTTGGCTTGAATAAATGAAGAATCGGCAAGTCGTCGATGTGCCGTAAAACTTTTCGAACAAGACCAGTGATTGCATTCCGTTTCTTCACCCTATTTTTTACAGTTTGGATCTGCACTACAACAGCATTTGCTGTTCAAAAGCTTGCTCAGAACGAAACGTACCGCTTAGCTTTTTTTGCTCCCCGCGGTGAAGGTGATCCATTTTGGGGGCAGTTCATTGGTTTTATGGAAAAAGCCACGCTTGATTTCGGCATGGAATTAAACGTTTATTATGCCGAAGGAAACTTGGAGAGAATGCGGGAACAAATAGTTTCCGAGGCTAAATCAACTGAACGGGCTGATATTTTGGTTTTTCCGAATTTCAAAAAAGGTGGAGAAACTTTTTTAAAAATTGTCGAAGAGCAACAGATTCCGGCTTTTGTGGTTAATTCAGGGTTCACCGAAGAAGAAGAAGTAGGAGTGCCGCGGGGGAAATACAAGCACTGGATTGGAGAACTGCTGCCGGCAGAAGAGGAAGTTGGTGCAATGTTGGCGGAATCATTGATTGAAGAAGGATTACGGCTGAGATCAACAGAGAATCTTCCTCAGTTGGAGATGGTAGGTATTACCGGAATAGTCTCAGATTACGCAGCGATTCAGAGAACAAAAGGTCTGCAGCAGGTTCTGTTAAGTTATCCTGAAATACGTTTACGCCAAATTGTTCCCGCAAATTGGAGTGACAAAAACGCAGCCGCAAGTTTTGCGATGTTATCACGTCGTTATCCGAATGTAACTCTGATCTGGAGTGCTAGTGACGTGATGGCACAAGGTGTAATCCGCACTGCAAAAAAACGGGGAATAACTCCTGGAAAAGATGTCCTGGTGGGTGGTATTGACTGGGCACAGGCCGGACTTCAGGCAGTACGATCCGGAGATCAGTACGTCAGTATCGGAGGACATTTTTTGGAAGGAGGATGGGCTGTGGTCTTGATTTATGATTATTTAAGCGGTAGTGATTTCGCGAAAATAAAACTACGTTGGCGATCAAAAATGAGCAGTGTCACGGCTCCTAAATGGGAAACGCAAAAAAAACGGCTGGCAAAATTTCAACCAAATTTTGTAGATTTTAAACGCTACTCCCGTTTTTTGAATCCGGAAAATAAGAGCTACGATTTTAGACTTGAATCACTTTTTAGTCAGCAATAAACAGATTTTATAAGCTTTCGGCTATCATGGCCGGAAAAATCGGGTGCCGGTGGTCGGTATCCGATATTCAAATGAAAACCGTTATGTGACGGTTTTTAAACCTTTCATCCTTGAATAAGGGGGAAATATGTACAAACAAGTATTAAAACTTTCCGCAGGTTTTCTTTTGGCAACAGGTATGGCTGCCAGTCCGGCGTTTGCTGGAGGAGAAGCGGAAGTTCTGCATTGGTGGACTTCCGGCGGAGAAGCAAAAGCATTGCAAGTCCTTAAGGACGATTTTGCAAAAAAAGGTGGTAGTTGGAAAGACATGCCTGTTGCAGGTGGCGGTGGAGATGCCGCAAATGTTACTCTTAAGGCAAGAATAGTGTCAGGAGATCCTCCTACAGCTTCACAGATAAAGGGGCCGACTATTCAGGAATATGATGAAGAAGGAGTAGTAGCACCTTATCATATACATGATGTCGCTACTGCAGAAAACTGGGATTCATTATTAAGCGCTCAGGTAGCTAATCATATGAAGTGTGATGGATTCACCAAGTATTGTGCTGCGCCAGTAAACATCCACCGCATTGACTGGTTCTGGGCTAACAAAAAAGTTCTCGATGCCCATGGACTTAAAATGCCAACATCATGGGATGAATTTAATGCCGCTGCAAGCAAGTTGCAGGCAGCAGGAATTATTCCTTTTGCTCATGGAGGTCAGCCCTGGCAGGATGCCACAGTATTCGAGGCAGTAATGCTTGGCATAGGAGGAAATGAATTTTACCAAAAAGCCATAGTCGAGTTAGATATGGACGCTTTAAGTGGTTCAACAATGGTAAAGGTTTTCGATCAAATGCGTAAACTTCAGGGTTTCACAGACAAAGGAATGCCTGGACGTGATTGGAACGTAGCGACAGGCATGGTAATGAGTGGTAAAGCTGCATTCCAGATTATGGGAGACTGGGCTAAGGGAGAATTTTCCAATGCTGGTCTGAAACCAGGAATTGACTTCTACTGTCTGCCTACTCCTTCAAACCATGGCTATCTATATAATGTAGACAGCTTCATTTTTTATGGTATGAAAGGTAAAAGCAAAGTCGATGGTCAGAAAATGCTTGCTAGTTCTATAATGGGAAAGAACTTCCAGAAAATTTTTAATATTTATAAGGGTTCTATTCCTGCTCGTCTAGATGTCCCAATGGACGAATTCGACATGTGTGCCAAAGGATCAGCTTCAGATCTGAAATACTCAGCAATGACAGGTGGTTTGCTACCGAGCTTTGCTCATGGAATGGCACTTCGAAATGCCCAGAAAGGAGCAATCCAGGACGTTGTCACAGAGCATTTCAACTCCAGCATGTCTTCTCATGAAGCGGCCAGAAGACTGGCTGATGCTGTGAAGGCATCCATGTAAATTTTGATTCCTAATTACACAAACTTTTGTGGGAATCTTTTAACCGCACCCTCCCTCTCTCCAATCTCAAGGTTTGAGAACTTTGGAGGGTGCATTTTTTAAATAATATTTAAAAATTTAAATGTTGTACTGGCTGCAGAAAAACCTTCCAAAAATCGTCATTGCACCATCGTTTGCAGTGATTTTGTGGTTTGTTTACGGTTTCATCCTCTGGACTTTTTATGTTTCGCTTACAAAGTCAAAGATGTTGCCTCGCTACGATTTCTGGGGTATCAATCAGCACTTTCGTCTCTGGTCTAATCCGCGTTGGTTCACTGCAGTTGAGAATCTGCTGATTTTTACTGTCCTCTTTGTTGGCATTTGCATCTTGATCGGTATTCTACTTTCAATTTTACTGGATCAAAAGATCAGAGCAGAAGGTTTTTTAAGGACAGTCTACCTCTACCCAATGGCACTTTCATTTATAGTAACAGGAACCGCGTGGAAGTGGATACTTAACCCTAGTATGGGCATAGAAAAGCTTTTCATAGACTGGGGTTTCACAGACTTTACTTTTGACTGGTTAGTCAATAGGGAAATGTCAATTTATACAATTGTATTAGCTGCTGTCTGGCAATCGTCTGGTTTTGTTATGGCGCTATTTCTTGCGGGACTACGTTCAATAGATGATGAAATAATCAAGGCTGCCAAAATTGATGGAGCGAGTTTATACAGTATTTATATAACCATTATCCTACCAATGATGCGTCCCGTTTTCATGAGTTCCATTGTCATTCTGCTTCATATTTCAATAAAGAGTTATGACCTTGTGGTCGCTTTAACTGCTGGAGGACCCGGTACATCTTCAGACATGCCTGCAGTCTTTATGACTCAAATGGCATTTCACCGCAGTGAAATAGGCCTGGCTTCAGCTAGTGCTGTAATGATGTTTCTAACAGTGTTGGCAGTCGTTGTTCCATATCTATACTCTGAACTAAGGAGACAAGATGCAAGTAGCTGATAAAATGCATTTTGAAGCACTAGAACGCTCCGCTTCGCGTAAAAAAATATTTTATCGCTGGCTTCTATTTTTAGTACTTGGACTCTTCGCTTTATATTATATTGCCCCTCTTTATGTAATGATTATCACTTCACTAAAGAGCATGGAAGAAATCAGGCAGGGTAACCTAATGACATTACCGGGAGAGATAATTTTCGATTCATGGAAGACCGCATGGAGTGGTCGCGGGGGAATTGATGCTGGCAACGTCTTTCTTCGCCCATTCTTCTGGAATTCTATAAAAATGGTAGCACCTGCCGTCGCAATTTCAACTTTTTTTGGGGCATTGAATGGATATGCTCTCACCAAGTGGCGTTTTAAAGGAGACAACATCCTATTCCTATTGTTTCTCTTCGGATGTTTTATTCCCTACCAGGCTATCCTATTGCCTATGGCTAGAACACTCGGACTTTTAGGAATCTCTAACTCAATCAGTGGACTGGTACTAGTTCATACAGTTTACGGCTTAAGTTTCACGACTTTGTTTTTTCGAAATTATTATATTTCTATCCCTGACGAAATGATCAAGGCTGCGAGGATTGACGGTGCAGGTTTTTTCAAAATATTCTTCAAGGTTCTACTGCCTATTTCTGCACCAATTATAGTCGTTACAGTGATCTGGCAGTTTACAGGTATATGGAACGATTTTCTGTTCGGTTCTTCTTTTTCCTTTGGCGAAGCAGCTCCGATCCAGGTAGCACTCAACAATATGGTTCTCACCAGCACCAGCATCAAAGAATACAATGTTGACATGGCTGCAGCATTCATCGCTGGAATTCCAACCTTGATAGTTTATATACTGGCTGGAAAATACTTCATCCGCGGACTAACTGCAGGTTCAGTAAAAGGCTAAAATTTAACAATTTAAAGTCAGTAGGCATACCAAAATTTAAGGAAAAAATGGCAACTGTAAAAGTCAGTAATCTGACCAAAAATTTCGGCAACACCCAGGTACTAAAGCAAATAAACCTTGATGTAAGTGACGGTGAATTCATCGTCCTGCTTGGTCCATCAGGTTGTGGCAAATCAACTCTTCTCAATACAATTGCAGGACTAGAGACTGTAGACGAAGGTGATATCCTGATTGATGAACATGTTGTAAACCGTGTTGAACCGAAAGATCGGAACATTGCTATGGTCTTCCAGTCATATGCATTATATCCCGCCATGACAGTTCGTGATAATGTGACTTTCGGACTTAAACAGCGTAAAGTGTCTAAAGAACAGACAGAAAAATCACTCAGTTATTTTTCAAAAATGTTGCAAATTGACCAGCTTTTAGATCGTAAACCGGCACAACTTTCTGGAGGTCAGCGACAGCGTGTAGCCATGGGACGGGCTCTGGTGCGTGAACCTCAAGTTTTTCTCTTCGATGAACCACTGTCAAATCTTGATGCTAAACTACGCGTAGAGATGCGTCACGAAATCAATAAACTGCATGAACAGTTGGGAACTACTATGATTTACGTGACACATGATCAAGTAGAAGCCATGAGCCTTGCTACTAGAATAGCAGTGATGAACGAAGGAATCATTCAGCAAATTGGAGCCCCTCAGGAAATTTATGACAAGCCTAACAGCGTTTTTGTTGCAGACTTTATCGGCTCTCCTGCGATAAACCTGATTCATGGTACATTTTCGAAAGATGGATCTTCCCCCTGTTTCATTCCTGAACAGCAAAAAGATGCGGTTAAAATTCCTCTAAAAGATTATTCTTTTGATTCAGAACCAAAAGATGGTCAGCAAATCATTTTTGGATTTCGGCCTGAACACATCGGTCTACAAGACGCTTCTCTAAAGTCTCAATTGCCGGTTGAACTCAAACCTACACTGATAGAACTTACCGGATATGAAAAGGAAGTTAGCTTTGAGTTTTACGGAAACGAAATCACCGGGAGACTTCCACGCCATATTGGAACTAAACTAGGAAAGCCGAACTCTCTCAGCATAGACCTGTCAGAAATATCTATCTTTGACCGTGAGAGTACATTACGCATTTGACACATACCCCAAGCTGTGTAAAATATAATTTATACGGTTACCCATCTGAGTTCTGAAAATTCTGCTTTTTGCTACAAATTTCAGACTTAATCTCCAGCCCAACTCATTAATTTTTGATCACATGAGTAGCGTCTCCTATCCACATTATCCGGATTTGAAAAACAAAACGGTTCTAATAACCGGCGGCGGCTCCGGAATTGGTGCGTCTTTCGTCGAAGCCTTTGCTCGACAGGGGAGTCAGGTAGCATTTTTTGACATACAGGACGTAGTTTCCAGAGAATTAGTACAAAAATTGTCATCAACTGGTGCGGAACTGCTTTTTGTGAAATGCGATCTGACCGATATTGAAGCCTTAAAAAAAGCAGTGACAGAGGTTGAAAATAAGCTTGGAGCGGTGCGTGTACTAATCAACAATGCTGCCAGCGATGAACGGCATGAACCGGAAGATGTAACTCCGGAATACTGGGAACAGCGTTTACGCTTGAATTTCAGTCACCATTTTTTCGCGGCACAGGCTGTAAAACCGGCAATGGCAAAGGCCGGTGGCGGAGCTATTATTAACATGGGATCAATCAGCTGGCACATGGCTATGGAATTTATGCCTGGATACACATCCTCCAAAGCCGCCATCGAAGGCTTGACCCAGAGTCTCGCCCGAGCTTACGGTAAGGACCGTATCCGTGTAAACTGTATTATACCCGGACAGGTCTGGACTTCTAGGCAGATTATGGAAATAATGACTCCAGAATACGAAAAGTTCATGACAGAAAAGCAATGCCTGCCCGAACGGATACTTCCGGAAGATATCGCTCAATTGGCATTGTTTCTCGGTTCTGACGCTGGACGCATGTGTACCCGCCGGAATTATTTTATGGATGCCGGAATCGGCGCATGACTATGGGCACTGAGTAACTTAGGCAAATAAAATATAAAAATTTAAGAAGGAAGTTCCGAATTCCGTTTCGGAGAATTTTTCAAAGTAAATAAACTATTCTGATGCATAAAACTTCAAAAAAAATTAATTTCAGTCAAGCAAATTCAAACGAGAGTTTATAAATCGTGATCAAGAAAACAAAAACCAGACTAAGAAGCCGTGAGTGGTTCGGAATTCCAGGTGATCCGAGTGAAACAGCTGGATATGTTGAACGCTATACAAATTATGGAATCAGTGCGGCAGAACTCCGTTCAGGCAAACCAATTATCGGTATTGCACAAACCGGTAGTGACCTAGTACCGTGCAACAGGGTACACATGAACCTCGCTCACCGTGTTCGTGACGGCATACGTGAATCCGGCGGAATACCGCTGGAGTTCCCGGTTCATCCTATCCAGGAAACCGGTAAACGTCCCACGGCAGCATTAGACCGTAATCTCCAATACCTCGGGCTGGTTGAGGTCCTTTTCGGCTATCCTATCGACGGTGTAGTGCTTACAATCGGCTGTGACAAAACAACACCGGCGCTGTTGATGGCGGCTGCGACGGTTGATATCCCCTCGATCTGCCTTTCATCTGGCCCAATGATGAACGGATACTGGAAGGGCGAAAGAGCAGGATCAGGCACTATTAAATGGAAAGCAAGAAAATTGCTGGCAGCCGGTGAGATTGACGAGGAAGAATTCATCCAAATCGTTGTTGATGCCACTACCTCACCGGGATACTGCAATACGATGGGTACAGCAACTACGATGAATTCCCTGGCTGAAGGACTTGGCATGTCCCTACCGGGCTGCGCGGCTATTCCAGCACCTCTCAGTGAAAGGGGAGAAATGTCATATCGGACAGGACTGCGCATAGTAGATATGGTAAAAGAAGACCTTACACCGTCTAAAATACTAACACGAGAAGCTTTTGAAAATTCAATTGTTTTAAATTCAGCTATCGGCGGTTCAACAAATGCTCCGATCCATATCAATGCCATTGCTCGGCACGTCGGTGTAAAATTGGAGATAGAGGACTGGGAGAAGGTTGGACTTGAAATACCGATGCTAGTAAACCTTCAACCCGCAGGCAAGTACCTTGGTGAGGATTTCCACCGTGCCGGAGGAGTTCCAGCAGTAATGAACACTCTGCTCAAGGCGAAAAAACTACATAAAAATTCACTCACAGTCAATGGAAAAACTGTGGCAGATAATTATGCCGACACAACTACAAAGGATACTGACGTGATCCGTACCTTTCTTAAGCCCATGCTTGAAAACGCGGGATTCATTATTCTCAAGGGTAATATTTTCGATTCTGCAGTGATGAAAACATCTGTAATCAGTGACAATTTTCGTTCTCAGTATCTTTCCAAACCCAATAATAAAAATGTTTTTGAGTTACGCGCCATTGTTTTTGAAGGTCCGGAAGACTATCACTCACGGATAAACGATTCACAACTGAACATCGACATTAACTGTATTCTTGTGATCCGTGGCTGTGGGCCAGTCGGTTATCCTGGATCGGCAGAGGTGGTTAATATGCAGCCTCCCGACAGGTTGATCCGAGAAGGCGTTCTTGAGCTGCCTACTCTTGGTGACGGGCGTCAAAGCGGAACATCCGGCAGCCCCTCTATACTCAACGTTACCCCGGAATCGGCTGTCGGAGGAGGATTGGCCCTACTCAAGACTGGTGACATTTTGCGGACCGACCTTAACCAGGGCACTCTGGATGTCCTCCTGGACAAATCCGAACTCCGAAAACGCAGAGAAAAGTTAAAATCTTTGAAAATAGAGCACCAGACTCCATGGCAGGAAATTTACCGTGATACAGTTGGTCAGCTTTCAGAAGGAGGTATCATCGAACTGGCGGCAAAATACCGTAAAATTAGAAAAACTATTCCCCGACACTCACACTGATTAAAACTAAATGCCGGCTGGTACTAGCCTGCAAAGGCATGTGAAGCGAAACCGCTGGTTTTCGTGTCTACCCTGAAGAGGGCGCCTGCAAGAGGATACTCTTCGAGGTTGAGATTGCGTGCAGCAGTAGTGATGTAAAGAGTGCTTAGATCACAGCCTCCGAAAGCGCAGCTCGTGATTTGCGGAACCGGAAGCTGTACCACCCCTAAGCGTTCGCCCTGGGGACTGAAACAGGTTATGCATCCTCCACCCCAGTGTGCCAGCCAGACCCGGTTTTCGCTGTCTACAGTGAGCCCGTCCGGAAAACCCTCTGTTTGACTATCCAATCTGGCGAATTCCCGACGGTTTGATATTGAGCCGTCCGGATGCTTATCAAAGGCCCAAACCGTTCCGCTGAAAGTGTCTACATGATAAAGTGTGCGGTCGTCAGCACTGATTGCAGGTCCATTAGGACAGATGTATGGACCGTCCCATCTGGAGTAACTGAGGTCGGGATCAATCCGGAATAGACAGCCAGTTGCTTTGGTTTCCGGATCATGGGAACGTCCCGCCCAGATTCTACCGTCACGGTCACATTTTGCGTCATTGAAGCGGTTTTCTGATTCTTGCGGATCCGGAAGCAGCGCAAAAGTCCGCTTGCCGGAATTAAGATCCAGGAAATAAACCCCGGAGACGCAACCCGCTACAAAGCCCTCATGATTACGCCTGGGTAAAACCCAACCGGTCTTTTCATCCAGTTCCCAACTACGATGCCCTCCAGTATTTTCCTCGTAGCAGTGCAGCTTCTGCCCGTCAATGTCCACGAAGAAAAGAGACTGTTCTGCGTGAGGCTCGCTTTCAACCCACAGGGGACCTTCCCCGCAGATCGCCTGAACTTCCCAGACACATTCAGCTTCCCCCACCAGATCAAAGTTGTTCATCTGCTTCTATACGATGGTACATGAAAGTC
>Ga0207986_1001195_pt1 | contig 11370 bp, 11 predicted proteins | sample ETNtaG_26_FD_185764 | JGI IMG/M metagenome (GOLD analysis project Ga0207986, IMG submission 185764) | Marine microbial and viral communities from oxygen minimum zone, Eastern Pacific Ocean - ETNP201302SV89 (SPAdes) (version 2) | ecosystem: Environmental > Aquatic > Marine > Oceanic ... | reverse complement strand
TTTATTCTTCTACCAGTATTAAAAAAAAGTCTACCATCATGCCTCTCATTGAAATTAGTTACATGTAGAATTTTTAATTTTTCTTTCTTTTTATAATAATTAACTTTAAATAAATTTGTATTAATTGTTGCAGCTCTATATGCGTCAATTTTATTTACTACGTTTTCATGAGTATGCATGAAGTTTTTTATTGATAATTTTTGAAGAATTTTTCTGTATTTTGGTTCTTCAATTAACTTTTTAATTGAATTATAAACACTTAATTCATTTAAACGTTTAATTATTATTCCATTTGTAATGGTTTCTGGTAGTCCTCCCCTATTGCTAATAATTACCGCACATCCTCTACTTGACGCTTCCAAGCCAGTTCTGCCTAACGGTTCATTCCATCTTGAACACGCAACGGCTATACTTGTTTTGGTAAAAATATCTAAAACTTTTTCATGTTTAAGAAAGCCTAATTTCTTTAAATTTTTATGTGAAAAAAATAATTGTTCTCTTGGTTCATCACCTATAGCAATAGCTTTCCAATTTGGAAACTTATTTAATATTTTTATAACCGCCCGACCAAACAAATCGTATCCTTTGGCACGGTTTAACTTACCAACAAAGATAATCCAATTTTTTTTCTTGTTTAAATCAACTTTTACTTTATTTGTAGACTGATAGATTACTATTAACTTTTCTGATTTGTAAAAAATTTTATCTAAACTATTTAAAAAACGTTTTTTTGACCATTCGCTATTAAAAATTATCTTATATGCTTTGTTAAATAAATTGATTCTTTCGTTTTTAGATTTTGAACCAACCATTGTTAAAGGATCATTATGAAAATATAGAACTATTTTTGCTTTCAATGTATTTGTAAAGAATTCTAAATAATTAGGCCTATTATGAATTTCAATAATATCAGAAGAAATTTGTTCTTCTAACTGCAAAAATTTGTTTACATAACTCTTGCTACCACTTTGCAGCATTTTTTTATCAAAAGGTATATTTATATAATTAATAGCAAATTTTGTTTTATATTCTGTATGTCCAAATACCGTAATCTTTTTTTTAAATTTGCTTTTAAGAGTTGTATCTTTAACAAATAGAGATACAGCTCCAGCATATTCTGGAGAAAAATTTTCTTTATATGGTAATAGAATAGAAATTTTCATTAAAACCCATTTTTATAATATATGTTACGTTTATTTACTTTTTTAAATTTTTCTTTCAAAAAGTTTCTAAACTTTCTATCTTTTTTTAATCTATGCTCTCTGGACATTGCTTTTGATTTACTATTATAAATTTCTTTATGAAAAACAATCCACTTTTTGCCCCTTGTACATTTAGCGCCCCGTGAAATATTGTGGAGGTTTAGACGATTTTTTAAATTTTTTGTATATCCAACGTAAGAGAGTACTCTGCTCTTATGACTGCTAATCAATAAATATACACAATATGTCATTATTTTACCTTTGGTATAATTTTTTTAGCTAACTTACTAAATTTTATCCTATACAATTTATTGTATTTCATTATGTGGGAAGTGTGGCGCTCATACCATTTTTCTTGAGTTTTTTCTATTATATCAATCAAATTTACATTGAAACTTCCAGAAATCAATGACAAAGGTCCATGGCAGGTGATTACAGATTTTGCATTCATGGTAACGATTTCTAAATTTTCAATGGAAATTTTTTTTAATAAAATTATTTTATATTTTCCAATTTTTAAATAATAATAACCCCTTTTATTAATATTGAAATATTCATTAGATATTTCTGTAACGAAGGGCAAATCTATTGTGCCAGTTGTAATGATTAAATTCGCATGACACTGCTTTACAATTTTTTTTATAAATAAAAAAAAATCATTCTTTTTTAAAGAAATATTAGTAAATTTTTTTATATAAAAATCTGAAAACCATTTTTCGTCTAGGTGTATAAGAATATATTTTTTGTTTTTAATATTTTCATTTTTGAAAACATTTATTTTTTTTATATTTTGATGTAACAAAATTTTATAGTCTTTTTTAATAATTTTAACACCAATTTTATCTAAAATGCTCTTATACAAATATTTAAGTGGTATGTTCTGATTGTCTAAAATAGTTGTATATTTTTTAGAAAAAAATATTTTTGTTAAAAAATTTATTTTTTTTTGGGGATAAGTATGAAAAATTTTGTCCACATTTAAAAATTTTGACAGTATTATTGATCTGTCTTTACCATCAAATATTATTATTTGTTTATAACTATTTTTTCTTAATTTTAAAATTAAAAAAAAATTATTATATATTCCATTTTTTTCAAAAGAATAAAGACTATTATATAAATATTTTTTTTTTTTAATATGGGTATAAATGTGTTTTTTTACTAAAATGTCGACATTTGTTTTTCCATAAATTCTTGTTAAACAATTTATATAGGGAATTGTTTGATAAAAATCACCCAGCTTATCAGTTCTAATAATTAAAGTTTTCAAATTTAAATTTTACATCATATTTGGCGGTCCCAAGGGGAATCGAACCCCTCTTTCATGGATGAAAACCATGTGTCCTAACCGATAGACGATGGGACCCATTGAAAAATTTATATGTTATTAACAGAAATATCATTAATTACAATTTCAATATTATTTTTTCCATTATAATTATTAGATATTAATGTACCTGCAATGTTCATGGAACTTTTATTATTTTTAGCCAAGTAAGTTTCTAGTACAGTGCCAATCGAATTAAATGCAATAGCTTTTACAACATCGTTGCTTTTACTATAAAAAATCGCCTTAATATGCCGATTACCAACAATGTTTGAATTAGCTATTTTTAGATCTTCAATTAAAAATTTTGGCTCAGGATTTCCCGTGCCAAAAGGGGATAGAACATTAATATTATTGTAGAATTCAACGTTTAATGCGGTTGGCAAAATTATAGAATCTAAGTACAAAGTTTTATACCCACCTTTCTCGATAACTAAACCATTATATTTTTTAATTAAGAATTCTTTAAATATTTCAATGTTATCAATATTTATTGAAAATCCTCCAGCCATTTTATGCCCTCCCCCATTGATTAAGATTTCATTCTGAACGGCTGAAACAATAATAGCCCCAATATCAAAACCAAAAACAGACCTTGCGGAACCTTTTCCAATATTTCCATTAACCGAAATAATTATACAAGGTTTATTGTATTTATCCTTAATTCTTGATGCGGCTATTCCTATTATTCCTTCATGAAAATCTTTTCCTTGAAAGAATAAAATGGGATCCTTACTATCCTTTGTTTCATTTTCAATTTTTCGAAAAAGTTCAAGTTCAATTTTTTTTCTGTATTCATTAAAGTCATTTAACTCTTTTGCTAGGTAGTCAACCCTATCTTGATCTTCAGAAATTAATATTTCTGCGGCAAGGGCTGATTTACCAACTCTTCCTCCCGCGTTAATTTTCGGTCCTATTATATAACCTAGGTGATAAATGTTAGGTTGGCTGTTTATTTTGCTATTGTCATATAAAGTTTTTAAACCAATATTTTTTCGTTTCCCAAAAACCTTTAAACCTTGTTTAACAATAGCTCTATTTAATCCTACAAAGGGAACTACATCGCAAATTGTTCCCAAACTAACCAGATCCAAAAAATTTAGAATGTCAGGTTCATCAACATTATTAAGTTTGAACCAATCTATACTTCTTAATTTTTTATTCAACGATACCAAAAACATAAAACAAACTCCCGCAGCACAAAGGTATGACAATCTAGACTCATCATTGATTCGATTTGGATTTACAATGGCGTTTGCCTCGGGAAGTTTCACATCCCCTTGGTGATGATCAATAACTATAGTTTCTATACTTTTGCTTCTTGCGTATAAAATAGTCTCATGAGAGGAGATGCCACAGTCAACGGTGATAATTAATTTTGAACCTTTGTTGATTAATAAATCAAATCCTTTTTTATTGGGTCCATAACCATCTTTAATTCTGTCAGGAATTATAAGTTCAAAAGGTTGGTGTATTTGTTTAAAATATTTTGCTAAAATAGCTGCTGAAGTAGCTCCATCAACATCATAATCCCCGAATATTCCAATAATATTTTTTTTTTGTATATGGTAAATTGTCGCCTTTGTCGCAATGTCCATGTCTTTTATTAAATTAGGATTCGGAATACTTTTTTTAATTGTAGGATTAATGAAATCTTCTATTTGATCCAATTCAATTTTTCGTATTGAAATAATTTTAGATAAAATTTCACTAAAATGAAATGTTTCATATATTTTTTTTGCGTAGTTTTTGTTATATTGTTTAAATAACCAGTTTTTTCCCGTAACTGATTTATAATTCATTTTTTAATGTTGTTTTTGATTATTTTATTCGTATTCGTACTTTTATGTAAAACATAAGTTTCCGCATCAAATGAATCACCATAATCCTTAATTCCCTTAACAAAATCCCCATCAGTTACACCAGTAGCACAAAATATTACATCCCCTTTGACCATATCATTGATATTATATTTTTGATTCAGGTCTTTAATATTCATATCTCTACATCTATTTTTTTCATCTTCATTTTGGAATGATAATCTCACTTGCATTTGGCAATCTAAGCAACTTAGGGCAGCCGCAGCAAGAACACCTTCTGGTCCACCTCCTATTCCAAAATATATATCTATATTTGATTTTGGGTCTGCAACCGAAATAACTCCCGAGACATCACCATCGTTTATAAAATTAATTTTAACACCTAATGAATTTAAAGAATTAACAATTTGATCATGTCTTGGACGTTTAAGTATGCATGCCGTTAATTTGTCAGGAGTAATTTTTTTAGCATCTGCCAGTCTTTCAATATTTTTCTGCACATCAAAATCAAGATCAACCAAATTGTCAGGAAAACCAGCTCCAATAGCTATCTTTTCCATATAAATATCTGGGGCATGAAGTAAATTGCCTTTTTTTGTGACAGCAAGAACTGATAATGCATTTGGCAAATTTTTAGCTGTAAAATTAGTACCTTCTAAAGGGTCTACAGCAATGTCTAATTCTTCACCAGATTTATTACCAACTTTTTCACCTATATATAGCATTGGAGCTTCGTCCAATTCACCTTCGCCAATTATTATATTGCCCTTCATATTGATTTTGTTTAACTGATTTCTCATTTCATCAACAGCAGATTGATCAGCGGCAATTTTATCACCCTTACCTTTAAATAAGGATGCGCCATAGGCAGCTCTTTCCGTAGCAAGTATGAATGGGTCTAAATATTTTTTATCAATTGCCATTGATATCTCCAACCCTTATGAAAGTTGGGGAATTGATTATATGTTTATTTTTCTTTAATTTGCGCAAACAATTAGCTACTCTTTTTTCTACAGTTTTATGAGTTATTATATTGATTGAGGCAGTGCGTTTTTTTTTATCTGGGATTTGCATTAATTTTTCTATTGAAATCTTATTTTCACCTAAATTCTTAGTAATACTTGATAAAACGCCAGGTTTATCTTTAACTTCAAATCTAAAATAACAGGAATAGGAATAATTAGAATAATTAAATTGTTTGGTTTTTTTGCGGAATTTATATGGAGTGATAAAAGGATATTTTATATTTCCTCTCAATATAGAATATAAATCAGACATTAAAGCTGAAGAAGTAGGACCTGGACCAGCACCCTTGCCCTGCATAATAGTTTGTCCAACTGGAGAGCTATTTATTATCGAAGCATTAAATACACCATTTATATTTCCAATATAAGAATTGGCATCAATCAAACAAGGATGGACTCTTTCAAATATATTATTGTTTATCATCTCTGTAATACCCAATAATTTTATTCTATAACCTAATTTTTTTGCGTTGATAATATCCTTGTTTTCAATGTTATAAATTCCATTAATTAAAATATTATTTCTTGAGAGCAGTGTATGAAAACATAAAGAAGACAATATTCTAATTTTAGAACCTACATCATCACCATTTAAATCAGATTTTGGATTACTCTCAGCATATCCAAATTTTTTCGCCTCTTTTAATATTTCATTAAAATTTTTTCCAGTTTGTTCCATTCTGGATAAAATATAGTTTGAGGTGCCGTTTAAAATTCCTATTAATTTAAATATTTTGTTTGAAATTAGCCCTTCTTTAATACATCTTATTATTGGAATTCCTGAAGCAACTGATGCCTCATATTCAAAATTAACTTTATTTTTCTCAGCCAAATATGAAATATAATTTCCATGTTTTGATATCAATGCCTTATTAGCGGTAATTACGTGTTTTTTGTTTTTTAGGGCAGAAACAACAATTTTTTTTGCAAGACCATCTGATCCGCCAATTAACTCAACAACAATATCCACCTTGGGATTATTTGCAATATTTAAGGGATTATGAATCCATTGCTCGTTTTTGAATTTAAATGGTCTTTTTTTATTTTTACTTTTCGCAGAAACATATAATAGATTTAAATTTTTTCCTGTTTTAAGTAAAACATCTTTTTTTTTTTTTACAATTTCATTGCAAAAATAACTTCCAATATTTCCCAGGCCAACTACAGCTATATTAATTTTTTTTTTCATAATATTTAATCCGGGATATTATTTATATCTGGATAGCTCTTAGATTTATTATTATTTAATAACAAATTTACATATTCTTCGAAAGAATATTCTTTAGAGTAATTTATTTTATTATACGATATATTGTTGTCAGTAACATTGGATCCTTTTTCATTAAATGAGCAATTAATAGTAAAGACAAAAATAAAAATTATGAAATAATTTCTCATTTAAAACCCATCTGTTCGTTAAATCCACATAATAAGTTCATATTTTGCATTGCTTGGCCCGAACCACCCTTTATTAAATTATCAATTGTACTCAAAATTATCGCTTTATTCTTAACTCTATCATTGCAGACGGATATTTTGCAAAAATTGGTATGCATTATATCTCCAGTTCCAATGGGAGTATTAAATTTTGCAAATTTTACAAAATGTTTATTTTTATAGTATTTTTTTAAATATTTATAAATTTTTCTTGCAGTTATATTTTTGTTCAAGTTTACGTAAATAGTAGAAAGAATACCTCTAAACATGGGTGATAAATGGGGTGTAAACTGAACCTCAATTTTACTTTTAGATATTTTTTTTAACTGTTGGTCTATTTCAGCTAAATGTCTATGTGAAGAAACGCCATAGGCTGAGATTGACTCGTAAATATTTTTAAATTTAAATTTTTTAAATAAATTTTTACCAGCTCCCGAGTAGCCGGATTTCGAATCTATTATTATATTTTTAGTATTTATAAGTCTTTTTTTAATAATAGGAACTAAAGGAAGTTGGATTGAAGTAGGATAGCAACCCGGACAAGCTATAATTTTAAATTTGTCTAATTTAACATCTATCAATTCTGGAATAGAATAAATGGAATGTTTAATTAAATTTTTAGATTTATGAGATGCATGGTACCATTTTTTATAATTCTTGGGACTTTCTAATCTAAAATCTGCAGATAAATCAATTAATTTATTTTTTGAAGTTAATTTTTTAGAAATTTTTTGCGCTTCACCATTTGGGAGAGCAGTAAATATTATGTCTATATTATCAAAATTTATGCTAGCTAAATTGGTAATTTTAGGTAATGATTTTTTTTTTAACGAAGAGTCAAATTTATACATTGGCTTACCAATATTGCTTTGAGCACAAATATTTTTAATTTTAACTTTTGGATGTTTTGTAAGAAGTTTAATAAGTTCTAAACCTATATATCCTGTTGCCCCAACAACAGATACATTTATATATTTGCTCATCTTTTAAATATAACAGTAAAATTAAATAGGTGGTAATATAAATATAATTACCTTTTAGAAAACTGAAAACTTCGCCTAGCTTTTTTATGACCGTATTTTTTTCTTTCCACAGATCTTGAATCTCTTGTGGTAAGTTTTTCTTTTTTGAGATCAGATTTTAAATCTGGTTCATATTTTAACAAAGCTCTTGAAATACCATGGATTATTGCTCCGGCTTGTCCAGATAAACCTCCGCCTTTGACTAGGCATCTAACATCAAAATCAGCAGATCTTTTTGCAACCTCGAGGGGTTGCAAAACTAGCGTTTGATGATTGAATCTTGTGAAATAATCAGGCATATTTTTGCCATTTACATAAATTTTTCCAGTACCTTTTTTTATCCAAATTCTAGCTACAGATTTTTTTCTGCGACCAGTTGCGTATTTACTCTCTTTAAAGTCTAGCTTAGTTTTTTTTGGGATTTTATTTTCTAGATTTGTATTGGTTTCCATTATTAGTTTCTAAGTAAGTTTTTTTTATTCATTTGAACTAGGGATATTTCCTTAGGATTTTGTGATTCGTGGGGATGTTTCTCTCCCCTATAAATTTTTAATTTGGACATTTGTTTTTTTGCAAGAGGTCCGCCAGGCAACATTCTTTTAACAGCTAATTTCAATATTTCTTCAGGTTTCTTTGCACTTAATTTTTCTGGTGTTGTTTCTTTAATTCCTCCAGGATAACCCGTATGTTTAAAATATTTTTTATTTTTAAACTTATTTCCTGTAAATTTAATTTTTTCTATATTTTTAACTATTACAAAATCACCATGATCCATATGAGGAGTGAACTTAGACTTATTTTTTCCCCTTATGGTTTTTGATATAAATACAGCTAGTCTGCCAACTATTGCATCGGTAGCATCGACCAATATCCATTCACTTTTAATATCTTTAGTTTTAATAAATTCTGTCATAGAATTGGCTTAGTTACTTATATTTATGGATAAAGTCAAATTTTTAATATAAATCACAAAAAAGGAGAAAAAGAATGACCAAAGATATAAATAATCCAGAAACAATTGCTCTTCATGGAGGTGAATATAGAAGTGATCCAGCTACTACTGCGGTGGCTGTGCCAATATATCGTACTACTTCTTATCAATTTAAAGATACAAATACCGCAGCCAATCTTTTTGCCTTAAAAGAGTTCGGAAACATTTATACGCGGATCATGAATCCTACCTGTGACGCATTGGAAAAAAGAGTTGCTGCATTGGAAGGAGGTTTGGCAGCTTTAGCAGTAAGTTCTGGTCAAGCAGCTTCAGCATTTTCTTTACAAAATGTTGCCCAAGCAGGTGACAATGTTATCAGTTCAACAGATCTTTACGGTGGAACCGTGAATTTGTTTACCCACACATTAAAAAAACAAGGAATAGAAGTAAGATACGCAGATCCTATAGATCCAAAAAATTTTGAAAAGCTTATTGATGATAAAACAAGAGCTATTTATGCTGAAACATTGCCCAATCCATATTTGAGACCCTTCCCTATCAAAGAAGTTTCGGATATTGGAAGAAAATATAACGTGCCTTTAATAATGGATAACACTGCTTCGCCTATCATTTGTAAACCATTTGAACATGGTGCTGCTGTAATTGTACATTCATTAACAAAATATATAGGGGGTCACGGTACCGTAATCGGGGGAATTCTAGTTGACGGAGGTAACTTTGATTGGACAGCAGATCCAAAAAGACAACCTTTATTTAACGAACCAGATCCAAGTTACGGTGGTGCTGTGTGGGGCAAAGTTGTTCCAGAATTAACGGGGGCAAATGTAGCCTTCGCTGTGAGGGCAAGAGTTGTATTACTTCGAGATTTAGGTTCTTGTTTGTCACCAGATAATGCTTTTCAACATATACAGGGTTTGGAAACTTTACCATTAAGGTTTAAACAACATTGTTCTAACGCTGAAAAAGTTGTTAATTTTTTACAAACAAACAAAAATGTAGAAAAGATTATTTATCCAACTCTTTATAAGGGAGAAGTAGAAAATAGAGCCAAAAAATATTTCAAAGGGGGAAACGGTGGTCTTGTTGGAATAGAAATAAAAGGTGGAGTTGAAGCGGGCAAAAAGTTTATAGACTCACTTAAGCTTCATTATCATGTAGCAAATATTGGTGATGCCAGAAGTTTGGCTATTCATCCAGCTACAACAACACACAGTCAGCTGACGGAGAAAGAATTATTAGCTGCTGGAGTGACACCAGGTTATGTAAGATTGTCTGTGGGAATTGAGCATCCAGACGATATTATTGCTGACTTGAAGCAAGCTTTGAATGTTTCTGCAAACACAAATTAAATACTGTTAATTAATTCTAGAATTTTTAAAAACTAAAATTAAAGTAGCGGTAAGTAACATAATAGAACCTAGTTGGTGCATGGATGCAAAGAATATTTGTGTACCAAAAATAATTGTTAAAATTCCCAAAAAAAGTTGTAACAATAAAAATAAAAAAACCAAAATAGCTGATTTTCTTAGATAAGCAAGGTCAACATTATTAAATACAATAAATAAAATAACCAGAAAAAACAGCAACATAATATAAGCTACATTTCTGTGAAGAAATTGTGCAAGAGAAGGTGTCTCAAAAACTTTTAAAGAAAATAAATCGTTAAACATTGAATCGTCTGGAAAATAATTTTGATTCATTAATGGCCAGCTTTGATATATTTGACCAGCATCCAGGCCAGAAACAAACGCGCCTAATGAAATTTGTAAAATCAAAATAATCAGAAAAATTACTGGCAAATAAAAAGATATTTTTACATTTGATTCAAAATTATTTTGACTTATATTTTTTAGATAATTCCAAAACAATATGCAAAAAATAATAATTGCAAGTGTCAAATGTAATGACAAACGATATTGACTAACATCTATCCGATCGAGCAAACCACTTTTAACCATATACCACCCAACAAAACCTTGCAGCAAAATAAGAAATAAAATAAAGTAAAATGAAAAAAGATTTTTTTTTGATAGCTTTTTTTTAAATGTTAAATAAATAAGAGGAAGCATAAAAAGAAGCCCAATTGCTCTTCCCAATAATCTGTGTACATATTCCCACCAATAGATGATTTTGAATTGATCCAATGTCATTGATGAGTTTATTAATTTATATTCTGGTATTTTTTTATAAAGAAAGAAAGATTTTTCCCAATCATCCGATGACATGGGTGGAAAAATCCCCGTAAATAAATCCCACTTGGTTATTGATAAACCAGAATCCGTAAGCCTAGTTAACCCTCCAATAATAATTATTAATGCTACCAAAAAAGTTATGAACAATAACCAAGATGAAATAAATTTATTATTTTGATTTTTATTTAAATGCATTTTTAAAAACTATATATTTATAAATATAAACAAATATAAATTAATCATTAAATGAAAAATATAAAATTAAAATTAATAAGACAAAAAATAGATAAGTTGGACGATAAATTATTGAACTTAATGAAAATCAGAACAAATTTGGTAACTGGTGTACTTAAACAAAAAAGATATAAAAATCAGATAGTTGATAAAGTAAGA
>Ga0207986_1001167_pt1 | contig 11487 bp, 11 predicted proteins | sample ETNtaG_26_FD_185764 | JGI IMG/M metagenome (GOLD analysis project Ga0207986, IMG submission 185764) | Marine microbial and viral communities from oxygen minimum zone, Eastern Pacific Ocean - ETNP201302SV89 (SPAdes) (version 2) | ecosystem: Environmental > Aquatic > Marine > Oceanic ... | reverse complement strand
GACGAGCACCACGACGACGAGCACGACGACGAGCACGACGACGCCTGCACCGACCACGACGGCTGACGAGGTGGCCGGGGCCGGTGCATTGAAGTGGCGAACCTGTGGCGACGGAATCGAGTGCGCCACACTCGAGGTGCCGATGGTCCACGATGATCCGTCAGGGGGGAGAATCCGGATCGCCCTCAACCGCTTTGCGGCCGCCCCGGAAGGTCGGATCGGCGTCCTGCTGGTGAATCCCGGCGGGCCGGGCGGCTCCGGCGTCGATCTCGTGGAGGACATGGGCTGGCTCCTCGACATGGTCGTTCCCGGCTTCGACGTGATCGGCTTCGACCCACGAGGCGTCGGCGGCAGCAGCAGGGTGTCGTGCATGGAAGACCTCGACGACCAGGTGTTCGTCCTCGAGGACGGCGAGGACCCGGCGGCGCTGTTCGAGTTGGCGGGGGTCATCTCGTCGGCGTGCCTCGAGGAGTCCGGGGACCTGGCGCTCCACGTGGGCACCAACAACGTGGCCCGCGACATGGACCTGATCCGAAAGGCGCTCGGCGAGGAGCAGATCTCGTTCCTCGGCTACTCGTACGGATCCCGCATCGGTGCGGTCTACGCCGCGCTGTTTCCGGACCGGGTGCGGGCCATGGTGCTCGACGGTCCGGTCGACCCGGCGGAACAGATCAGCTCGGTCAGTGCGGTCCAGGGCCGGGGCTTCGAGGACGCCTGGTCCAACTTCACCGACTGGTGCGATGTCGACGCCTCGTGCGGCCTGGAGGCGCACGGTGGGGCCGAGGTCGCCTTCTTTGCAGCGGACGCCCTGCTGGCCGAGGGCGACCTTCCAGCCGGCGATCGGGTTCTCACACGCGGCGAGTTCCAGATGGGCGTGGCGATGGCCCTCTATTCGCCGTACACGTGGGAGCAGTTGGGCCGGGCGTTCACCGAGGTCCTCGGGGCGGGGGAGGGGTGGATCTTCCAGTCGCTCGCCGACATGATGATGGGTCGCCGGGACGACGGTACCTACGACGGCTCGCAGGACGTGAACTACCTGGTCAACTGTGCCGACGACCCGCTCCGTCCGAGCCAGGAGTCCTTCTTCGTCGCCCTCGACGCCGTGGCGGACACGTTCGAGCACTTCGGACCGGCCTTCCGGGCGATGGGCGGCTGCAGTGCCCTGCCGGAGTCGGTCGACCCCCTGCACGTGGCGCCTGCGGACCTGGCGGTGCCGGCCCTGGTGATCGCCCTCGAAGGTGACCCGGCGACGCCGATGGCGTGGGCCCATGGGCTCACCGACTCGATCGGCGACGCAGTGTTGATCACCTCCGACGGCGAGGGGCACACCGCCTTCCTCTCCAACTCCGACTGTGTCACCGACGTGGTCATCGCCTACCTCGTGGACCTGGTGGTCCCCGAGGACGGCTGGACCTGCGTCGAAGGTGAGGACCTCTCCGGCTAGAATCGAGACTCGTTCTCAGTTTCGATTCGGAAGGTCGAGCCTCGTTCCGTGGAGTTCCTCACAGATCCCTGGACCTGGTGGATCGAGCCCTTCACCGCCAACGTGTTCATGCAACGCGCCCTGCTGGCCGGCCTGCTCGCCGTCGTCGCCACATCGGTCGTCGGGACCTGGGTGGTACTGCGGGGCATGACGTTCCTCGGCGACGCCCTCGCCCACGGGGTGCTACCGGGCATCGCCCTCGCCGTGGTCATCGGGGTGAGCCCCACGCTCGGGGCCCTGGTCGCCGCCGCCGTGATGGTGGGCGGGGTCCACGTCGTGCGCCGGCACTCACCCTTGCCCGAGGACGCCTCGATCGGCCTCCTGTTCGTCGGCATGCTGGCGTTGGCGGTCGTGATCGTCTCGGCGGGGGCGACGGCCGATGTGGGCGACCTCCACCGGGTGCTCTTCGGCTCGGTCACGGGCCTCGAGACGGCTGACCTCTGGCGCCAGGCAGTCGCCGCTGCGATCGCCGTCGTCGGGGCCTTCGCCTTCCACCGGGCGTTCCTGGTGCTCACCTTCGACGAGACGCAGGCGGCCCTGCTGGGTCTGCGGCCACGCCTCACCCACCTGGTTCTCATGGGCCTGGTGGCGATGTCCGTAGTGGCCTCCTTCGAGGCGGTCGGGAGCCTGCTCGTCTTCGCCTTCCTGGTGGCACCGCCGGCGACGGCGGTTCTCGTGGTGCGCCGCATTCCGCTCGTGATGGCGACGGCGGTCGGCGTGGGGTCCGTCGCCGTCGTGCTCGGAGCGCTGATCAGCTACCACCACGACACGGCGGCCGGGGCGACGATGGCGCTGGTCGCCGTGCTGTTCTGCTTCGCAGTGATGGGAGTGCAGGGCCTCCGCGAGGCACCTCAGCCGGCGAGGTGACCGGCGTGGCGGTCGGCGAAGTGGCCGTTGGCGTGTAGCCAGCGGATCGTGGTGTCCAGCGTCTCCTCGAGGGTGTGGCCGGGATAGCAGAACTCCGCCGCCGGTGACTGGTCGGCCGTGTCCCAGCCGCCCGAACGCACCGATCCGGCGAACAGGCGGCCGATCTCGGCATTGAGGGGGAGCCTCCTCCGGAGCAGGCGGCCCGCCGCCTCGAAGGCGTGGCCCAGGCCGAGCATGACCGGCGCCGGCGGGGAGAGGTGCCGGAAGCGCCGGCCGGTCAGCGTCGTGAACAGTTCGGTGAATTCGCCCATCGAGACCATGTCGCCCGACACCAGGTAGCGGCGTGGCCCGCGCCCCGGTTCGAGGGCACCGACGCACACACGGGCCACGTCGCGGACGTCTACCCAGCCCATGCGGATCTCGGCGGGGAAGGGCACGACCGAGCCGCGCAGCAGGTCGCGCAGTGTCGCCATCGAGTCGCTCAGCTCCGGGCTCGGGTCAGAAGGCCCGATCACACCGCCCGGATACACGCAGGTGACCGGCGCGCCCTTGGACTGGTGCCGTCGGGCGACCTGCTCGGCTGCGATCTTGCTGTCCGTGTAGGGGCCGCACCCGGTGGAGGGGTCGTCGTCTGCCGACAGGTTGATGCCTCGGGGAGGCATGAACACACCGACCGTCGAGACGTAGACCACCGGGTCCAGCCCGATGTCGAGGGCGGAATCCAGGATGACCTCGGTTGCGGCGGGGTTGATGCGCCGCATGGAGGGACCGTCGGATGCCTTGAAGCTGAAGAGCGCCGCCACGTGGAGGACGGCGTCGACACCCTCGAGGCCGGCACGTAATGCGGGAGCGTCGGTCAGGTCTGCGATGGCGACGTCGACGGCGCTGCGGTCGACGCCGTGCATGTCGAGCGCTGTCCGGGCCTTGTCGGGGTTGCGGACGAGCATGCGCACGCGGTGCCCACTGGCGACGGCGTGGGCGACGCAGTGCGACCCGATGAAGCCGGTGCCGCCGGTGATGGCGACGTACATGTGCTTCCCCCTTCCGATGCCCCGGATATCGGATGGCGACGGTAGCCGAGCCCGGGGGGTCAGCCGCGAAGTGCGTCGTCCAGGCGCTCGGCGAGGATGCGAAGCATCCCCTCGTAGGTGCCGGTGGGGGAGCCCTCGGGACCGAGTCGGAGTGGAATCTCGACGATCGTCGCCCCGGTGCGCTCGGCGAGTCGTCGGGAGTCGTCGTCGTGGCCGGCCTCCTCGATGGCGATGACGGCGACGCCCTGTTCGCTCATCTCCTCGGCCAGGGCTTCGAGGTCGTGGGCGCTCGGTTCAGCCATCGAGGAATGCGACTCCAAGACAGTGCCGAACACCCCCAGGTGGTAGCGATCAGCGAATCTCCCGAGCATGGCGTGGTCGGTCACGAAACTGCGCCGGCTTGCGGGGATCGTGGATAGGAGGCCCTGGACGTCCTCGTCCAGCGACCGGAGCCGCGTGTCCAGGTCCAACCGGCAGGCCTCGATGTCGGCCGGGTTCAGGCCGGCGTGGTCTATGAGTGCGCTGGCGAGCGCCGGCAGGGCTTCGGCGACCGAGATCGGGTCAAGCCATATGTGCGGATCGGCGGCGTTTCCGACGATGCTGTGTATCGGGGTGGGCGTGGCTGCCAGCGTGTCTTCGAGTCCGCCCTCCAGACCGCCACCGTTGGCGACCACGAGGCTGGCGGCGTCGAGTCGGCCCCGGTCGGCGAGCGAAGGCTCGAAGCCGTGGTGGTCGGCACCTCGGGGTATCAGGAATCCCACCGACTGTCCGCAGGCGACGGTGGAGGCCAGTTCCGCCCAGAGGGGGGTGGTGGCCAGGATGCCTACTCCCTGCACTGGACTTCCACATCCCGAGGTGAGCAGGACAGTGAGCAGAACTATCAGCAGTCGACGCATTCCCGAATTATAGTGAGAATGATTCCCAATAAGGTAGCGGAAGGCGGATGGTCCCAACGACTGTGCGAGGATTCCGTCGTGGGCTGCCTCTCGACGATGCTGGTCTCCATCGGCGTGGTGATCCTCATCGCCACCGATGTCCTCCCGTTGGCCGGCGTCGGCTTCCTCCTGGTGGTCATCGGTGTGATGTTCGGACTTGCCCGCTGGTCGGACCGCTGGCGTAGCCCGTGAGGTCCGACGTCGAAATGCCGGGCTCCCGGAGGTTCCTCCGTCTACCAGCCTCCGGGTCATCCGCACAGGAGGCGATCCGTTGCCCCCCTGGCCCGGTCGGGAGGAGGCCCGGCCCTGCGGGGGAGGAGGGCCAGATTGCCTCCTCTGCCGACGACCCGATCACGATGCTCGGCTACCGGGCTTGTCCCGAGGGGTGATACCCCGCAGAACGGGAGTGTTAGCGTGCCGCCCGCCAAGAAGAGCAGAGGAGTTCAGCCATGCCGCACGTCGTTCGGGCCGTCGTCGCACGAGCCAAGGGTGAACCGGTCTCGATAGAGGCCATCGAGGTGCCGGATCCGGGACCCGGCGAGGTCCTCGTCGCCGTCCAGGCCTGCGGGGTCTGCCATACCGACCTGCACTACCGGGAAGGTGCGATCAACGACGATTTCCCGTTCCTGCTCGGGCACGAGGCGTCCGGAATCATCGAAGAGGTCGGGGAGGGCGTCACCAACGTGGCGCCAGGCGACTTCGTCATCCTGAACTGGCGGGCCGTGTGCGGTAGTTGCCGCGCCTGTCGGCGGGGACGTCCCTGGTACTGCTTCGACACCCTCAACGCCGCCCAGAAGATGACCCTCGACGGCGTCGAACTCTCGCCTGCACTCGGCATCGGCGCCTTCGCCGAGAAGACCCTCGTCGCCGCCGGTCAGGCGACGAAGGTCGACCCGACGGCCAGCCCGGAGGCCGCCGGGCTCGTCGGCTGCGGGGTCATGGCGGGCCTTGGCGCAGCCATGAACACCGGTGGTGTCGGGCGTGGCGACTCGGTCGCCGTCTTCGGCTGCGGCGGCGTGGGCAACGCGGCCATCGCCGGTGCCCGGTTGGCCGGAGCGCACACGATCATCGGCATCGACATCGACGCCGGGAAGCTCGACCTGGCGAGGGAGTTCGGCGCCACCCACACCATCGACTCCAGCAGCGAGGACCCGGTCGAGGCAGTTCGGGCGCTCACCGGCGGCAACGGCGTCGACGTGGCCATCGAGGCCGTCGGCCATCCCGAGACCTACGAGCAGGCCTTCTTCGCCCGCGACCTCGCCGGCACCGTCGTCCTGGTCGGAGTGCCCAACCCGACGATGAAGATCGAGTTGCCGATGATCGAGGTGTTCGGCCGCGGTGGCACGCTCAAGTCGTCCTGGTACGGCGACTGCCTGCCGGAGCGCGACTTCCCGATGCTGATCGACCTCTACCTGCAGGGTCGTCTCGACCTGGACCGCTTCGTATCCGAGACGATCGACCTGGACCAGGTCGAGGAGGCCTTCCACCGCATGGAACGCGGCGAGGTCATCCGTTCGGTCGTGGTGCTGTAGTTCGCCGTCCCTGTTACGCCAGGACCGGCACCTGCGCCATGGCCTCGGCGATCTTGGCCTCCGGGTAGTCGTAGTCGACGAGCTCGCCGGCCAGGTACTTCTCGTAGGCCGCCAGGTCGAGGTGGCCATGTCCGCAGAGGGCCGTGAGGATCACCTTCTCCTCCCCGGATTCCTTACAACGCAGCGCCTCCCTGATGGCGGCGGCGATGGCATGGGTCGGCTCGGGGGCAGGGACGATGCCCTCCGCCCTGGCGAACTGCAGTGCAGCGGCAAAGCACTCGTTCTGGTGGATCGACTCGGCCTCGAAGAGCCCCAACTCGTAGATGTGGCTGACCAGCGGCGACATGCCGTGGTAGCGGAGGCCGCCGGCGTGGATCGGGTCGGGAATGAACGAGTGGCCCAGCGTGTGCATCTTGACGAGCGGCGTGAGCTGTCCGGTGTCACCGAAGTCGTAGCGGTACTCGCCCCGGGTGAGGGAGGGGCACGAGGCGGGTTCGACGCAACGGATGGTCGGGTTCATCCGTCCGGCCAACTTCTCCCGAAGGAACGGGAACGACAGGCCGCCGAAGTTCGATCCGCCACCGGTGCAGCCGACCAGCAGGTCAGGGGTCTCGCCGACCTTCGCCATCTGGAGCAGGGCCTCCTCGCCGATGATCGTCTGATGCAGGAGCACATGGTTGAGGACGCTGCCCAGGGCATAGCGGGTGTCGTCGCGCTGGACGGCCTTCTCGACGGCCTCCGAGATGGCGATCCCGAGGCTGCCGGGGCTGTCCGGATCGGCGGCCAGGATCGCCTTGCCGGCCTCGGTCAGGTCGGACGGGCTGGGATGCACCGTGGCACCCCAGAGTTCCATCATCGTGCGCCGGTAGGGCTTCTGGTCATAGGAGGAGCGGACCTGCCAGACTTCGCACTCGAGGTCGAACTGGGCAGTGGCGAATGCCAGCGCTGTGCCCCACTGGCCGGCCCCTGTCTCTGTCGTGAGGCGCCTGACCCCCTCTTGGGCGTTGTAGAACGCCTGCGGGACCGCCGTGTTGGGTTTGTGCGAGCCCGCCGGACTGACGCCCTCGTACTTCAGGAAGATCTTGGCGGGCGTGCCGAGCGCCTTTTCGAGTCGGCGGGCCCGCAGCAGGGGGCTGGGGCGCCAGAGGCGGTAGATGTCGAGCACTTCGCCGGGGATGTCGATGTAGGACTCCTCGCTGACCTCCTGGAGGATCAGCCCCATCGGAAACAGCGGCGCCAGGTCGTCGGGTCCGATGGGCTCGTGGGTACCGGGGTGGAGAGGTGGAGGAGGGGGTTCAGGGAGGTCCGGGATCATGTTGTACCACTGGGTGGGCATCTCGGATTCTTCGAGAAGCACCTTGGAGTATCCGTCGGACATTGCTTCGCCCCCTGCTGGTTGCCTGATGAAGCACTGAGTCAAGCACACGAGCGTGTGGCGATCCACGTGTGCTGGTCTTCGACAACAGGAGTGGGTTCTGCCGGCATTGCGCCGACTGGGTGACCGCCCGCTGCGAGGTTCCGGTGCCGCCATTCGTCGATCTAGACCACCCGGGTCTGACGTCCGCCGAGGTGGCGGTAGCGGCCTGGTGGGTGGCAGACGGGAGCGGCTCGGGGGCCATCGGATCGTCGTCCGGGTGCTCGAGGAACTCGGTGGCGGCCGGGGGCTCGTCGGCAGGGCCATCGCCGTGCCGCCACCCTCGTGGCCGGGTGGCCCCGCCTACCGTTGGGTCGCCACCAACCGCAGCCGCTTCGGCTGACCGGTCAGGACAGGTCGAGCTCTGCGGCCAGGGCCAGGAGTCCGTCGATCGCCCGGCCGGCCGCCGCCGGGTCGGGGCCACCCGACATCGCCTGGAAGTCCTGGACGACGATGATCCGGTCCACACCGAGGTCCTCGTAGCGCCGGCACAGGTCCCTGTCGACGGGCTCGATCGGCGACACGCTGACCTGGAGTTCGCCCAGCCCGGTCGGGCGCTCGTGCGTCTCGGCGGCACGTGTGAGGGCGGCGAGTGCCTTCTCGACGAAGTCGGGCATGACGGCGAACCCGTACCAGCCGTTGCCCTTCGTGACGGCACGGCGCCAGGTGGCCGCCGAGCCGCCCCCGACGTGCACCGGAGGCCCTCCGGCCTGGACGGGACGGGGATGGGCCTCGGCACCGTGCCAGGAGGTGAAGCGGCCCTCGAACTCGAGGTCGCCGCGCCAGAGCGCCCGTAGTGCGTCGAGGTGGTCGTCGGTGCGGACGCCCCGTTCCTCGAAGGGCACGGACACGGCCTCGAACTCGACGGGCACGTAGCCCACCCCGATGCCGAATTCCAGGCGTCCGCGCGAAAGGACGTCGAGCGATGCGAGTTCCTTGGCGAGCACGACCGGCGTGCGCTGGGGGAGGATCACGATGCCGGTCCCCAGTCGCAGGGTCGTGGTGTGGGCGGCGAGGAAGGACAGCGCGGCGACCTGGTCCACGAAGTGGGTGTCGGGCCGGACCGGGGAAGGAGGCGTGCGGGGGCTGGCGGCGACGAGGTGCTCGCCCGTCCAGACCGACTCGAAGCCGGCCTCTTCGGCGGCTACGGCCACCCGGACCATGGACTCCGGGTCTGCGAGGCCGCCCATGTTGATGCCGAACAGGCCCAACTTCACCGGGGCACCCTTCCGGTCGCCGCGTCGAACTCAGCGACCACGGTGGCGAGGTACTCGGTGGCCGCCTCCCGTGCGGCGGGCACACGGAGGTTGATCCGACAGTCGGTGACGCCGGCGTCGATCAGCGCCGGGGCGCCCGCCATCGTGGCTGCGAGGTCGACGCCATCGTCGTCCCGGACGACCGGAATCGAACCGGTGACCTGGAGGCCGGCCGGGTCGTGGCCGAGGCCGTCGAAGAGTTCGCGCATCCGGGCGATGCCCGATGCCGGGTCGGCCATGGCCGACCCCCACGGAATCCAGCCGCTCCCGAACGCCGCGATCCGACGGGCCACCCGGGGGTTGACCGAACCACTCACCCAGATCGGCACGCCACCCGACTGGAGGGGCTTGGGCATGGCGTGGATGCCCTCGAAGGCCAACTCGTCCGAGGAGTAGTCGGTGCGTTCCTCGCGCCAGAGGGCCTGGCAGACCTCGAGGGTGTGGTCGAGGAGGCGGCCCCGCCCGGCGAAGTCGAGGCCTGCGGCCCCGTACTCCTCCTCCTGCCAACCGACGCCGACACCGAGGTCCAGGCGCCCGCCGGACAGGACGTCGAGGGTGGCCGCCGACTTGGCGAGCACGAGGGGTCGTCGCAACGCCGCCAACAGGATCGACGTGCCGAGCCGGATCCGCTGTGTATGCGCCGCCAGGTAGGCGAGCACGGTGAGGGGCTCGAGCCAGTGGCCGTCCGGGCCGGTGGGCTGCCGACCGCCCTCGGTGCCTCCGAGGGACGGGTCGGCGTAGGCCTCCAGGTTCTCGCCGAACGCCACGTGGTCCGAGACCACGAGTTTGTCCAGGCCGGCAACGTCGGCGGCGACGGCCCGGTCGACCATGGCGTCCCACCCACCGGGGTCCTCGGCGGCGAATGTGACTGACTGGACCGATAGGGAGGGCCGGATCGCCGTCATCGGCGGAACCTCCGCAATGCCCCACGGCGGCGTCGGCGCAACAGGTCGGAGCGTTCCTCCGAGGTGACCCGACTGGTGTCCGCCGGAAGGTGGTCGGCGACCTCGTCGAACGGCACCAGTTCGAGGGCCGGCACCGGGAAGTTGGTCGCCTGGTTCCAGCGGTAGGTGATGCATCCCTGGGTGGCGCCGGTGGTGTCGAGCCAGTTGGCGATGCCGGGATCCCGATGGGAGACCACGGCACGGAACACGCCGTCGTCGTCCACGACCGCCTGTTGCCCGTTGAGGCTGGACTGCCGGTTCACCCAGTCCAGGGACTGGTACCAGACGTCGCCCAACTGGACTCCCCAGTAGGCGCAGTCGGGGACCTCGACCTCGTAGAGCAGGGCCTGGTCCTCGCTGACCCGCCACCAGCACTGGCCGTAGGCCTGGTCGGGACTGCCGCCCTTGGACACCGTGCTCGCCGGGGTCGCCGCGACGTGCCCGAAGGTGTTGACCTCGCCCCGTTCGAGGTGCGAGCGTCCGAAGTCGGCCCAGAACGCCGGGATGGCGACGCTCAGGCGGAGCAGTTCGCGAAGGCCGTTGGACAGCCCATCCGCGTCGAGTCGGCTCACGGGGGGACCGGGGTCGAGGCACTCGAGGTGCAGGTCGGCGGGTACCTCGTGCTCCCAGTCGCCGAAGAACTGTCGAACCATCAGGTTGGAGCGCTTGGCCGGGAGTTGGAACCAGGTGCCGTCCTCGGTGTCCGGGGGAGGCGGTTCCGACGAGAAGACGACGCTGAAGTCGCCGGCGACATCGGCCCCCAACTGGTCGCCGTTGAGGTTCAGGAGTTGTTCGATCGGGCCATCGTCGAAGTCGAAGCTCATGATGCTGAGCCCGAGGTAGCGGACCGAACCGAGGTTGCCGGACAGGCGGTACGAGTTCGAGAGGTCCACCCCGGCTGCCTGGTAGAGGCCGTCGGGGTTGTCCTGACCGAACTTCATCGGGTGCACCCAGGAGAGTTCGGGATACTCGTGGTCGCCGCCCTCGAGCGTCCTGCCCACCCCCCGTGCGAGGGAGCGCAGGAGGAGTCGAAGCCCCTCGACCCTGTCGATAGCGTCCCCGGGCCGATCAGGGTCGAGGACGTGGTCGGCGCCGGCCTTCAGGTCATCGCAGAAGCCGTCCCAGAGAAGGCGCAGGTCGTCGTTCAAGGGCTCTGACACGGCCCAACTCTGACAGGCGGTCGCCTCAGGTGCCTATTCGCCGGAATACGTGCCGAAACTCCAGACGTTGTCCTCGGGGTCGAGGCAGGAGAACCCCCGGGAGCCGTACTCCTCGTCGCTGAGGCCCCACACGACACGTGCCCCGGCTGCCACGGACCGGTCGTGGAGGGCGTCGGGCTGGTCGGTGACCACGTAGATGCTGACAGGTCCGAGGGGGAGGACGAGGTGGTCGGCGTCACCCCGGTCGGCGTCGCCGAGCATCACCCCTCCGCCGTCCGGCCATCGGATCTGGGCGTGGATGATGCCCTTGCCGTCCTCGCCGGGGACGCTGAAGTGCTCCTCGAAGCCGAAGGCCGCCACGAGGAAGTCGATGAGGGCACGGGTGTCCCTGCAGCGGATGGTGGGCCACACGCTGGTGGAGGACACGGTACGACGCTACCACCTGCCGGTTCTCCGTTCGGTGGCGCCCCGGGGCGGCAAGGGTGCGGGAGTAGGGTCGGCCTCCGTGTCGGGGCCAATGAGTCGAACCTCCTCCAGCGACCGTCGCCACGACGTCTGCATCGCACTCGTCAGCCTCGCAGGCCTGCTCATCGAGATCGCCTACACCCGGATCGTCTCGTTCAAGCTCTTCTACTACTTCACCTATCTCGTGATCGGCCTGGCACTCCTGGGACTCGGCACCGGCGGGGTCCTGCTGGCCGTGTCACGGAGGCTGCGGGAGGCGCCCCTCGATCGCCTGCTGGCCCGGTCGGCCCTGGTCGGTTCGGTCACCACCGGGCTGGGGTACGTCGCCGTGGCCCGGATGCCGCTCGACACGGTGGCCCTCTGGGAGTACACGTCGGGTGCGGCGGTGCTCAATGCCGGA
>Ga0207986_1001166_pt1 | contig 11494 bp, 10 predicted proteins | sample ETNtaG_26_FD_185764 | JGI IMG/M metagenome (GOLD analysis project Ga0207986, IMG submission 185764) | Marine microbial and viral communities from oxygen minimum zone, Eastern Pacific Ocean - ETNP201302SV89 (SPAdes) (version 2) | ecosystem: Environmental > Aquatic > Marine > Oceanic ... | reverse complement strand
TCTCGCTTCCAGCCATGCTGCTTCAGGTAGTAGGCAATGGAGGCCCAGACATCATTCCGATTACTCCAGATGTTTTTCTTGCTATCTCCATCATAGTCCTGGGCATAGCTTAAAAAGCTGGATGGCATGAACTGGTTCTGCCCCATAGCACCTGCCCAGCCCCCGACAAACTCTTCGGCGGGAACATGTCCTTCATCAAGGATCTGGAGTGCGTTGAACAATTCACGGGTAAAAAAGCCGGATCGTCTCGGATCATGGCCCAGTGTTGCTAACGAGCGAACTATGGAGTACTTACCCTGGTACTGACCAAAATTTGATTCCAGAGCCCAGAACGCAATCAGATACTGTGCATCAACACTGTAAGCCCCGGCAATTTCTTCAAGTTTGTTCCGGTTCTCCTGGAAGTACTTTCGTGCCGTATCGATTCGATACCGTGTTACTCGCGCAGTCAGATACTCTTCGAACGTCTGTACAAACTCAGGCTGTGCGCGATCAAATTTCAAGACTCTCGGATCAGGTGTCAACCCATCAAGCACCTTAAGTGTCGAAGTCTGAATACCTTTCTCGGTCGCCTGTTGCCGAATACCCTCTAACCACTCTTCGAAAGAAACATTATCAGCAAAACTAAACAACGACATACTCGCCATAAACAACATAAAAAGCAGACGAATCAAAACAGGACCTCACCACAAATCAGCTACCACACATCATACCAAAGTTACTCTCTCAACCCATGATATAGTCACAGAGAACGCCAACTACCCAGGTGTCTGCAAAACAATGAACTATCGAGCTTTCGGGGCCACAGGCCTTTCTATCTCCGAACTGGTACTCGGGGGTGGTGCGGTTGGTGGTCTTCTGATTGACAAAGATGACGACACCCGGCTGGCAACCGTCAAGTGTGCTCTGTCAGCCGGGATTAACTGGATCGATACTGCGCCTTCCTATGGTCAGGGCAGATCGGAGGAAGCATTGGGATGGATATTAAAAGAAGTTGATCAAAAACCCTACATCTCAACCAAGATCAATGTCGATACCCGCGACATGTTTGATGTCGCCGGTCAGATTGAACGCAGTCTGACAGAGAGTCTGCAGCGTCTCGATTCAGATAAGGTAACTCTGCTGCAGCTGCACAATCGCATTGGTCAGCAAACCGAGGGACGCACTATCGGTCTTGGCGATGTGCTTAAACCCTACGGTGTACTCGACGCAATGGAGGCCCTGCGGGATGCCGGGCTCACCGATCACATTGGTATTACAGCGCTCGGTGATGTCACTGCACTGACCAAAGTAATCAAAAGTAATCGTATTGCTTCTGCACAGGTTTACTACAACCTGCTCAATCCATCAGCAGGAAGATCCATGCCCGCGAACTGGCCTCATTATAATTTCACCGGCATCATCGACACTTGCATTGAGCATCAGGTTGCACCGATGAATATTCGGGTGTTCTCTGCCGGTATCATTGCCACCGACGAACGCCACGGCAGAGAACAGCCGCTTACACCCGGCGATACGGTCGAGAGTGAAACTCACAAGGCACAGGCAATGTTTCAGTCCATCAATGAAGACTACGGCACCCGGGCGCAGACCGCGCTCAGATTCGCTCTGGCCCAGAATCGCCTGTCCTGTGTTGTTATCGGACTCGCGGAACCTGAATATCTGGACGAAGCACTCGCTGCAGCTGAATTAGGCCCCTTACCCCAAGACGGCTTGAACGCAGTAAACGACGTATATTCAAGCTATGTTGTCTGAATGTCTGACATTCAGTCAGTGTGATCTGACCTGCGTGAGTCCATTCAAGGACACCAGTCGGGATTGTTACTGCCAGTATTTCCAGTTCAATCACTGCGCACTGAAGGCAAAGAAAAATGTCCTCAAATTCTGATGTGATTATCATCGGTGCCGGTATTGCCGGAACCTCACTGGCGGCGCAGTTAGCCGTGCACTGCAGGGTTATTCTGCTTGAGATGGAATCTCAACCCGGCTACCACGCTACAGGCAGATCAGCCGCTGTCTTCGCACCAGCCTACGGTAACCAGATAGTCAGGGATATTACCGGCTTCAGTGAATCTTTCTACAGATCTCCCCCCACTGGGTTCAGCAACGTCCCCTTACTGCGACAGAGAGATACTGTATTTATCGCACGGCACCACCAATCTGATTCCCTCAGGTCTTTGATAGCTGACCGCAGACATCTATCGCCTCTCAGCACATCGAAGCTTGCCAAAAGAATCCCGATCTTTGACGCAAACCAGACATGCACCGGCGCACTCGATTCAACCGGTGGTGATCTGGATGTCGATGCCATCATGCAGGGTTTCTTAAAACTGATTCGTTCCAACAAAGGTCAGGTGATAACCGGCGCCAGAGTCACTGCATTAACCAGAGATTCGAGTATATGGAAAGTAACCACCAACAATGGTGAATTCGAAGCGGATGTTGTCGTCAACGCCGCTGGCGCCTGGGCTGATGTTATTGCCAAAACTGCTGGATTGACAGGATTGGGCATCTCGCCCCTGCGCCGCACCGCCCTGCTCGTAGATCCACCTGCAGATCACGACATTTCCGGATGGCCAGTAGTCGTTGATGTTGACGAGCAGTTTTACTTTAAGCCGGAAGCGGGGCAGATATTGATATCCCCGGCAGATGAAACGCCATCAAACCCCTGTGACGCCCAGCCAGAAGAGCTGGATCTGGCGTTGGCGGTTGATCGTGTTCAACAGGTGATCCAACTCGACGTCAGGAAGATAAACCATCGCTGGGCGGGTCTGCGCAGCTTCGCGCCGGACAAAACATTCGTCACCGGTTTTGACCCCAGAATAAAGGGGTTCTTCTGGCTGGCCGGACAGGGTGGCTATGGGGTCCAGACAGCGCCTGGGCTATCAGATATTGCCTGTTACCTGATCACAGGACAGCAGAATCTCATCACTGATGCAGAGGCCAGTCTCCATATAGAAGACATTGCTCCAGATCGTTTCTTGTAGCGTTTTCTCAGTACCTGATCATGAAATCACTGAATTGCTCATCACCTGAGTATTCGACCACCGCAACGTCTGCCACTTTCGCCGCAATCGGCCCCCGGCGACTCCAATCCAGTAATTCATCAACTGAACTCTGATCACCAAATACCAGATATTCCACTCTCCCATCAGCAAGATTCCTGACGTAACCAGTCAGTCCTAACCGTTCCGCCTGTTTCTCCAGAGATCCACGATAGAACACGCCCTGAACACGACCGGAAACAAAAGCATGGAGACTGACATTACTCATGGTTTTTCTCAGTGATAGGTCGGCTGGATTTTCGCATGATACTCGATATGAAATCGCTTGACTTATCCCATACACGCAATATGATGTGCGCGTTAAATGGGAGCTGTGAAATGAATCACAACTTATTACGACAAGAAATGATGATGCCTATGGTTGTTACTGTGGGCTGACTTTCTATTGTTTCCCGGAAGGTAAGTCACACCTTCCGGGCGTTCTGAGCGAAATTCCAAAACCCCAGGAAGGTATGACTTCCCGGGGTTTTTTTATGGAGCGAAGAACATGAATACTGAAATTAACGAACCACCAATATCTACTGCCGTTGCGACGAAGTCTTTCCTGACAACGCCAATCTATTATGCAAGCGGGTCCCCTCATCTAGGACATGCCTACACCACGTTTCTGGCAAGCTGCTACAAACGATACCGGCAGCTAAGGGGTGACGAGGTCTTGCTGGCAACCGGCAGCGACGAACATGGTCAGAAAATTGAACGCACTGCGAAGCGGAATGAAGTCGCTACGCAACGATTTGTGGACAAAATAAGTCATGAATTCAGACAACTCTGGTCTGATCTGGATATTCAGGTCGATCTATTTGAGAGAACCACAGCGTCAGCGCACATACAGAGCGTTCTCAATTTCTGGTACAGGCTGACAGCATCCGGAGATATCTATCCCGGTGAGTACAGCGGACTTTACTGTGTTGAATGCGAGCAATATTTCACAAAAGGTAAAACCTGTCCCATCCACAAGAAACCCCTGGAACAGTTCTCAGAAACCTGCTGGTTTTTCCGCCTGAGTCGCTATCAGGATAAACTGATTGATCATATCGAATCCCATCCCGAATTCATTCTGCCTGTCCAGCGCCGAAATGAGGTTTTGTCTTTCCTGAAGGGAGAAGCGTTACGAGACCTTTCCGTTTCTCGCAGTTCAACGAAATGGGGAATTCCCGTACCTGATGATCCAGAGCTTGTCCTGTACGTATGGATCGATGCGCTTGTGGCCTATGTGTCCGCGTTGGAGTCCGCGACGAGTGAATTTGAATCCTGGTGGGAAAACGCCGTTCACTTCATCGGCAAGGATATTCTGATTTTTCACGCGGTCTACTGGCCTGCACTCCTTTTATCGGCACGGCTTCCATTACCCAGATCGCTGATCGTCAACGGCTGGTTAACGATTGAAGGCGAGAAGATATCGAAATCAAATCCTAAAACGATCATCAGCCCACTTGACCTGACGGATAAATACAGTCCCGATGGTCTTAAGTACTATTTTCTCAGGACCGTCGGTCTCGGGTCGGACGTCGATTATAATTCTTCACACCTGCATCAGACACTGAATACAGATCTGGCGAACAATCTGGGAAACCTTGTCAGCAGGGTTGTGAGCCTGATCAGCAAAAATCACGGTGGTTGCCTTTCAAGGCCCAAAAGCGGAGTCAACTTCAACGAGACTCTACTTGTCACAGTTAACGAAGCAACCAAAGAAACGGAGGATGCGTTCTCTAATTTCAACTTTGCCAGGGGTGCGGAAGCATTCATCAACTGCGCATCGGCGATTAACGGCTACCTTCAGCAGCAGCAACCTTGGAAAATTACTGAACTGGATCTACAAGCTCGAATACTCTGGGTCTGCTGCCTTGCGATCAGGGATGTGTCGATACTGGCGACGCCTTTTGTCCCGGAACTGGCCCAGAGAATCAGATTGGCATTGGGAGTGAATGGCACACCAAGGTGGGATGAGCTTGGGTCGGAAGTTGAGTGTTTTGAGGTTCAGAGGGGGGTTGTTGTTTTTTCGAGGTTAGATTGATTGTGAACAATTGTTATCCCCGCGGAAGTAATGTCATCCTCACGAAAGTGGGGACCTAATGCCAGATTACTCACGCACCTCCACCGCAATATCCAAACTCACAGGTAACTCACAACCCCCACAGAGTTCAAACAATCGGCGATATCCCTCTTCAGCTTCTTCTCGTTTATCATGATTAAAAACGCCAGGTCGGCAACTGAACAGGTCGTCATCACCGGCATCCAGAGTGAAGTTGGTAGTGGCCTGGTTTCTGGTGCATGTTCTCGTGAATAAGCCAGAACATCCTTATCCATTGATTCAGGTGAATTCACCGTCGATTCCCGGCGCAGCTGGTCTGATCTTCTGGTGCTTCATGGCGTGCCAGCCTGGGCTCGGGAACACCTGCAGTACTCGGTTCGCTCTCAAGCTTTTTTGAATTTCCTGGTGGCTGCAACCGGCAAACACGACTAACAGGCAAACATACTTAAGGAAACGACCGAATGAGAGAAAATCAAGCCAGTTGGGGAAATTCCGAGTGGAGAAATCCGGTTGGGATCGGACCCCTGTATCAGTAGTACTTCACTCGACAACCTCGCCATCCAGCAGGTAGAAGCAAGCAGGTACAACCGGGCAGGAAGAAAGGCAGAAATCGTTTTTATTCCAGAGCAGAATTTGTTGCAATAGCTTCCTTTCAAACCCAATACTTACTATGTCGAAGAGCGTTACCTGGGATATCGAGAAGCCCTGGCTAAACAGCGGTTTCGCCAATGCTGTGAATTCATTCGAGAAGGCCTTCAACAACCACGAAGACAGAGTTTCTCTGGGCAGACAGAGCCAGGTATTTCGCTACTCAACTGGTTCGGAAACCTATTACATCAAACAGTACTTTCAGGCACTGGGGTTCGGTGCCTGGTTTGGTTTATCCCGTTGCCAGGTGGAAGTTAGGAACCTGAAGTGGTTCGCCGCTATTGGTATCAACTGCGCCCCACTGGTTGCCCATGGCATTGAAAAAAAGTGGTTCCGAATCCAACGGGGCGTGTTGGTGACTGCAAATGTCAAGAACAGTAAAGACCTGCAGGAGATTGCTGAACAGGAGTCGCTTTTTTCAAATCGGCGCTGGCGTCAGAAGATCATCTGTCAGCTGGCTGACATGACCAAACAACTTCACAAGCGTAATTTCTGCCACAATGATTTCCAATGGCGAAATATCCTTGTCACCCTGGATGAAGACTCACCTGAAATATTCTTGATTGACTGCCCGTTTGGTCGCAGGTTCAGATGGCCGGTTCTGACCTATCGGAAAATAAAAGATCTTGGCAGCCTTGACGAACAGGCGAAAAAACATCTGAGCAAGACGGACAGATTACGATTCTACAAACACTATCGGGGTATCAATCGTCTGACAGACACGGATAAGAAATCCATACGGACCATGCTTGAAAGGTATCCGGGCTGAGGCTTTTCTGTCTGTTGGTTCTTATCTAACAAGAATCGTAGCCGCGCATGGCAGATTGGGCTGGATGCGGACATAAATGCAACAAATCCGTACTGCTATGGAGCCAGCACTACTACCTTTTAGTCACTAAATTTCTCGATACGAGATAGTATTTTTAGTAATCTGAATAAGTGCCCGATCAAGGCTTACGATAGTAACCGACTTCAAAAACACCAGGACGGAATATTTGGTGAGTTGTACAATTCTTGGCATATCTGCCTACTACCATGACAGTGCAGCGGCACTCATCCGCGACGGCGAGATCGTCGCTGCGGCACAAGAAGAACGATTTACCCGGAAAAAACACGACGCTTCCTTTCCCGCTGAGGCAATCAGCTATTGCCTGGCGGACGCTGGTACGACAATCCCGCAACTCGACTACATTGTGTTTTACGACAAACCGCTGCTTAAATTTGAGCGTCTTCTGGAAACCTATCTGGCCTACGCACCTATTGGATTTAGATCGTTCGTTGCCTCTATTCCGATCTGGCTAAAAGAAAAACTCTACTTAAAAGCGACGTTGAAACGTGCCCTGGCAGAATTAGGTGACACAACGGTAAATGAACTGCCACAGCTGATGTTCACAGAACATCATCAATCCCATGCGGCATCGGCTTTTTTCCCAAGTCCGTTTCAGGAAGCATCCGTCTTGTGTCTTGACGGTGTGGGCGAATGGGCAACCAGCAGCGTTTGGCTGGGAAAAGAGAACAAGCTGTTACCCCAATGGGAAATCGACTTCCCGCATTCTCTGGGTCTTCTATATTCAGCGTTCACCTACTACACGGGTTTTAAGGTCAATTCAGGTGAATACAAGTTGATGGGTCTGGCACCCTATGGGGAACCAAAGTACGTTGATCTCATTCTCGACAACCTGGTCGATCTGAAGGAAGACGGCAGCTTTCGATTGAATATGCGGTATTTTAACTATGCGACTGGTCTGACCATGACCAATCAGAAATTCTCCGAACTCTTTGGCGCACCTCCAAGGACTGCTGAATCAGATCTGAGTCAGCATGAAATGGATATCGCCCGTTCCATTCAGGTCGTCACAGAGGAAATCGTCCTCCGCCTGGCAAATACGATTCACCGTGAACTGAAGGTCGATTACCTGTGTCTGGCAGGCGGCGTTGCGCTCAATTGTGTTTCTAATGGTCGTCTCTTAAAAGAAGGGCCCTTTAAAGACATCTGGATTCAGCCAGCCTCCGGAGATGCGGGTGGCGCTGTTGGTTCTGCATTGGCCATATGGTACGAATACCTTGATAAACCTCGCCTTGCTCAGCCAAGCGATGCGATGCACGGAAGTTATCTCGGTCCGCGACCTGCCGATCAATCTATTGTTGACTACCTCGATTCAATTGGCGCCACATATCGATCGTTAGACGATGATGAACTGATCAGAGAGGCTGCACAGATGATCGCTGACGAAAATGTCGTTGGCTGGTTTCAGGGACGCATGGAATTCGGACCCAGGGCCCTGGGTGGGCGGTCAATTATCGGTGATCCCAGAAGTACCAAGATGCAGTCGATCATGAATCTGAAGATTAAGTACCGGGAATCTTTCCGACCATTCGCACCGGCGGTTAAAGCTGACAAGGTCTCTGACTGGTTTAATATCGAATCAAAAAGCCCATATATGCTGATGGTCGCCAATGTCGCTGCCGATAAATGTCTGTCGATGACCGAGGAGCAGAAACAACTGTTTGGCATTGAAAAACTCAATATTCCTCGCTCGGAAATTCCTGCAGTCACTCATGTTGACTATTCTGCCCGAATTCAGACTGTCCACGAGGAAACAAATCCACGTTTTTATCAACTCCTGGATGCCTTTGAATCACTCACGGGTTGTCCGGTTCTGGTAAACACATCTTTCAACGTGCGCGGTGAGCCAATTGTTTGCACACCAGAGGACGCCTATCGTTGTTTTATGCGAACAGAAATGGACTACCTCGTGATGGAAAACGTGATCTGTGCGAAATCAGATCAGCCAGAGTGGCAGGAAAACGCCGATTGGCAAACCGAGTTTGAGTTGGATTAGTCATGAAGAAGGATACGATCACAGAGGATGTTGTTATTGATCGCAAGCAACTTCGCACCTTTGGCTTAATGTTCGGCGGCATCGTCGCGGCCATTTTTGGCCTCGGTCTGCCACTGCTGCTGGGGCGACCCATTCCTTATTGGCCCTGGTTTGTCGCTGGCGTAATGATTGGCGGTGCGCTGATCTACCCGCCTATATTGATATGGGTCTACAAACCCTGGCTTAAATTTGGCATGATCGCGGGCTGGATCAATACACGCATCATCCTGTTTCTGCTATTTTATGTCGTCATCACGCCGACGGCGTTGATGATGCGAATTTTTGGTGCAGACCCCTTAAGAAAGCGGCTCGAACCGGATGTCGACAGTTATCGAATCGTCAACGAACCACAGGCCAACGACCATATGGAGAAACCTTACTAATGTGGGATCTACTCAAAGACCTGGCCGGATTTATGAAGAAGCGCAAGAAGTACTGGCTGGCTCCTATCATCCTGGTCATGGTGGCACTCGGTTTGTTGATCGTTCTGGGAGAAGGATCGGCTGTCGCGCCGTTCATCTACACGCTCTTTTAGAGATCGCTTTTTTGCTGAAGATAGTCACTGATTAACCTTGCAATCAGTTCATTGCCTTTCGGTGTCCAGTGCTGATCATAGGTATAGTAGGTTTGTACACCTGCCCCGGTTTGCTGCTGTAGCAGATTGGTTGTACTCAGGAACTCAATACCCTCTCCTTCACAGAAATCCCTCACGACTTCTTCCTGACTATTCAGACGGTCCAACAGTTCCTGCTTCAAGACATCAGGGGCAGGCAGTGATTTCTCTCGGTACGTCATGAAGTTGTGTAATTGTTGTGCGGGGATATCCTTCTCTGCTATTGGAAGTACTACATGTGGTTTACTCGGTGCGTAGACAATCAGCAAGCGGATATCATTCTGCTTAGCTACCTGCTTCATTTTCCTGAAAATATCTGCCGCGAAATCCCATTCTGATGACCGCTGAAACTCGTCATAAGTGTTGTAGAGATAACTCACCCGTTTTGGTTTAAAGCTGTAATGTATTTCACGGCTATTTGATTTTATCCCAACCGGCATCCAACCCAATCTGGTTTCATAGTCGGGAACCGGGGCATCGGAATTTATCAACTCCAGAACCTGGTTTGAAAAACGACGTAGTCCTGCTGTCACAGGTGAATTCTTCGTCATCACAGAGATCTCTTCCTCCAGGCTGACTTCCTTCTTCTCTTCTACATCCCGTTGAGTGCTCTTGAAGTCATTACCTTCATAAATCATGAAGATCACCGTTTCAGGTTTGAATTGCAGACCGAGCTGCACAAAGTTGTTGAGGTAAACTTGTGGGTCAGATCCTGAGACACCCAGGTTATAGACGGTCTGATCCATCATCTCTGATAACAGCACAGGCCAGGCCTGATGGTCTGATACCTGCGATCCAGCCACATAGGAATCACCAGCAACGACAATCTTGTATGACTCAAGGGCACTTGCGTTACGGTAGCCGTACTGGTCTGTTGTGAGTTCAATCTCAACTGGCGCATGTCCTGGTGGCGCTGACGGGTAAGATCGATGAGTTGGCGGTTGATCGTTCCAGGTCAGCTGATACTTCTGATTGGGTGGCCTGTGACGCACGATTCCTTCAAGGTCTATGCCATCAGCCGTTTCCTGCACCTGCTGTTCTACATAACGCGGTGCCAGCAACCACTGACTACCGAGAATCACCGCGAAGATCGAGATCAATGTTGATGATGTTACCGCAAGAACTTTAAAGAACATGAAACGATCAAATTTCATGTCTGAAAGCAGTAGATAGACCAGAGTCCAGAGTATGACCGAACCCAGGAAAAGCTGCCCGAACCGTTGCCGTGAATACAGACCGAACAATATCTCTTCCTGCTCTGCTATCAATTCAAGCAGGTCACTTGAGAGTGTCCATATCGCCAGGCTGACAAGGAACACAATCAGCGCGATTGCGCGCCGAACTAGTAAGTTCTGGGACATTGACTGAACCTGGTGATGCTGATCTCTGAAGCGCCCCATTAAATTAAATCATCTTACATAACTGTTGAGAACCTGGCCCATACAGGGCTGACAAGCTGGCTGGATCTACCAATGAGATCCTGACCTGCCGTTCGCCTAGCCTGCACGTCGTAACAAAATATACCCAACCCCAACACACAAAACTATCGGTATCAGAATCGCAATAATCGGAGCAAAACCAAATACCATACTGGCCGGGGACAGCAGGTCATGGATAAACTTGAAAATCAGGCCGATGATCAATCCAGACACAACCCGCATACCCATCGTCGCTTCACGCAGAGGTCCAAAGACGAACGAAATGGCGACGAACACGAGTGCAATGGTTGCCACGGGTTGCAAAACCTTTCGCCAAAAACCCAGTTTGAACTTGCCACTGTTGAGACCCTGGGTCTGCATATAGTTAATCTTGGCACTTAACTCACCGATGGACATTCTGTCCGGCTTAACCAGAATTTCAGTACTCAGCAATTCCGGTGATAGTTCAGTATCCCAACGCATACTCGAGAGATGCTCAGTGCGCGTAAAATCACCTTCTAATTCTGTAATGGCAACCGATTCGAGGAGCCAGTATTTTTCGCCTTCCCTTACGTCGTGATAAACACCTCTTTCTGCAAACAGACTGCGGGTCAATCTGTTCTCGTCGTCGTAGGCATACTGGCTTATCCGCTCCAGAACACCGCTTTGATTCACATTGTCAAAGTGCATGTACACATCACCTTCCCTGTACCAGAATCCAAATTCAGATGTGACCTTGTTCTCTATTGACATTGCTCGTTCGCGGTTGATTCGAGCCGTCTGCTCAACATCCGGTAGAACATATTCGCCAACATAGAGACCACTAAATACCAGAA
>Ga0207986_1001158_pt1 | contig 11528 bp, 10 predicted proteins | sample ETNtaG_26_FD_185764 | JGI IMG/M metagenome (GOLD analysis project Ga0207986, IMG submission 185764) | Marine microbial and viral communities from oxygen minimum zone, Eastern Pacific Ocean - ETNP201302SV89 (SPAdes) (version 2) | ecosystem: Environmental > Aquatic > Marine > Oceanic ... | reverse complement strand
AGACAAATAGATGCCCGTTTGATTTACCAGAAGCAGAGACCGAATTGGTTGCGGGTTTCCATACAGAGTATAGCAGTATGAAGTTTGCATTATTCTTTATGGCCGAGTACGCTAATATTATTACAGTGTCTGCTGTTGCCGTTACTTTTTTCTTTGGCGGCTGGAGAGGCCCATTTTTACCGCCTGTAGTCTGGTTCTTGATTAAGATGGCTCTGTGCATATTCTTCTTCATATGGTTGAGGTCTACCTACCCCAGATTCAGGTATGATCAGCTAATGAAGTTTGGATGGAAAATCCTGCTACCGGTTGCATTAGTAAACATTTTAATAACAGGACTTGTTATGGTCTTGTTATGATTTATTATGTTGTGAGGAAAAGTTAGTATGATAATACCATTAATACAGGGTTTAGCGCTTACTTTAAAGCATTACTTGAATCCATATAAAGTAGTGACAATGCAGTATCCTGACGAAAAGTGGACACCATATCCGCGTTTCAGGGGCTTGCACGAACTACAAAGGGATGAAAACGGAAAAGAGAAATGTGTAGCATGCGGTCTCTGTTCTACAGTTTGTCCGTCAGAATGCATTGAACTTGAAGGTGATGAAAATAAAAAGGGCGAGCGTTTTGCGAAGACTTATGAAATAAACATGCTCCGTTGCATTTTCTGTGGATACTGTGAGGAAGTATGTCCAGAGGAGGCTATATTCTTAAGGCAGGATTATGAGCTGGCTTCTGAAAACATTAAAGATCATATTTACAATAAAGACAAATTATTAGTTCCGTTAAAGAAGAAGAAAAAATAATTAATTTTAGGATAACATTCTATGCTGGAAAGTTTACTGTTTTTAATAATGGGTTTGATAACGATTGTCTGTGCTCTTTGCGTAGTCTTTCAGAAGAATCCGATTTATAGTGCAATTTTTCTAATTCAAACAATGGTTTCCCTGGCAGTATTGTACGTTTTGTTACACGCACAGTTTATTGCTGCGATACAGGTAATGGTATATGCCGGTGCTATAATGGTACTTTTCATTTTCGTAATAATGTTACTTAATTTAAGCAAAGAAGATGTAGAAGGGGGGAGGGACAAGCTGTTTTTCCAAAAACCTTCAGCCATTATTCTGGGTTTTATACTGGTAGTTATGATTGGTACTGTAACATTGAAAACCGTCTCTCAGGGTATCAAAGATGAGTATACGCCGGAAATTATAAGTCAGATCGGAAATACACAGCTTGTAGGTAAAATGTTGTTTACTAAATACGTTTTTCCTTTTGAAATTGCTTCAATTTTGTTATTTGCTGCCATTATCGGTGCTATTGTATTAGTAAAAAAACGAATTATTGAGGATGAAAAGGTATAATGATTCCATTGACATGGTACTTAATATTGTCCGGCATTCTGTTTTCAATAGGGGCAGTAGGCGTTTTAATCAGAAGGAATGCCATAGTTATTTTTATGTGTATTGAATTAATGCTGAATGCAGTAAATCTTGCATTTATTACTTTTTCTCGGCAACTGAATTCTATGGATGGCCAGATTTTCGTCTTTTTCATAATGACGGTTGCAGCGGCAGAGGCGGCAGTAGGGCTAGCAATAATAGTCGCCATTTATAGGAACAAAGCGACTGTCAATGTTGATGATATTAACTTAATGAAGTGGTAAAAGTGTAGAATTATGACATATTTCTTTGGGTGCTCATATTTGGATTTGATCGGATATGTACTATTGTTTCCACTTGCCGGGACCGTAATAAACGGATTTCTAGGGAAGAAACTTAGTAAGTCTATAGTCGGTATAATTGGATGTACAGCGATAGGATTGGCATTCATTCTTTCATTATTCGTATTCATTGACTTGCTGCAACTAGCTCCTGAGCACAGGGTGTTTGAGAAGAACTATTTTACCTGGATCGGTTCTGGCTCATTTGAAGCGATTGCCGGTTTACAGGCAGACCCGCTTTCCGTAGTGATGATATTGATGGTATCTGGTGTTGGTTTCCTTATACATGTGTATTCTGTCGGGTATATGCTTGATGACGACGGATTTTACAGATATTTTACATATCTGAATTTGTTTACCTTCTCAATGCTGCTGCTCGTCCTGGCTAATAATTTTCTACTAATGTTTATCGGCTGGGAGGGTGTTGGTTTGTGCTCATACCTGTTAATCGGTTACTGGTTTGAGAAGAAATCCGCATCCAGTGCAGGTATGAAGGCATTTATAGTAAACCGCGTTGGTGACTTCGGCTTTATTCTTGCCATTATGCTGATTTTCGTCACCTTTAATACTATAGATTTTACTGAAGTCTTTCATGCAGCGCCTGAGCATTTACAAATGGGTGGTTTTATAGCAACAATGATTACTCTTTTATTGTTTGTAGGTGCTATAGGTAAATCTGCACAAATCCCACTTTATACCTGGCTGCCTGACGCTATGGAAGGTCCAACCCCGGTCAGCGCACTCATACATGCTGCGACAATGGTGACTGCCGGCGTCTATATGGTTGTAAGATGTAATGTACTGTATACTCTAGCACCATTTTCATTGACGGTTGTGGCTGTAATAGGAGGGGTCACAGCGTTATTTGCTGCAACTATAGGTCTTGCCCAGAATGACATTAAGAGGGTTCTTGCCTACTCCACAGTCAGCCAGATAGGGTACATGTTTCTTGCCTGTGGTATAGGGGCATATGTAACGGGTATATTCCATCTATTAACACATTCGTTTTTCAAGGCCTTGTTATTCCTTGGTGCAGGCAGTGTAATTCACGGGTTGGGTGGTGAGCAGGATATGAGGAAAATGGGCGGTCTGAAAAAATATATGCCGACAACATACAAGACGTTTCTTATTGGAACACTGGCAATTGCAGGAATTCCTCCATTTGCCGGATTTTTCAGTAAGGACGAAATATTGCTAGAGGCATTTAGCAAGGGGAGTATACTTTTTTGGGGTTTAGGAGCTTTTGCTGCATTGCTTACGGCTTTTTATATGTTCAGACTGCTTTTTATGACGTTTTGTGGAAAATCAAATATGTCTAAGCATGCTGAAGCGCATGTCCATGAATCTCCCATGATTATACTTATTCCGTTGCTCGTACTGGCATTTCTTTCTATCCTTGGTGGGTTTATGGGCTTTCCGACTGCGAGCGCAATAAATAGTTTTCTTGCACCGGTTATAGGCGGCGGGCACCATGGAACGGTTGATGGCGGTTCTTTGCATCATGTGTCAGCCGGTATGATGTTTTCCATGATGGGAATCTCGACAGGTATTGCCATAGCAGGTATTTTCATAGCATACCTGATGTACATAAAGAACCCTGATTTGCCTGCAAAGCTAGTTGGGAAGTTTAAGTTGATTTACACAATAATTTATAACAAGTATTATGTTGACGAAATATATGATGCAACAATTGTTAAGCCGACTGTAAAATCATCATTTATTCTCTGGAGGATTGTAGACGTGAGGATTATAGACGGTTTCGTAAATGCAATTGCCAGGATTGTCGAACTGAAAGGTGAGGTATTAAAGCTCTTCCAGACTGGGTATGTACGCAACTATGCATTATCTATATTATTGGGCGGAGTTATCATAATTGTTTGTTCCCTGATACTTTTATAAGCTTTTAAATTCTTAGATTTCATATAATGAATCTACCTTTACTTACTATAGTTACTTTCTTACCATTGTTCGGAGCAATTTGGCTTCTGTTTGTAAACGGAGAAAAACAGGAGAAAATCAAACGTATTGCACTTGTTATTGCAATAGGTGATTTTATACTTTCACTGCCTCTGTTCTTCAAATTTAAATTAAACACATCTGAATTTCAGTTTGTTGAAAATATACCATGGATAAAGGAATTTGGTATCAGCTATCATGTGGGAATTGATGGCATAAGCCTTTTCCTCTTCCTCCTGACCAGCTTTCTTACAGTAATAAGTATCCTGGCGTCATGGAACATAAAAGACAGAATCAAAGAATTCATGATTGCAATGCTTGTATTAGAAACAGGAATGCTTGGGGTATTTATATCTCTTGACCTGTTTCTGTTCTATGTGTTCTGGGAGTTTATGCTGATCCCAATGTACCTGATAATTGGAGTATGGGGTGGCCCCAGAAGGATTTATGCAACAATAAAGTTTTTTCTATTTACAATGGCGGGAAGCGTATTAATGCTGGTTGCCATCATTGTAATCTTCTTTATAAATCACAAGGCAACGGGTGAATACACATTCGATTTGCTAAAGATTTATAACCTGGATATTCCTATGGGAGCTCAGTTCTGGCTCTTTTTAGCCTTCTTTTTTGCCTTTGCTATTAAGGTTCCAATGTTTCCGTTTCATACTTGGCTGCCGGACGCTCATGTGGAGGCTCCCACTGCCGGAAGCGTTATTTTGGCAGCTGTGTTATTGAAAATGGGCACATATGGTTTTGTGCGTTTCAGCCTACCGTTGTTTCCTTACGCCAGCCATCAATTTGTGCCTCTTATTGCATGGTTGGCTATAGCAGGGATCATTTATGGTGCTCTTGTGGCAATGGTACAGGAAGATCTGAAGAAGCTGGTTGCATACTCCAGTATCAGCCACCTGGGCTTTGTTATGCTGGGAATCTTTGTATTTAATGTTCAGGGAATGGAGGGAGGAATCCTTCAGATGGTTAATCATGGCTTGAGCACAGGTGCATTATTCTTGATTGTTGGAATGATATATGAAAGAAGTCATACAAGGTTGATTGCTGATTATGGAGGCCTGGCGAAGAAAATGCCGATGTTTGCGATATTCTTTATGATTATTACGTTATCCTCTATTGGATTACCTGGGTTAAATGGTTTTGTAGGTGAATTCCTGGTCCTGGTTGGAGTATTCAAGTCTAATGTACTTTATGCGGTCCTGGCTACTACTGGTGTAATCCTCTCTGCATGTTACATGCTGTGGATGTTTCAGAGGGTTATGTTTAACAAGATTACAAATCCTGAAAACAGGAAACTTAAAGACTTAAATTTGAGAGAATGGGCATTATTACTGCCAATTACTATACTTGTTTTCTGGATTGGTATCTATCCAAAACCTTTAATATCCAGAATGGATGTTTCTGTAAATCATCTCCTGACTCAGGTGGATGATAAATATAATATAACACTAAGAAAGATTAGAATCGAAAACGATGAGGTGGCTGCACGTGCTGCAGCGGCTGCACGTGCTGCAGCGGCGGCACGTGTTGAGGCGGCTGCACGTGCTGCAGAGATTGAGGCGGCCGCACGTGCTGTTGAAGAAGAAAATAGCGCAGAACCTACGATAGAGGAAGATTAATTTATGGAAATAGTAATTCCACCATTTGATTTAAAAAGTATTTCGCCAATCATTATTATTACCGTCTTTGCGATGATAATACTTGCGTTAGATGTATTTTTCAAAAAGATGCTCAGGGACAGTCTGGGATATTTTACTTTTCTTGTTATTGCTTTGACAGGCATGATAGTCGGCACCCAACTGGGTGAAACTGTGTATTCATTCAGTAATATGTTTGTGGTAGATAATTTCGCCGTCTTTTTTAATCTTATCTTCCTGGTTAGTACGGGTATCGTAATACTTTTATCAATCTGCTATACAAAGCAAGAAGGTATTAACAATGGTGAATACTATACACTGATACTGTTTGCCACTATGGGCATGATGCTGATGGCAAGTGGGGCTGACTTGATAACCATTTTCCTCGGACTTGAGATAATGTCCATATCGCTATATGTGCTTGCGGGTTTCAGGCGGGATTGTGTTCGTTCAAACGAAGCATCTTTGAAATATTTCCTGCTTGGGGCATTTGCTACTTGTTTCCTGCTTTATGGTATAGCGATGCTTTATGGTGCGACTGGTACTACTAACATAAAGGAAATTGCTTCTTTCCTGGCGAACAACCCTTCATTGTCAAATCCAATGATTATAACAGGCACATCGTTACTTGTCATAGGCTTTGGGTTTAAGGTGGCATGCGTGCCGTTTCATAAATGGGCCCCTGATGTTTATGAGGGGGCTCCGACTGCTATTACCGCCTTTATGTCTGTGGGACCAAAGGCTGCCGCTTTTGCGGCCTTCGCAAGGGTATTTTTAGTGGCGCTGCCTGATGTAGGACAGAATTGGTCAATAATATTATGGGTGCTTGCAGTCCTTACAATGACTGTTGGTAATCTTGTGGCCATTGCTCAAACAAATATAAAACGAATGCTGGCATATTCGGGTATAGCGCATGCAGGCTATGCGCTTATGGCCATTATAACAGGTGGAGATTTTGGGCCGTCAAGCTTAATCTTTTACATGTTGGCATACACATTTATGAACCTGGGTGCATTTGCAGTGGTAATCGTACTTGGAAGAAAGGGAGAAGAGAACGCTAATATAGAAGACTACAGCGGTCTCGGATACAAGCATCCTGTTTTAGCAGTAGCAATGTGCATATTTATGTTCTCACTTGCAGGTATACCGCCATTTGTAGGATTTATAGGGAAATTTTATATCTTCAGCGCCGCTATTAAAAATGGCTTTATTATTCTGGCTATCATTGGTGTGGTAAATTGTGTAATATCGGTTTATTACTACATAAGAGTAACTGTCGTAATGTACATGAAGAAGCCAGTGCGCGAATTTACACCGCTTTCACTCTCACCATTCATGATTCTTGCCCTTATACTAACGGTATGGGGTACAATACATCTGGGCATATTTCCCGGAAAAATCATAGCACTTGTTCAGAATTCCTCACTTTTGTATTAAACATTTCACAGTATATCTAAGCATATCAACAAACGTTTCATGGAACAGGCATGTAAACATGTCATACAATATTACCCATTTCTTTTATTAAGCATATTGGCCGCGCTTGTATGGTTGTCAACAAGAAGATCATTGCAAGATTAACGCCTCTGGAGGACGAAGGGTTGAAAGTTGATTTTATTATCAAAAACCCTTTGATCTTTCAGTATTATCAAGGCATATAAATGATTTAACTAATATCAAGTAGCAGTTGTATTGAAGTGTTGTCGTAAGTGATTTTTGACGTGAGGTGTTTATTCAGTATTGGGTGTATTCAATTTTATTTGTATAATAAGAATTGAGTGGTACTATTAATACCTGACCAACAATCAGTTCATTATCGTCTTCAATTTCATCTTTGTTTTCTTCGTAAATAATAGGCCATTTCCTGCCATCATGGTATAGTTCTGATGCTAGATTGTATAGTGAATCTCCCCACTTTACCTTATAGACTGCTTTAGTGTAAATCTTTTTGTCCAATAATTTAGCTTCTTTCATATTTGTCAGAACGGGTACATCCGGTAAGACTATATCATGGCCAATTCTCAATGATGTATCCTGGATTTCATCGTTGGCATACTTTATATTCTTCCACATCGAGCCTTTTCCGTAAAACCTTCTTGCTATCTTGAATAGTGTATCTTTTGGTTGTATCTTATAATGTACAACATTGCTATTGCCGAGATCCTGAATTTCAATAGAGTAATCTGATAAGACTAAAACTTCTTGAGCTTCACATTCAGGAATATCCTTGACTAATTTTTTTGCAAGTGTATCTGCGGTATCAATTATAACCTTGTCTCTCACATTAATTGAACTTTCTATTATTTTCTCCGGAATAGCGAATGGAGACATTGGAGGTGTGCCGCTATGGGTCAACTCTTCATGATTTGCCTTCCATATAGTTTTGGAGGCAAAAGTGTCAACCAATTCCAACTCTGCACTTACAGTTATGCGCGAGTGAATAACATAAAATGATTTATTACATTTTGTGATAGTTCCGTACATTAGTGCGTCAGCTTCCAGGATCCTCCCGAGTTTATAATTTCCCTCAATGTTAATATTATCTGCATGGTATGAAGCCATCTCTAGCCTTTGGTCTATTTGTTTTATCTTTATCAAATCATATCCTTTTAAGCTCAGGTTGCGAAAAACAGCCTCTCGCAAGACTGTGGATATTTCCTCATTCTCTGATTGATTTTTAAAAGGAAGGATTGCAATTGTTCTGATGTGCGATTCTTTTGGAGCCAGGCTGGTTGTTATTTCTGGCTGAGAAAATTCCTGATAGTAATTGCATGAGGATAGGACTAAGAATAAAAGTAGCAGATTAGGTTTAATAATTAATGTTTTGAAACTAACTCGTGGTAAATTACTGTTATTAAACAATGTCTTCATTATAGTAAAGTTAAACTCTCCAGATTCATCCAGGATAATTAAAACATAATACCCAAATTAAATCAAGGTTTAAGCAGCTTAATCAATCTGTTTATGCTATCTTTAGCATCACCAAAAATCATCATTGTCTTCTTGTTATAAAAAAGTTCATTATCTACTCCACTGAAGCCGGGGCTTAAGCTTCTCTTGCATATTATTACAGTCTTTGCCTGGTCTGCATTGAGAATAGGCATGCCGTAAAGCGGACTGTCTTTATCCGCTCTTGCCGAGGGATTAACAACATCATTCGCTCCAACGACCAGTGCAACATCTGTACTTTGAAAATCATTGTTAATATCGCCCAGGTCGAAAAGAAGGTCGTAAGACACATTTGCTTCTGCCAGTAATACGTTCATGTGTCCGGGCATGCGTCCCGCAACCGGATGGATTGCATAGCGTGCTTTAATACCACTATTAATGAGCGTCTTTACAAGCTCTTGCAAGGCAAATTGTGCCTGAGCGACTGCAAGCCCATAACCCGGGATGACAATAACTGTCTGGGCACTCTCAAGCATCATTGAGGCATCTTCTTCAGTGTACGCAACAACCTTTTGCTTCTCCTCATTTTTGATATCACTTGAAATTGTCCCCACCGCTCCAAAAATAATATTAGAAATAGAACGATTCATGGCTTTACACATAATACGGGTAAGTATCATTCCTGAAGCACCAACCAGAGCACCGCAGATGATGAGGATATTATTGGAGAGCACAAAGCCTGTGGCAGCCGCTGCCAGACCGGAACAGGAGTTTAGTGATGATATAACTACCGGCATATCTGCACCTCCAATTGGAATGACGAGCAAGATACCAAGTATCATGGCTATTGCAAGAACAGCAAGTAAGTAGGAGCTGTTAGCAGGATTAATTACAACCATAATTCCAGTAATCAGAAATAGCGTAAATATTAGCATGTTGATAAAGCGTTGAGCCTTGAAAACTACAGGAGCTGATTTGATAATTCCCTGTAATTTGCCAAAAGCTACAAGACTGCCGGTAAGGGTTACAGCGCCAACAAAGAAACTGATTATCATTGAAATGATGGTATGGGTTGTTAGTCCACCTGTTAAACGATAGTACTCTGCTAATGCTACAAAAGCCGATGCACCGCCTCCAAGACCATTGAAGAGTGCTACCATTTGCGGCATAGCCGTCATGCTGACCCTCCTAGCTATTATTACACCAATTGTGCTGCCGATAATCAGGCCTGTGATAATAAAAGTGAAATCAACAATTTCATTTTTTATTAGTGTTGCTATGATTGCAATGAGCATCGCAATCATAGCAAACAGATTACCGCGGCGTGCAGTCTTTGGTGAACTAAGATTCTTTAGGCCAAGAATAAATAATACAGATGAGAGAAGATATGCAAGTACAATTATTGTTTTCATGTTTTAATGAATGGAACGCTTTAGCCTTCCCCTTTTTTCTTTTTAAACATTTCCAACATTCTGTCTGTAACCAGAAACCCTCCAACAACGTTAATTGTAGCGATTATTACAGCTAGTGTGCCAAGTAGTGTACAAAGGGTTGAGTGGCCTGCGCCTGCACTGATTAACGCTCCTACCAGTGTTATGCCGGATATTGCGTTAGTGCCAGACATAAGCGGTGTGTGCAGAAGGGGCGGTACCTTCGTGATTGTCTCAAATCCGACAAAAACTGCCAGGACAAAGATATAGAGTGCTACCAGTAATAGATCAATCATGTGTGTGATCCCTTCTTCTGAAGAGCCTTTTTCACAATTTCATTTACGATTTCACCCTTGTATGTGACACACGAGTCTTTAGTAATTTTATCTTCAAAGTCAGGAACACCGTTTTTTGTATTGCATAAATGTCTGAAGAATTGTGTAATATTTCTGGAATACATTCTACTGGCATCGATCGAGAGAGTTGATGGAAGGTTTACAGCACCACATATAGTAACACCATATTTGTTAATGTTCCTTCCTGCTTCCGTAAGTTCGCAATTTCCCCCTTGTTCTGAGGCTAAATCTATGATGACTGAACCTTTTTGCATCTTCTTAACCATTTCTTCTGTTATCAGGACAGGTGCCTTCTTGCCAAAGACTTGTGCTGTCGTAATTACAACATGGTTATGCGTGATCCTGTTACCTATTATTTTACGTTCTTTTCTCATAAATTCGTCTGTCATTTCCTTTGCGTATCCAGCAACTGTTTCGGCATCTTTTACAAGTTCCATCTCTACGAACTGTGCCCCAAGGCTTTCTACCTGTTCTTTAACTGCAGGGCGAGTATCAAATGCCTCAACTTTTGCACCCAGTCTGCGTGCAGTGGCAATTGCCTGCAATCCGGCAACCCCAGCGCCGATTACTAAGACCCTAGCCGGTGGAATAGTTCCTGCCGCTGTCATCATAAGAGGGAAGAATTTTCCAAGATGTTGTGCCGCTATCAGGACGGCACGATAACCTGCAATACTGGCCATCGAACTCAGTGCATCCATGCTTTGTGAGCGTGAAATACGCGGGATAAACTCTATGGCAAAGCTTGTAATGTTTCTTTCATTCATCAGTTCTAAGAATTCAGAATCTAAAGCAGAAGAAAGAAAACCAATGTAGATTAAGCCACTATTCATCATCTCAACTTCATGTCTCTGGGGGGGGCAAATCTTCAAAATAACGTCAACTCCTGAATAGAGTAGTTGTGGATCACTAATGATAGTAGTACCCGCTTGTTCATATTCGGTGTCAGAAAAATATGATGCTTCTCCAGCGCCGGATTCAATAACTACATCATAGCCATCCTTTATCAGCTGTGCAGCCGTTTTTGGGACAACAGACACACGTCTTTCTACCTCAGAAATCTCTTTTGGAATACCTATCTTCATTTAAAGTTGATTCATAGATTAGTTTGATAAAGTAGTCAAGATTATACATTGATAGGATAAATAAACAATTGCTTTTAAAAAGGCTTCTTGTGTATTATTTTATCAAGACATTTTAATAACTAATTTATAAAACATTAACTGGAGAGATTGGATGTAGAATTGCTGCGTGGACAAGGAGACCATATAAAGCCGATAGTTACAGGTTCAATGATGAAAGCCAAAAGTGGAATTATGCTGGAAAAAGTAGCATTTCTACAAACTTACACTTTGCAGGTAATTGACACATTGATAAATCTCTTTTTTTGATAGGTTCGTGGCAGGTATTTAAATAGTATATGGGAGGTTGGAGTATAGAGCTGCATTTACAAATCTATCTATCATCTCTTTTTCGCGTTCTTCTATCTCCATAAATGCAGTTGCGATACCAAATTAACCAGCGCACA
>Ga0207986_1001145_pt1 | contig 11584 bp, 14 predicted proteins | sample ETNtaG_26_FD_185764 | JGI IMG/M metagenome (GOLD analysis project Ga0207986, IMG submission 185764) | Marine microbial and viral communities from oxygen minimum zone, Eastern Pacific Ocean - ETNP201302SV89 (SPAdes) (version 2) | ecosystem: Environmental > Aquatic > Marine > Oceanic ... | reverse complement strand
AAATTCAAGAAGGTGATGTACTTATATCCAGAGGCACATGTATTACGGCGGGTGAGATAGGCATTCTGGCCACATTTGGATATGAAAAGGTCTCTGTTATGAAAAAACCAAAGGTTGCCATTTTCGTCACCGGCAGTGAGCTGATTGAACCGGGTAATAAAATAAAAACAGGGCAGATCTATAATTCAAATTTATATATGTTTGCAGAATTGGCCGAAAAATCTGGAGTAGAAGTTGTGATGAGAGAAGTGATAAAGGATGACAAAGATTCTCTTCGCAGATTATTGTCTGAGGCACTCCAAATCTGTGATGTAATCATCTCTTCCGGTGGTGTTTCCATGGGGCGCTTTGATTATGTGCGGGAAGTGTATAAAAAATTAGGAGTGCAGGAACATTTCTGGAAAGTTGCTCAGAAACCGGGCAAGCCTCTCTTTTTTGGCACAGCAGAGTCCACACTTATTTTTGGCCTTCCAGGGAACCCTGTATCATCATTTATATGCTACGTGGAATATGTTCATCCCGTTATGCAGGACTTGCAGCAGAAGAAAAGGGATCCTAAGCATCAGGCAATCCTGGCAGAAAACTTTCCGGTAGAGAGTAATAAACATCGATACCTGTTTGGCCGGTCATGGATTGATTCCAAGGGCAAGCTTCTATGTTCACCGGCATCAAAAATAGGATCGCATATGCTTACAGCAAGCCTTGAATCAAACTGCATTCTGGAATCGCCTCCTGGAAAGCAGGGACTAAAGGCAGGAGATGAAATTACAATAAATCCACTTAACTGGAGGAATATCGAATGATAACCATTCATACCAGAAACTTCTCACTGGTGAAAGATGCTTTAGATCGAAAAACTATGGATATTGAGCTGGATGATGACGAAACAGTGGGCCATTTACTTGAAAAAGTTAGGTCAATGAATGAACAGAAACTAAAGGGGTTGCCTATCCGAGTTGCAGTGAATCAGTCATATGTAGATGAAAGCTACAGGCTTCACAATGAGGATATGGTTGCACTTATCCCGCCTGTTTCAGGGGGGTAAATGGTAATAACAAGGATCATTAAAAATAAAATACCTGCTCTACCATCAGATGAAACCCATACAAACGATGGGGCAGAACTTCAATTCTACGGCAGGGTGAGGGAGATGGAAAATGGTCAGCCCATCGTTGCTCTGGATTATGAACATTATGAGGGAATGGCTGAAAAAGAGCTCCAAAAACTGGGGGAAGAGTTGCTCGAAAAATTTTCCATCAATGAGCTAGATTGTATTCACCGAATTGGGAAGATACCAGTTGGAGAAGCTGCGCTGCGGGTTACCATATGGTCAAAACACAGGACAGAAGCTCTTGATGCTATGGCATGGTTTATTTCTCAGTTAAAAAAAGAAGTGCCAATATGGAAAAATGCCGTTTTAAAAGATGGTAGCAGGATTACATCTAAATGTACTGTTTGTGATGTCTAAGCAATTGAATGCATATATTCTAACTGGTGGGTCAAGCCGACGATTTGGTTCTGATAAAGCAGCCTGTATGATTCATGGAAACACTTTTCTGGATAATATTCATAAAACTCTTCAAGCCAACTTTACTCATATATATTCTGTGGGGAAAAAGCCATATTCAGATAAACTTAAGTTTATCTCTGATTTTTCAGATTACCAGGCAGCTTTGGTGGGGATAATTACTGCACTCAGGCATACATCTTCTCCATGGAATTTTTTTATCAGTGTGGATATGCCGTTAATTACATCAAATGTGGTTTATGCACTGAAAAAAGAAATTGTTAGAAATGAAAATAAAATTATTATTTCGTCAATAAACGGTAAAATATCCCCCCTTTTCTGTTTCTATCATCGAGATTGTCTTGTTCATTTTGAAAAAGCGTTTTCAGTTGAAAATTATACATTAATGGATGTAATATCATCATTAAACCCAGAAGTTGTGGATCTTTCTCATTTTTCAATGGAACTGACAAATATTAATACTCAGGAACAACTGCATCAAGTTTTAAATAATTAAATAGAAAGGAGAAATCATGAGCTTAGGGCCTTGGGAAATTGTAATTATAATTCTTGTTGTTATTCTCATTTTTGGAGGAAAAAAAATTCCGGAACTTGCCCGTGGTTTAGGTCAAGGGATACGTGAGTTTAAAAAAACAACAAAAGAAATCAAAGATGAAGTAGAATCAGTTAAAGAAGATTAGTGTAATTTTCAATTCAACAGCTAATTATACAGCCATAAATGAAAGAATTATGAAAATGTTTCGCATATAGCTGTAAATTTAAAGAATGGAATTGAGCATCCATTATTTCTCATCATTACAACCTCAATATATCTATTGTGCTCAATGAAATGCTATTAATAACATTCACGATAATATATATTCTATGAGCCGATCTGTATCCGGTTTTAATTCCATAATCTATGCTCTCAAGATTGCAAAAACTGTAGGGTTTAAAAATTATTTAAAATCTATAAAGTCTAAAAATGCCTGTAAAACTTGTGCGTTCGGTATGGGGGGGCAGAAAGGAGGGATGGTAAACGAGAGTGGAAATTACCCCGAGATTTGTAAAAAAAGTATGCAGGCCCAGCTAACAGATATACAAGGACCCATCCCTGAAAATGTCTTTAATACCCATACATTTGATAATTTTAGCTCTATTCCGCCCAGAAAATTAGAGCGCCTTGGTAGGCTTAATACTCCTCTAATAAATATGGGTGATAATGATTATCTATCACCTGTACATTGGGATGATGCACAAAATGTATTGAGTACTACATTTAAAAATATTTCACCTGAACGAACGTTTTTTTATAGTTCAGGACGTTCATCCAATGAAGCGGCATTTCTTCTTCAAATATTTGCTCGAGCCTATGGTACTAATAATATTAACAATTGCTCTTATTATTGTCACCAGGCCTCTGGTGTGGGCCTTAGTAAAACCATTGGTAGTGGTACAGCTACTATCGTTTTAGAAGACGTGAAAAAAGCAGATATGATTTTCGTTATTGGTGCTAATCCTTCATCTAACCACCCAAGACTTATGAGAGAACTTCTTCATTGTAGACGTCGTGGTGGAGAGGTGATTATTATAAATCCACTTATGGAACCGGGGCTTAAAAATTTTACTGTCCCCAGCGATCTTCGATCTTTAATCATGGGAGATAATAAGATTGCTACACTGTATATACAGCCTCGTATTGGTGGAGATATTGCTCTATTGAAAGGTGTATCAAAAGCTGTAATTGAATCAAAAAATATTCATAATGATTTTATTAAAAAATATACCAGTGGTTTTGAAGATTATTCCTCTGATGTTTTGTCAACATCTTGGGCAGATATTGAAAAAACTTCCGGAGTAAACAGGAAGAAAATTGAAAAGCTAGCTAAATTATATGCAAAGGCAGAAAATGTAGTATTTTCATGGTGTATGGGAATTACACACCATAAACACGGAGTGAATAATGTGGAGTCTATTGTAAACCTAGCTCTCATTCGGGGAATGGTAGGACGTAATAATGCAGGACTTCTTCCTCTTCGTGGTCATTCGAATGTGCAAGGTATAGGGTCTATGGGTATGACGCCCTCTCTAAAAAAGAGTGTGTTGGAAAATTTGGAAAAAAAGTTGGGCATCTCAACCCCCAACTGTAAGGGTATGGATACACTTCAATGTCTACGTGCGGCTGAAGAAGGTAAAATTGATGCTGCATTTATAATGGGTGGTAATCTCTATGGAGCCTCACCAGATTCTGAATTTGCAAAACAGGCACTAAGCAAAATCCCCTTTAAGGTATTTCTTACCACAACCTTGAATCAGGGTCATTTTAGAGGGCGTGGTAAAAATACCTTAATATTGCCAGTATTAGCTCGAGATGAAGAGTTGCAGGCTACCACACAGGAGTCCATGTTTAATTTTATACGTATGAGTGATGGTGGCTGTCCTCGCCTTAATAATGTGCGTTCGGAGGTCGAAATTATTGCTCAAATGGCTGAATCCATTGTTGGAACTGGCTTAGTTGATTTTTCAGCTTTTAGAAAGCATCGAAATATTCGTGAGGCTATTGGGCATATTGTACCAGGATTCAATAAGTTAATAACTATAGATGATACAAAAGAGGAATTTCATATATCAAGAAGGACTTTCCATAAACCTTTATTTCCTACTAGTAATGGAAAGGCATTTTTTACTACAGTGCCCATCCCAAAAATGAATTTACTTAAAGGGCAGTTCTATATGGCCAGTATTCGTAGTGAGGGTCAGTTTAATACAATTATATATGAAGATGTTGATACTTTCCGTAATGTTTCAGATCGATGGGTTGTCCTTATGAATTCAACTGATATGCAAGAACTACAACTAAAAGATGGTGATTGTGTGGACATCAAAAATGATACAGGTATAATGCAAGATGTTTATGTCAAATCTTATCTCCTTCCATCAGGGAATATCGCCACATATTTCCCTGAAAGTAATGTTCTTATACCAGCAATACCAGATTCTCAAAGTCAGACACCTGCATATAAATCTGCCATTGTGACTATTTTCCCCGCAACGTAAGAAGGCTAGTATTTAGTTAGCATATTGGACTTTCCTTTACTTGTATATATTGCAAAGTACGATTCAGTTATAAAAATGTAGAATAAATCCTATTTTGCATTTATGCTCTCTTAATATAATCATCAATAGAATAATAGGATAACTAGGTCTAAATATAGTATATTGTCGAAGTGAAACAATTAATAAGTATTATATTATCTTTTTCATTATTGTGCTCAGTAACGATAGGGGGTATGACTTCGTCTTGCTATGAGAGAGTTTATAATATACAATCTAAACCAAGTTGCTGTAATACTCAGATTCAAAAATCCTGTTGCTGTATTAAAAGTAAACAGACGTGTGCCTGTTTGAAGTCATCTAATGAAGATCAAACTTCAACTAAACCTGTTCAATATGTCCCATCAATAAAACCGATCCAGACCACTGTTCATGCTTTCTATCTTAATGCAAAGCAATTTCCCAACTTTTCATTTGATATTATTAAAGAACATATCCGACAGAAATTGTCAACCGAAGTGCAGAAAATTCTGCCGCTCCTGAATTAGACTCCGCATATACTTAAGCATTAAACCATACTTTGTATCTTGATGAAAAATCCATCCAGGATGGGATTTTAATTTTGGATCAATTTTTAAGGTACAGGTTATAATTCTATAATTATATAAAGGAGACAACATGAAAAATACTATTTATATCATAATGGCTGTTATGCTTACTGGATGTGCATATCAGACCGTAGAAATTGCAACTCCAACAACACAATGTGGAATGTGTGATGGGAATATTATAGATGCCTTGAACAAACTTGATGGCGTAAAGAAAGTAAAAATCAATGATGCACACCAGTCTGTCATCATTACATACTTAAATGATAAAACAACGCTGGATGAGCTGGAAACTGCTATTTCCAAAGCTGGGTATCAGGCAAATGATAAACCGCCCAACCCCGAGGCCTATGGTAAACTTAACCGTTGTTGTAAACTACCAAAAGACAGAAAATAATGAGGTGCCCGAATGAATAATAAACGTACGTTTTTAAAGCTCTTATTTTTATTCTGTGCTGGGTTTGCACAAAATGAAGACATAGAGAATGCTTCAGGTATAACTGGCATAGTAATACAGTCAGATTCAAAAAAACCCATACAGTTTGCAGCGGCGGCATTGGTAAGAACACAGGATGAAGGCATTGAATCTGGAAAGCTAACAGATGAAAATGGTTTCTTTTCCCTGAAAGCTGTGCCCGCAGGTGAGTACCGCCTGGAAGTGGACTTTATTGGATTTCTGCCCTTTATTGGCAAGCCATTTCAATATGATCCTTCGGCGAATCTGGATATAGATATGGGACAGATCCCTCTACAGCTGAAAGCCCTGGAGGCTGATCTTGTTAAGGTAAATGCAGAAAGGCCCCTGTATGAGGTCACCGTGGATAAAAAAGTATATGTAATTGATCAGATGAAAACAACTTCCGGTGGAACCTGCTGTGATGTAATGAAAAAAGTTCCCTCTCTGGATTTGGGCCCCAATGGTGAAATATCACTCAGGGGATCTGAGAATGTTGCAGTACTGATAAATGGAAAACGGGCGGGGATATTAGGTGATGAACGGAAATCTTGTGCTGTTGCTGTTCCCATACCTGCAGCTATGATTGACCGGGTAGAAATCATCACCAGCCCTTCTGCCGAATATGACCCGGATGGGATGACCGGAATTGTGAATATTATCTTAAAAGAGGACAAAGTATCCGGCTATAATGGAGAACTGTCCATTAATGCAGGCAGTACAAATAAACTCAACCTGGGTTCCACGCTCAGCTACCGTAATAACAAGCTCCATCTTTTTTCGAAGTTTAGTACTGAAATGCTGGAACATAGGAGCAATGGATACCGTGTTACCGATGTTCCAGATAGCGTAGATTACCGCAATGTCAAAGACAACAAGCTCTATTTTGTAAACCTGGGCTCAAAATATGATATATCAGAACGAATGCTCTTTACGGGTGAAGCCAAGTTTACTCGATATTACCAAAATGCTCTTGATACTAATTCATTTTATAGCAGTCAGCAGGATGATGCCATTTATGTTGATTCACAAGGCGATGGTTTTGCAAAGGTCTATGAGCTGGGGCTTTATACCAACTTCTTAAATGACTCTAAACTGGGTTTAGAACTTAGTTATGATAGACAGGAGAAAAATGACAACAGGGATGCAGTTGGCACAGCTTCACATGACTCATCGGGACACAATCTTGACCTGAGCAAAATGATTTTAAGAGCGGATTATTATCACAACCTTAGTGATAATCTGCAGTATGAAACAGGATATAAGGGCCGTTTTAATACTCATAATAAAAATTATGATACAGACAATAGTACTCATGTATTTCAATATAATGAGAATATTCATGCCTTGTATGGCACAGTGACATTTGCTTTAACGGAAAAACTGCAGTCAAAGGCAGGGCTTCGCTTTGAACAGGTTTTAGCAAGCGTATTCCTTGACACCACCGGAACATTAATTGAAACACCCAACAATTATGACCACGTTTATCCTTCAGCGCATCTGGCATATATATTCAGCCCCTATTCCAATCTGAAGTTTGGTTACAGTACCCGGGTAAATAGGCCGGAGTTGAAGATGCTGGATCCATTTCCACATAATCAATATATAAGTGAAGTTGATAGTGTTGGTAATCCAGACCTGAAACCGGAATTTGTAGATGCATTTGAACTCAGTTATGCCTTAACTCAAGATAAATATAAAACAGATCTGAGCCTGTATCATCACAATATCAAAGATGTGATACTATGGGATGATGATATTGATACGGTCACATATAATAACTCAGGGAAAGGAAGTTTGAATGGTGTTGACATTATGCTGAAAGTATCACCACTTAATATCTGGGATCTGACGTTTACTGGAAATTACTATGAATCTAAAATCAGCGGCGGAATAGAAGATGATCAAAATGGCAGTACATCCGGAGGTATAATACGCTGCATCAGTATGTTCAAGATTCCAAGCGGAGGAGATCTGGAACTCAGTGCCACTTATAAACTGCCAAAAGAAATTATAACTGGAACGGTCTGGCCGGATGGCCAATTTACCCTGGATATGGCCTATCAGATATCTCTCTTTGATGACCGGTTGAAGCTGACCTGTAAAGCCATTGATATTCTGGATAGTGACATATATGAACAGAATATAACTGAAACCACGGATAACGGTGATTTCCATATAAACAGTTACCGAAAATATGATCAGCGGACATTTTATCTTACTCTCTTGTATAAATTTGGCAATATTTAAATGTGATTATAGGTTGTGATAGGGTTCAGTTCGAACTGCATTTTGATACCCTTATTCTGACGGGATATTAATATATGAATAATTTATTTGAAATTTTTATGAAATAAAAATGTATCGGAAATATGCAGATAAATATCTTGGGTTCAATCAACTGGATGAAGTTGATGAAGTGGCTGTACTAGCATAACATGGGGATATTAAAATATTTCATCATATATGCAAAACTCTCATATTTGAACATAATATTCTGTAGTAAAAAAGGAGATTGCAATGTTGCCACCCATTAATTTTAAAAACTGGATTGAGGAAAATCGCCATTTGTTAAAACCACCCGTTGGGAATCAGGTGGTATATAAAGATACTGAGTTCATTATTATGGTGGTGGGTGGCCCCAATACCCGAAAAGATTATCATATTAATGAAGGAGAAGAGTTTTTTTACCAGCTGGAAGGTGATATGATATTACGAATCCGAGAAAAGGGTAAGCCTAAAGATATTCAAATCAAAGAAGGTGAAATATTACTTCTTCCATCCAATGTGCCTCATTCTCCACAGCGCTTTGCAAATACAGTTGGACTTGTAGTAGAACGAAAGCGTCATGCAGATGAACTAGATGGTTTCCAGTGGTATTGTGATATGTGCCATGCTGTTTTATATAATAAATCAGTTCCCCTAACCGATATTGTCAAACAATTGCCACCTATATTTGAAGAGTTCTGGAATAACGATGATGCTAGAACCTGTAAACATTGCAATGCCTATTTAGATAAACCCTAGTCTTTTATGATTGATATCAACCCATCCATAACTATGATTCGCCATAAACTCCTATTATTAGTATTACTAATTGTTGTGTGTTCTGTTCATATTGATATTGGTACAAACAAAAATAAAAAAAAGGTGGTAGCATAAAAAGTTAATTGTGACTATAATAAAACAACACTATGAATTAGATGCGAAAGTAGCACAAAATGAAATAGGAGCACTTTATGATAGCAAAGTGTGGTTTTATGATGTTTGGGCATACTTTACTGAATCTAAAGCTCGATATAGGGCTTTGGAACTTGCAAAAATTCATAATAATCAATCCGTCTTGGAAGTGGCTGTAGGTACAGGTTTGATGTTCTCAGACATTGTACAAAGAAATTCTAAAGGAGAGAATATTGGTATTGATATATCACAAGGAATGCTTTCAAAAGCAAAGAGGAGATTATCAAAACAGCAAAATGAAAATTATTCCTTAAGTATTGGATCAGCATTTAATTTAAAAGTAAAAGATGCTTCCATAGATATGCTAGTAAATAATTACATGTTTGACTTAATCCCTTTTAATCAAATGGACAGTGTCATTGATGAATTTAATCGAGTTCTGAAACAGAATGGGAAACTGTTACTCATTAATATGACAAAAAGCGAGAGGTTCGGTGCAAGTTTATATGAGAATCTATATAGTCTTTCTCCTCGGTTAATGGGTGGTTGTCGCGGTGTTCAGTTAACAGATTTATTAACTCAGCATGGGTTTCGTATTGAAGTAAGGGAATATATCCAGCAAATGTTATTTCCATCAGAAGTTATTCTTGCATATAAATGAAAGTTAAATGAATGCAAACATTAGTATTGACATGCACATAAGCTATGGTGAGTAGTAATAGTGGAGTGTATCAACTACGAATCAATGTATGTAAAACCTGTTCTATCATCATTGGAAAACTGGGAAATTTTACTTTCCCTCGGGGACAGTATGTATATACTGGAAGAGCTAAAACAAACCTGGAGCAAAGAATTGAACGGCATAAAAAACGAGACAAGAAATGCTTTTGGCATATCGATTACCTATTAATGGATGTGAATGTCCTATTAGAGGACATAGCAATCATTTCAGATAATTATGGTGAGGAATGTAGTGAAAACAAAAAACTGCATAAAAAATGCGTACACTCATTCTACAATATATTTTTGGAAAATTTTCGTAAGTTTACATATCTAATCAAGGACTAAAATGAAGAAATTAATTTTAATTATTTCAATTCTATGTATTTCAAACTGTCATAAAAAAGCAAGTGAAACAGATTTACTTAATAAAGCCAATCCAGAAGGTAAGTATGGGACAGAAATTTCAATTATGGAAAATGAGGAGATTAGTACATTATTAAATGAACCTAATAAATACTTAGGTAAGGATGTTTTAGTTTCTGGAAAAATAACTGAAGTATGTCCAATGCGGGGATGTTGGATAGATGTTAAGGATGTTAATACAGACTCACATATTAGGATTAAAGTAACAGATGGACAAATTGTATTTCCAATTTCAGCAAAGGGAAAATATGTAGATGTGCAGGGGGAATTTACAAAACTAAATTTTACGGAAGAACAGGCTATTAATTGGAAAATTCATTTAGCTGAGGAACAGGGTGTTAAGTTGAATTATGATGATGTTAAAATAACTCCTGACGATTTAGTAGAATACAGAATTAATGGTACAGGAGCAAATATTTACACTTATGGATGTAAATGAATACAAATTACCCTCTATAACAATAATATTCTCAAGCCCTCGATAATCTCGAGGGCTTTTTTATTTCCAACCTCTTTACGGGGTGTTAAGCTCCGCCTAGCCGCAAGGCTAGAACGGTACAAAAAGGGGTACACTCATTCCAACGTCAAATCTCCCGATTTGACTACAATATTTTTTTGGAAAAAATGAAAGATAATAAAAATGGAATAGCAAAAACCCTATTGCAGAGGGGCTGGTCAGGGTTAGAAAAGATGGGGAGGACTTGACTTTTTACAGCGTAAGAGTGGGTAATTAGACAAGCCCTCCTCCGATACCAGACTTAGATAGTATTACCACCGCCCCTTACGGGAACTGTGATAATTTTCGTCTGGCAATTCTAATTAAAAACCTTTGGGGATAGCTAGCCGTATTTCATACCATATATTTCTTTCTTTACTCCAAGCATATACTTTACCTGTCCTAGTATCCAATAGTGCGTTACCGTTATCGGTATGTTCTCCAGGGATAGTGACATATCTACCACCATCATTGTGTGATTCATATACCAGGGCTGCCAGCAGTACCACATCTACAAACAGTAAAAGTTCCAATATCTTGAATTTCCCCATATAAAAATGATTATCTGTAAGTACCTGTAATATAATTCTCAAGCTGTTGAATAGTATTTTCTTGTTCAGAAATGATTTGGTTAACCAAATCACCAATTGTTACCATTCCTATCACTTTATCATTTTCGATTACAGGCAAATGTCGGACATGTTTATTTGTCATTATTACCATACAATCATTAATGGTTTTTTCAAGATCTATATATAATACCTTTTTGCTCATCAATTTTCCTACTTGGGTATTTTTTGATGATTTTCCTTTCAGGATCACTTTACGTGCATAATCCCGTTCAGAAAAAATACCTACAAGCTTTTTTTCTTCCAACACAAGCAATGCACCAATTTCTTTGTCAGACATTATTTTTAAAGCTTCAAATATTGATGTTTTCGGTTCAACCGACCAAATTTGATTATCTTTATTGTTCAACAATTGTTTTATTGTAATCATAATTTGTTCATTAAATACAGAATTGTATTGATACACTAATTTATTAATAATATTACAACAACTTTTTACATGTTACAAGATATTAAGATAGTATTATCTTAATAATGCTTGATCAGTGCTAACATTATAGTTAGTTTATC
>Ga0207986_1001142_pt1 | contig 11605 bp, 13 predicted proteins | sample ETNtaG_26_FD_185764 | JGI IMG/M metagenome (GOLD analysis project Ga0207986, IMG submission 185764) | Marine microbial and viral communities from oxygen minimum zone, Eastern Pacific Ocean - ETNP201302SV89 (SPAdes) (version 2) | ecosystem: Environmental > Aquatic > Marine > Oceanic ... | reverse complement strand
AAAAAATAATATTGAGTTTGTAATTAATGATATTTCTGTTAATAACATATAAATTTCTCAATGGGTCCCATCGTCTATCGGTTAGGACACATGGTTTTCATCCATGAAAGAGGGGTTCGATTCCCCTTGGGACCGCCAAATATAATGTAAAATTAAATTTTTAAAGCTTTATTTAATAAAAATATTTAACAAAATTTAATTTTTTTGGTTCATAACCTAATTTTTTTATTTTTTTTATATCAGCAACCAGTGTCGTAGGTTTATTATTTTCAAAAAAAATTTTCTTATTAAGTTCTTTGGATAATAATTTTGCAACATATTTTAAATTAATTTTTCTACCATTTGCAATATTTACTACTTGATTACATTTTTTATTCCATAATATAATCATTATTTTACATATTTGTTCTGTACTAATAAAATCTCTATAATGATTAAAATTTTTTAAATATATTAATTTTTTTTTGGACTTGATTTTCTTTAATAATCCTGGGAGAAAAAATTCCTTTTTTTTGTTATCGATAATGCTAAAAATTCTTCCTATACAAAATTTGATATTTGCTTTTTTTAGTTTTTTTACAATATATTTTTCTGCAATTAATTTTGTTTTTCCATATTTAGTTGAAGGTTGAGTTGAATAATTTTCTTTTATTTTTTTAGTAGTCAGTGAATATACATGGGAGGTAGAAGAAAAAAAAAACCATTTTAATCTTTTATTATTTTTAACAATTGAATCTACCAAAAATTTAGTTCCATAATAATTTACATTTAGTGCTCTTTTAAATTTTTTGTTTACAATAGATGTTGGAACAATTGACGCCAAATGTATTATTAAATCAAAATCATTATATTTGATCCAATTTTCAACATATCTTTTTTTACTGATGTCTCCATTAAATTTAATGAATTTAAATTTTTTTGAAATTTTTTGAAATTTTTTTCCTAAATTTCCATTATGTCCAGTAATTCCGCACTTTATCATTAAAGTTTATCAATATTTAATAATTTTTCTGATAAATATTTTAAAGTTTTTTTCGAAATAAGTTTTGTTGGTAACCCAATAAAAAAGCCTCTATCTTCTATTTCTTGAGAAATCTTAAATTTCTTTGGATTGCGATCAAGTTTATAAAGTTTTGCACTTGGTTGGTTAAGAAAGTTTCCGCTTATTATTGGTCTGGTTTCAATATTAGATATATTTAGGTATTTAATGAAATTCTGTTTATTTTTCAAATATAACTTATTTATTAAAATTGGAAAACCAAACCAACTGGATTTTACATTTTCATTTGAATTAAAAAAATCAAACTGATTATTCCATCTATTTGATTTTTTAATTTCTTCTACAATTAAATTTCTATTTTTCGTTCGGGTAACCATTGTTTTCTTCAATCTTTTTAATTGGCTTAAACCTATTGCCGCTGATATATCTAAAGGCCTTAAGTTGAAACCTGAATTAACAAAATTAAATTCTGTTTTTTTCTTTCCAGATCTTAATCCTCTATCCCATCCATGTGATCTCATGGTATATATTAAATTATAATCTTCTTTTGTTTTACACACTATCATTCCTCCTTCGCCAGAGGTAATTTGATGAGAATAATAGAAAGAATATGTTCCAAAATCTCCAAATGTTCCTAAATATTTTGATCCAAATCTAGATCCTAAAGCTTCACAGGTATCTTCTATGAGAAAAATATTATTTTTTTTTGCTATTCTAGATATTTCTTTAATATTTGAAGAATTTCCCAGTATATGAATATCTAATATTGCTTTAATTTTTTTAATATTTTTTTTTCTCAATAAAGATTCATCTAGACAATAATTGTTAATATTGACATCTATAAACTCTGGTTTTAAACCACACTGAATCAGGGGCCATAGTGATGTTGACCAACAAGTTGCTGGAATAATAAATTTATCTCCTCTTTTCAAGTGATTTTTTTTTTTTGGATTTATTAAAGCAAATGAAGATAATAGATTAGCCGAAGAACCAGAATTTACCATTAATGCATATTTTGATCCTATAAATTTTGCAAACTCATTTTCAAATTTTTTAGTTATGTTTGACATTGTGATATTTTTGCTTAACAAAACTTCCATACCTTTCAAAATATCTTTTGAATCAAAACCTTTTTCGAGCAAAGGGTAGGAGGTTTTCCTTAATTTTTTTTTAACATCAAATTTATTAATTAATTTTTCAAGATATTTATAATCTTTTTTTGAAAGCATAATTTGTTATATAAATATTGTTTTGTTATAACATAATTTGATTAACTTTTATGTTTTATAATATGCTCCACTAACCTTATAGCTAATTTTACTATAAAAAAAAATTATATTAATAATTAAGTCATGCAGCATTGTGTATATCTATTAATAAGCACCCATAAAAATAAAGTATTTAGTTATGTTGGTTATACTAAGAATTTAGAAAATCGATTACATCTACATAATATTTCTCATGGAGCTAAATACACAAGGGGAAGAAAATGGATTGTATTCCACAAAGAAATTTTTAAAAATAAATCAAAAGCCATGTCTAGAGAATATAGCTTAAAAAGAGATAGGAAATTTAGGAATTTTTTAAAAGAAAAATTTATGAAAAAAAACAATGGTCTACTATACTAGAAATAAAGTTGTTTTATGAAAATTTCAATCCTGTTGCCATATAAAGAAAATTTCTCACCCATTTATGCTGGTGCAGTATCTTTATTTGTAAAAGATACTGTTAAATTAAGTAAATATAAAAAATACATTACCGTTTTTGGAAATACAAAATTAAAAAATATATTTAAACTTACCTATAAAAACATATATTTAAAAAAAAATTTAATTCAAAGTGGCAGCAAACTTTATGTAAATGAATTTTTAAATTTCGAAAGTAAATCACCCTCTGATTTAATAGAGATTCATAATCGACCCAACTATTTTCATTTAATATACAAAAATATTAGTAAACAAAAAATAGTTTTATATTTTCATAATGACCCTCTTACTATGACTGGCTCAAAATCTATAATTGATAGACAAAATTTATTAAATCATGCAACAAAAATTATTTTTAACAGTCATTGGTCAAGAAAAAGATTTTTGCAAGGTATTGAAGAGGTTTATTTAAATTCAGAAAAAATTACCGTAATTTATCAGTCAATTGGTCCGACAAAAGTAAATTTAAATAAAAAAAAAAAATGGATTACTTTTGTTGGTAAATTAAACCATGCAAAAGGTTATGATTTATTTGGAAAGGCTGTTTTAAAGATTCTAAAAAAATATAAACAATGTAAAGGAATTTTTATTGGAGACGAACCAAGAGCAGCTGGTTCGATTCCCCTTGGGACCGCCAAATAAAAAAAATATTTAAAGTTGAAAACATTAATAATAAGAACTGATAAAGTGGGGGATATATATTTTACCCTACCATATATAAATTCCATAAGAAAAGTCTACGCTAAAGAGAACCTTGACTTATTAATTGCTGAAAATATTTATGATCATTTTGCTGAAAAGAATTACCTATATAATAATATTTATGCTTTTCCAAAAAAAGGAATAATAAAAAAAATTCTTTTAATTATCAAATTAAGATCAAATAATTACAAGCAAATTTTGGTCTTTGATGGTAAGGATAGATCGTTGATTTTTACATATTTGTTAAAAGCCTCAAAGAAAATCTTTTTTTATAATAAAAAAAAAATTAATTCATTATTAAAAATATTTTTTTTAAATAAAAAGAAACATATATTCGTAGAAGATAATAAGAAAGAAACATTAAACGATCTCTTTGCTAAAATGTTAAGCCATCTACAATTTAGCAATAAAATTATAGATTTTAAATTCATTAACTTTTACAATTTATCAAGCATAAATTTTCCAGATAATTTACGTGAAAGATTTAAAAAATATACCGTATTTCATTTGGATGAAAGATGGTTTTCAAAATATTATATTAAAAAATTTTATGATATAAACTTAACAACAAATGATTTTATAACTTTTATAAACACCTTTTTTGAAATCCATAAACATAACCTTATAATTACAACGGGTTTTATTAAATTGCCTTTTATAAGTTTACTTAAAGATAATATATTCACATATATCCAATCTAATTTTTATGAATATAACTATAATAATTGTAAAGCAATTCTCATTGAAAATAGTACATTAAACGAACTAGAAATCATAATAATGAATTCAAAAAATATGATTACCTGTCATACTGGTTTGTCACTGTTAGCAGGAGGATTTAATGTTAACCTAATTGATATAATAGACAAAAAAGATGACAGTGAATTTAATTATCAAAGATTAACTTCTCACATAAAAAGATACAGTAAAATATACAGAAAAGAATTTAATGAATTGTCTAAAGATATATTATTAAAAATTGAACAATGAAATATTATGTATACATGTTGGTAAACAAAAATAAAAATAAATTATTTTCGTACGTAGGTTATACAAATAACATTGAAAAACGTATTACGCTTCACAATAATTCTAATGGAGCAAAATTCACCATGGGAAGAAAATGGATACTTTGTTACAAAGAAACTTATTTAAGTAAATCAAAAGCAATGTCCAGAGAATATGAATTAAAAAAAGATAGAAAATTTAGAAATTTTCTAAAAGAAAAACTCATGAAGAAAAATATCAATCTACTATACTAAAAAAAATTGCATTATGAAAATTTCTATCTTATTGCCATATAAAGAAAACTTCTCTCCTACTTATGCTGGTGCGGTTTCATTATTTGTTAAAGATACAACTCTTAGAAGCAAGTATAAAAAAGTTATTACTGTATTTGGACATACAGAGTATAAAAAAATATTTAATGTTAATTATGTAAATATACCTTTTGGTAAAAAAATACTTCAAAGTGGTAGCAAGAATTATGTAAGTAAATTTTTGAATATAGAAGAACAAAATCCTTCGAACATTATTGAAATTCATAATAGACCTAATTATTTAGAATACTTACCAAAAACATTGAAAGCAAAGATAGTTCTATATTTTCACAATGATCCTTTAACAATGATTAGTTCAAAAACTAAAAACCAAAGAATCAACATATTTAAAAAATCTTATAAGATAATTTTTAATAGCGAATGGTCAAAAAAACGTTTTTTAAATGGCTTAAATAAAGTTTATTACAAATCTGAAAAGTTAATAGTAATCTATCAATCAACGAATAAAGTAAAAATAAATTTAAATAAGAAAAAAAATTGGATTATCTTTGTTGGTAAGCTAAACCGAGCCAAAGGATACGATTTATTTGGTAAGGCTGTTTTAAAAATATTAAACAAGTTTCCAAATTGGAAAGCTATTGCTATAGGAGATGAGCCAAGAGAAAAATTAATTTTTGCACATAAAAATTTAAAAAAATTAGGTTTTCTTAAACATGAAAAAGTTTTAGATATTTTTACCAAAACAAGTATAGCCGTTGCTTGTTCAAGATGGAATGAACCCCTAGGCAGAACAGGTTTGGAAGCCTCAAGTAGAGGATGCGCTGTAATTATCAGCAATCGGGGAGGGCTGCCAGAAACTATTACCAATGGAATAATAATTAAGCGTTTAAATGAATTAAATGTTTACAATTCGATTAAGAAATTGATTGAAAATTCAAAATATAGAAGAATTCTTCAAAAATTATCAATAAAAAACTTCATGCACACCCATAAAAACATAGTAAATAAAATTGATTTATATAGAAATATTGCGATTGATTATGGTTTATTTAAAATTAATTTTTATAAAAAGAAAGAAAAACTAAAAATTTTACATGTAACAAATTTTAATGAGAGACATGATGGTAGACTTTTTTTTAATACTGGCAGAAGAATAAATAATGGATTTATAAGATTAAATCACAGTGTATTAGAATTTAGTGATAGAGATATTGTAAGTTACTACAGAAGCATAAATGATCCTTCCGGATCCAATAAACTTAACGAAAAATTATTCAATACTGTGTATAATTATGTTCCTGATATAATTGTATTGGGACATGCTGATTTAATTAAGAAAGAAACACTTCACAAAATTAAATTAAATTTTCCAGATATAAAAATATGTCAATGGTTCTTAGATAGAATGGACGGGCCATGGCAAATTAACAAAGAACGATTTTTGGACAAAATTGATTATACGGATAGCAACTTTTGTACGACTTCTCCAGAAGTATTAAATCTACCAAAAGATAAGAAAATCAAATATATCCCAAATCCAGCGGATGAATCGTTTGAAAGGTTAAACGTTTATTCAAATAATAATTCGATTAATGACGTCTTTTTTGCGTTAAGCCATGGCGTTCATAGAGGTGTACTTAAAAAAGGGAAATTTGATGGTAGGGAAAGCTTCATAAATAAACTTATAAATATTACTCCGAATGTAAAATTCGACTTATATGGAATTAATAAGATCCAGCCTATTTGGGCAGATTCATTTTATAAAGTTATAGAAAAATCAAAAATGGGATTAAATTTAAGTCAAGGAAAACCAATAAAATATTATAGTAGTGACCGGATTACTCAACTAGTTGGGAATGGGTTGTTGACGTTTATCGATGAAAAAACAGAGTTTAGTGATTTTTTCAATAAAGATGAATTGATTTTTTATAATTCCATTTCAGATTTATCTGAAAAAATTATTAAATACTCTCTAGATGATAAAAAAAGAATAAAAGTTGCAAAAAAAGGAAAGTGTAAATATTTTAAATATTTTAATTCTTCCTTGGTAGCCAAATATATAATATCAACGACTTTCGGTAATACAAAAATAAAGTATTTATGGGACGAATAACAATATTTTAAGATGTATTACCCAATACCCATTTTAATGTACCATAATGTTTCAAGAGAGAAGAATTACCAAGATGTTCATGTAAAAGCTTTTTATAATCAAATGAAATTGATGAAAAAAATGGGCTACAAGGCAGTAAATTTAAATAAAATGAATAGTAAAAATTACCAAAAAAAATTTGTAATTACTTTTGATGATGCGTATCAAAACATACACGATTATGTAATGCCTATTCTAAAAGAACTTGATTATACCGCCACATGTTTTTTTGTATGTAATTATATTAATAAATTTAATTATTGGGATATAGGTAATAAAAATTTTAAGAAAATACCACTAATGACCGATGCTCAATTGAACGGTTGGAAAGATAATGATTTTGAAGTTGGCTCTCATTCTCTTGATCATTCAAATCTTAATGATTTAGATGAAAATGAATTAATAGTTCAGTTGGGTCAATCAAAAAAAATTTTTAAAGATAAATTTAATATTGATGTTGAATCATTTTCTTATCCTTACGGAAAATATAATAAAAATGTCATTCAATTTGTTAAAAAATATTACAGATTTGCGGTTACTACCAAAAGAAGTAGGTTTAAATTTAATAAGTTTGATTTATTAGAAATACCAAGAATACCAATAAAGCCTGACACTAATATATTTAAATTTTACATAAAAATTAAAACAATTTACGAAGATATAAAATATATATATTAATTTTTAGAAGATTAAATGAAACATCTAGAAAATTCACTAAAAAAAAAATTTTTGTATTCGAAAGAGAATAATCTGCTAAAAAAATTATATTTTATTATTAATAAAATTTTTAGAAAAATAAATAATGTTAAAAAATCGTATTCATTTGGCGGAATGGATTTGTTGATAAATTATTTATATAAAAATAAGTTTAATGGTATTTATATAGATGTTGGTTGCAATCATCCGATTGTTGGAAATAACACATTTCTTTTATATCAAAAGGGATGGTCTGGTATTAATATCGATTTAAATAGTCATATTATCGAAATGTTTAATTATTTTCGGCCCAAGGATTACAATGTTAATAGTGCTATTTCTAATTCAAAAGGAGAAGCTGATTTATTTTTTTATCATGAACGCTCAGCAATAAATACAATTAATAAAGAAATACATAATTCTAGAAAAAATAAAGCTGAAGAAATTAAAAAAATTCAATCCACTACGTTAGATTCCGTTATTAAAGATTCTCCATATTTTGACAAAAAAATAAATTTTTTATCCATAGATGTAGAAGGTAATGAATTAAATGTATTAAAAGGTTTTAATCTAAAAAAATATTATCCAGAAGTAATCGTTATTGAGTATCTTGATTTAAAAATGAAAGAACTAGAGTTTCATAATCAAGATATAAATAGAATCATTAACTCAGAAATTTATAAATATTTGAAAAGCTACAATTATCATTTTGTTAATTGGCTTCATTCTGATTTATTTTTTGTAAACAATGAAATTAGAAACTAGATATAAAAAAACTAAATGTATTGATGGTTGTAAATTATTTAATGATGAAAAAAGCTATTCTTATTGGGAAAATAAAAAAGAAACACTTGATGAAATTGAAATATTAAATTTCATAAATTCAAATAATTCATCAAATTCATCAAAAATATTACATATCGGTATAGGTAATTCTTATATTTCAAGCAATTTAAATAAATACTCTTTAATTAATGGAATTTCTATATCTTCAAATGAAATTTTATTTGCAAAAAATTTAAATATTAAAAATTATAATGTTTTTTTTAAAAACAAATATGAATTTAATACATTTTATAATTTCTCAAAATATAAATATGATATAATAATTGATGCTAACATAAAATCTTTTGCTTGTTGTGAAAAGTCATTTCTGCACCTTATGCAACAATATTTCGATATTTTAAACTTTGACGGATTTATTATAACTAATATAAGGGGTATGAATTGGTCAAGAAAAATTCAACCTATTATTCATTTTGACTTTAAAAATTTTTTTCACAGAAAATTAAAAGAATACGATGGTCCTAGTTCTAATTTATTAACAGTTGGTGAATTTGATTCACTATCAAGGAAATTTGGTTTTACTTTAACAAATTTAGATAAAAATATTATTTTATTATCTAAGTTACAATAACTTTTAATTTAATTTCATTTCAAATTTTAATTTTATTTAATGCGTTATTTTTAAATAAATTTGCCTCTTTAATGTAGCGTCTAACCATTTGAGTAGTCTTATGACCTGTCATAGCCATTATACTTCTCTCGTCCGCACCAAATTCTGCAGAGACTGTTGCAAAACCTGATCTTAAACTATGACCTGAATAATTTTTGTTTTCTATGCCAGCAACATCTAGATAATTCTTCAGCAATAATGCAACTGATTGATCTGTTAGTCGATTTTCGCTCAGTTTAAAACTTTTAGAAAAACGTCTAAATATTGGACCTGATTTAATATTTGATAGCTCTAACCATTTCTTTAAATGCAAAACAGGACAGTAATTTTGATTGGAAAAGTAGGGGAGACCTTTAACCATTCCTTCACCAAATTGGTCTGTCTTTGACCTTCTAATGACTATTTTGACCCCTTCCGAAACCAATTCTACATCATTGTAATCTATTGACACGAGTTCAGATCTTCTAAATCCGCCTCCAAATCCAATAAGAATTAAAGTTTTATCTCTAATTTTTTTGATTTCTTTAGTTTTCTCATTATCTATTACATTAATTATTGATTTTAACTGATTGATTAATATTGGTTTTTTTCCTTGCTGAAAACTTCCTATTTTACGCTTAATACCCATTAAATTTTCTATAACTATAGGGTGTTTAGTATCAAGATAATGGCCCTTTAATTTGTGAATCACGCCTAATGATACTAATCTCCTTTTTAAAGTACTAATTTTAGTACCCTTTGATGATAAGTAAGTTAAATATAAAGCAACTACTTTTGAATCGGTGGGAAAGGATTTAAAGCCATTTTTTGCACAAAAAACTGAAAAATCCTTAAAATCAGATCGATATGCACGAATAGTATTATTCGCCTTAGAACTTTTAAGATTGTTTAGAGTTTGATCCTGTAAAGCTTTTATGTCAGTTATTAGCTCATTCATATTAATTACTATTGATAACCATTAATTATCGTTAATAATATATTAAGTGATTTTAGAAGTCAATAACTATAATTTAAAAACATGATTAGAGATTTAATCCAATCTGACAGGCAAAATTGGGAAAAATTGTATATTGATTATGCTGAGTTTTACAAAGATACTATGAATAATGAAATTTTGGACACTGTTTGGAGTTGGTTGTTTAATAATAAACATGTTGTTAATGGACTTTGTTATGAAACAGAAGGTAAAATCGTTGGAATTGCTCATTATAGAACCATGCCAAGGCCATTAAAGGGTAAATATATAGGTTTTCTTGACGATTTGTTTGTGGACCCAAATTTTAGAAGAAAAAAAATAGGTGAAAAACTGATAATAGCATTAAAAGACATGGCTAAACCTAATGATTGGCAAGTAATAAGATGGATTACCCACTCTTCTAATGATACTGCTAAAAAATTATATGATAAATTAGCCATTAATACAGGATTTGATCTATATGAACTTAAAAGGGACTAAATTTCAGGTAAAAGTGTGGAAATACCTAAAAACTATACCAAGAGGTAGTGTAAAAACCTACAAACAGGTCGCTATAGGCATAAATAGACCCAGGTCAGCTCGTGCTGTAGCTAATGCTTGTGCTAAGAACCCATATGCTCCTAAAATACCATGTCATAGGGTCATTAGATCTGATGGGACCTTAGGTGGTTTCTCCAGCCCCGGAGGAACGAAAACCAAGAAAAAACTGCTAAAAAAGGAAGGTTTTTTGCTCTAAAAACAAGCATTATCAACGATTTTTGCATCATATCCTATATTTTCTTCTGTAATACTAGATTACATCCTTCAGTTGTACTATTTGTCCTAAAATCTCAATATATGCCCCTTCTATGGGCGTTTAAACGCTATATTCCTAGATTACAGGGCTCACTAATTAACATATATTTTGTGCTATTTAATCGGCTTCTTCTCTTCAATTACCTTTCCTGACTTAGTAATTAATTGTTTTTCTAGATCTCCAATTTATGCCTATTTAACTTGTTTATTTCATTAATTCTTATTTTTTCTACTGCATCTCGTTATTTATTCATTTCCGCACTATATTTAACAGATACACTCATTTATGGCTATTTTGCTTGTTTATTTCTATAATATTTATTTGTTTTACTCTAATAGACTGTTTTATATATTCTAATTTCTCCTATATTATATATTACTTTAAATATTATTAAATATTCATTAATTTCAATAACTTAAGTATATATATTAAAGTAATACATCATAATATAGTAAATAAATACTAACTAAATATAAATCTCTCTCTAAATGAAATATAGACTCCGGATAATACAATAATAGTTAAACCTACCCACGTCCAAAAGTCTGGAAAATCAGAAAAGAAATAATAACCAATTAAAACATTTGTAATAATTTCAAAGTAACTAAATGGGGCTAATTTTGATGCATCAGCATACTTTAAAGACAATATTAAAAAAAAGTGACCTAAAGATGCACATAAACCTATGGAGAACATTAATATCCATTGATCAGAAGTGGGTACTACCCAAGTAAAAGGCATGTACAAAGATAAGATAAGGGCCCCTACTACACCGGTGATCAGTAATGTTAATAAAGGAGTATCTACGGTGTGAAGTTTTCTCGTAACAATAATATATGTT
>Ga0207986_1001138_pt1 | contig 11626 bp, 9 predicted proteins | sample ETNtaG_26_FD_185764 | JGI IMG/M metagenome (GOLD analysis project Ga0207986, IMG submission 185764) | Marine microbial and viral communities from oxygen minimum zone, Eastern Pacific Ocean - ETNP201302SV89 (SPAdes) (version 2) | ecosystem: Environmental > Aquatic > Marine > Oceanic ... | reverse complement strand
TACTTTAAATATTGACATAATATGATTCCCACTGTTATTTTAGTATGCTTAGTTTAGCATAAAATCTGGAAAATTACATTATTTTCAAATTGATGTACAATTTAATGAATAAGTTTATAGTTGGTGTACTGAAAAATATGTATAATGTGTCACTATGTCTCTGGTTACAGGGATATATTAAAAGATTAAGCAACTATGTTGGCGTGTATAAATAGTTTACGAAAGGTAATGGAAAATATGAAAGGATTCTTGGTTATAGTAGTTATGATAATTGCATTAGTATCGTTTTTTATGCTTTCTCGCTACTTGGTAAAAAGAGTTGAAATGGGAGAGGATGACATGGTTTTACCGGTTTTAGATGACGAGGAGAATGTTCTTTATGAAAGGGCGGCTAAGTTCAGGATGCATATGAAGTTTCTTGATGAATATGATGATGCACTGGCTGTTGCAATTGAAAGCCAAAATTGGGATGCTATAAGTAAATACGCCATGTTGCTCAAGAATACTTCACCTTTAATCTTTACAGGCAAGAGGAAGGTGGAATTGCCAAAGGAATTTGTTTTGCTGGATACATCCTTTCACTTCCAATCGCTTGCAGTAGTGGAGGCGTCCGAGTCAAGGGAAATGGTCAGGTTGAATATAGAATACGAAAAACTACAGCAAACATGTGACGAATGTCATGAGAAATACAAAAAGAAAGAATAGCGATGGGATTATAAGAAGACGGCAAGAAGAACACCGGCGGCAACTGCAGAACCAATTACACCCGCAACATTTGGGCCCATTGCATGCATAAGCAGGAAATTGTGAGGATCCTCGTCCAGTCCTACCTTGTTAGAGACCCTGGCTGCCATGGGAACAGCCGAAACACCGGCAGACCCGATAAGGGGATTGATCTTACTGGTTGAGAAGAAATTCATGATTTTTGCCATGATGACTCCGGATGCGGTGCCGAATGAGAATGCAAAAAGGCCGAGCACGATAATACCAAGCGTCTCAAGATTAAGAAACTTGTCTGCAGATAGCTTGCTCCCAACCCCAAGGCCAAGGAAAATCGTAACGATATTGATGAGTGCGTTCTGTGTTGTATCACTCAATCGTTTGACCACGCCTGATTCGCGCATAAGGTTTCCAAACATCAGGAAGCCGATAAGGGGCGCAGCTGATGGAAGCAGCAATGCACAGAGAATGATGACAACTATCGGGAAAATGATTTTTTCTCGTTGAGATACATATCTTAGCTGTGACATCTTGATCTTGCGTTCACTCTTAGTGGTGAGTAGTTTCATAATAGGGGGCTGAATTATTGGAACCAGCGCCATATATGAATAGGCTGCAACGGCAATGGATCCGAGCAGTCTGGGGCTTAGTTTTGAGGCCAGAAAGATCGAAGTAGGTCCGTCTGCACCTCCGATTATGGCGATAGATGAAGCATCCTTGAGAGAAAAATCAATACCGGGAACATATTTGGTAAGGAGTATGGCACCAATCAGGGTTGAAAAGATACCAAACTGAGCTGCTGCTCCCAGCAATGTGGTGCGGGGGTTTGCAAGCAAAGGCCCGAAGTCAGTCATTGCCCCAACTCCCATGAATATTATAAGTGGGAAAATACCTGTCTTGATACCGGCATCATACACATACCGAATAATTCCACCCTCGTCGTTTATAAAGGCAAGAGGGATATTGCAAAGTATGGCTCCCATCCCGATGGGAATTAAGAGAAGGGGCTCAAACTGTTTAGAAATGCCGAGATATATGAGGAGTAATCCAACACCGATCATGAGTACTCTTCCCACACCTTCCGTCCAATCAATTGCGTTGCCAAAAATCAGTGCATAAAGACCGGTGCTTTGTACCAAATTTTTAAAAACCCTTGCAAGGGATAGTTCACCGGCACCTTTTTCGGTTTCTGTAGATTGAGCAACAATATTCTGTTTTTCTATTTTGAGAAGAGTTGCTCCTGCTGGTATCGGAGTAAACTTCTTATAAAGGTCTTTGTTGATATAGGTAATTTCACCGGTAACACCAGAGGTAACAGTAATCTTATTATGGCTTTTATCTACTATAAGGGCAATGAAATCGCCTTCCCTGATCTTATCGCCAATCTTAAACTCAGCACCATTTCTTGTTGATACATTGAGGAGTGTTACGTCTGATGGGATTGTTACTGTCACTATATCCCCGGAAGTAGTAGAATATTCCTGAGCATTTACTGTACTTGCCAGTGAAAAGAATGTAATAAAAAGAAGTGAGATTAATCGCATAATAATCAAGTTAACAGGACGCACCCGCCAAAAGACACGTCGGGCAGGGTTATTCGCAGATAATTAACATAAAATGACAAGAAAAGGCACTTATTCTATCATAGCAAGCGTGTCACCATGATTAACATTGTCTCCTACAGCTACCTCAATTGCAATGATCTTACAGTCTTTTGGAGCCTTAACAGGAGACTCCATCTTCATAGCCTCAAGGACAAGAATAGTTTCTCCTTCTTTTACTGTATCTCCCACTTCCGCTTCGATATGCGTAACTGAGCCCGGCATGCTGGCAACAATTGGTTCACCCTTAATAGTTATCGTTGGCGCAGACGGTGTTTGTGTGATTGCCTGGATAGCTCCGGTACCCTCGGCAACGGTAACATTAAATGATTTGCCGTCAACTGTTACGGTATAATTTTCAGAGCATTTTGTGCCTGTGGTCTGTACAGGCGCAGTCTTGGTTTCAGCTTCATTAGAAATTTTTCTGATATTCTCTTTCATTTTTCCCTGTAGAAATTCAATACCTTTTTCTCCACAGGCGTACGTAATGAAAATATTTTCGTCTGTAACCTCTATACCGTTTTCTTGAAGTTTTTTTGTGGCCACCGGGATTCCGGGTTCAAGGATTTCAAGTGGATGGCCATCGAAGGGCTTCTTGCCCAATTGTTTCTCTGCCAGTTTCACGATTTCCGGATCAGGCCTTGAAGGGGTACTGCCAAAATAACCAAGCACCATGTCACCGTAGCCTTGCGTAATCTTTTTCCATTTACCAAGAGTTACATTTGCATAGGCCTGTTGAAAATAGAACTGTGATACCGGTGTAACAGAAGTAGCAAATCCACCTTTTTTGACGACATCAGTCATCTCTCTAATAACCTGTGGATAGAGATGAAGTGTTCCAGTATCACGCATCATCATGGTATTTGCTGTCAACGCTCCACCCGGCATTGGTGAAAGCGGAATAATTGGAGAAACCTGTTTTGCCTCTATTGGAATAAAATAATCTTTCATGCATTCTTCAAAAACTTTTTCTGCTTCAACAACCTTCATAACATCGATATCAATCGTCCAATCCATACCTTTAAGGGCATGCCACATTGAAATAATATCAGGCTGGCTTGTGCCTCCGCAGACCGGGCTCTTCGCAAGATCAATACCAAAATTGTCGTTTTTTGTAGCGCCTCCCTCAATTGCGCCTAGATAGCAGGATACCCCCACTCCGGCAGTATCGTGGGTATGGTACCAGAGCAGTGCATCGTCTCCCAGAAGCTTCCTGGCTCCTACAAATGTATCATAGACCTTCTGTGGATTAGCGGTACCGCTTGCATCCTTAAAACATATAGAATCATAAGGAAGCCCTGAATCCAGGATAGTTTTCAGGCGATGGAGATAAAATTCGGCGGTATGTGCATGTTCACATTCTTCAGGCAGGTCCATCAAGGTTATACATACCTGATGGTGTAGGCCGGCTTCAGTTATACACTCGCCGGAATACTCAAGGTTTTGAATGTCATTGAGAGCATCAAAGTTACGTATAGTAGTCATGCCATGTTTCTTAAAGAGAGTTGCATGAAGCTTGATAATGTCTTTGGGTGATTGTGATAGGGCGACAACGTTAATACCCCTGGCCAATGTCTGGAGATTTGCATCGGGTCCGGCAATCTTCCTGAAGTTGTCCATCATATGAAAAGCCGATTCGTTGCAGTAAAAGAAAAGAGATTGAAATCTGGCGCCGCCGCCGGCTTCCATATGCGTAATCCCAGCTTCTACAGTAGCCTCTACCGCAGGCATGAAATCCTGAGTAAGCACACGTGCACCATAAACAGATTGGAATCCATCCCTGAATGAAGTGTCCATGAACCTGACTTTTTTCACAATAATTACCCTTTCACTTAAGTTTACGTTTTTGAGAATTAATAGTCTGACTCTTTACAGATTTCATAAAAAACGCATCAATGCTGATATTCATGTACTTCTGAATGCATGAACGGCGGCAGATATGACCGCTGTCTGTGTGTCTATGTCTCCTGTGTCAATACTTTTATTTTTTTTACTCCTGCGCGCAAGCTCTTCTTCTGCCAGTGCCGCTTTCTCCCTGCGTGTATGCTCATGGGTACAATAAGCAAGCAAAGACATGGCCAGGTTTAAAAGCACAAGAAAAACGAACACAACGCTCATGCCAACAAACATAAGCATAAATGCATTGCCGATCATTTATGATCCCTCTTAAGGTATAAATTATTAAAAGCTATTTCTCCGGAATTTAGACTGATAATACCTCGTTTTTCACATTCAAAAAGCAATGTTCCGTCATCATTCAGGTCGATTATTCTTCCTGAATATGATTCCTTTTTTACGTCTGTAAAAACGATTTGTTCATTTATAAATGCCAATCTTTTCTTTAACTCCAGCCGGTTTTGTGTAAATCCACTCTGGCAGAGTACATTAAAGCAATTAATTATTATTTCAAGGAGTTTTTTTAACAGTTCAAGCCGTATAACTTTTTGGCGCAATTCACAGCGAAGCGATGTAGCAGGAATGTCTACGAAGGCAAGGGATTCCTCCATACTGTTTACGTTAAGGCCTATTCCCAGTATCCCGTATACATTCTTATTCGATTCAACAACTTCACACAGTATACCTGATATTTTTTTCCCTTGTACAAGCACGTCGTTCGGCCATTTTACAGATGGCTTCAAACCGTAAACTTCCAGCAACTGAGCAACTGAAAGAGCTGCAATCTGCGTAATATTCTGCCTGAGTTTATGCTCCAGTGGCGTAAGCGGCAACAGGATTGAAAATGTGAGATCCTGACCGGGTACAGAATTCCAGACTCGAGTAAAACGTCCCCTCCCATGCGTTTGCTCATTGGCCCAGATAACCGAATAATCCGCCAGGGTTGAGCAATGCTGTCTTAAAAATTCATTGGTCGAATCCAGGCTTGCATACTTGTATATTGTGTACACCACTCCGTCAGGTTTAGTGATTTCCAGTTTCAGCTCTTTTTCCATAAAAGTGTAGTCTCCAAACCATGTCCTGAATGATCTTGAACTGGTTTCAGGACAAGACCTACGAATTCAGGGAGATAATATAGCCTTTAGCAGCAGAAAGTAAAATTCTATTTAAGTACTTGTGGCGTTGTTCTCTGACGCTTACGGTCATGTTCCCTCAATAATTTCTTCCTGAGACGAAAGGTTTTAGGCGTAATTTCTATAAGCTCGTCATCTTCAATGTATTCTAACGCCATTTCCAGCGTCAAATCCCTGGGAGGTGAAAGTTTAATTCCCTTATCCGCCGTAGCTGATCTCATATTTGTAGCCTTTTTGGCACGGCACACGTTTACGGCTATATCGTTCTGTTCGCAATGTTCACCAACTATCATACCTTCGTAAACCTTATCGCCAGGTTTGGCAAACATAACCCCGCGGTCACGTAAACCGTCAAGTGCATATGCAGTCACATCTCCATGTGACATAGAGACAATGACACCCTGAGATCTGTGTGGAATGTCACCCTTGAAATACTCGTATTCGTAAAAGTTGTGATACATGATGGCGGTTCCCTGTGTGGAGCTGAGGAGCCTGAGTCTTAATCCAACCAATCCACGTGAAGGAAGTTTGAACTCAAAATTTATCCGTCCGTTGTTTTCCCGCATGTTCAACATTTCTCCCTTTCTTAACCCCAGCAATGAAATAACCTGTCCATCAAATTCCTTTGGTACATCAATTACAAGGAACTCTACGGGCTCGGCTTTTTTTCCGTTAATTTCCTTGTATATAACCTTTGGTTTTGAAACCTGGAGTTCATATCCTTCTCTCCTCATATTCTCAATCAAAACTGAAAGATGCAGTAACCCTCTTCCTGCTACATGAAACGACTCGCTGGAGTTAGTATCGTGTACTTTTAATGAAACGTTTGAACGTAACTCTCTATATAACCTTTCTCTCAAATTACGGCTTGTTACATACTTTCCGTCCTTGCCCGCAAATGGGGAGTTGTTCACTGAAAACAGCATCGATAGCGTAGGTTCGTCAATACTTATGATGGGAAGCGGTTTAGGGTTATTTGCATCTGCGAGGGTATCGCCAATTTCCACGTTTTCTATCCCTGTAACAGCTACAATGTCACCTGCAGTTGCCTCCTGAACACTTTCTCGCTCCAAACCAGAGAAAGAAAAGATTTTTCCTATTCTTTCATTACGCTTTTCTCCATCCATTTTAAGCCATGTTACATTACTGCCGGAGATTATACTTCCATTTGCAATCTTGCCAATACCTATCCTGCCTACATAATCGTTATAATCCAGCGCCTGTACAAGCATCTGGAATGGTTCGTCCGGGTTTGCCGTTGGCGGAGGGATGTGTTCTATTATAGCATCCAGTAATGGTGTCAGATCATTGCTTTCCTGTTCCACTTCAAGTTTTGCATATCCATCTCTGGCGCTGGCGTATACTACGGCAAAGTCTAACTGTTTATCGTCGGCATTTAAGTCTACAAACAGGTCAAATATTTCGTCAAGGACATCATTTGGCCTCCCGTCGGGCCTGTCAATTTTGTTGATTACTACAATAGGTTTGAGGTGATAGCCTAATGCCTTCTGTAATACATATCTTGTCTGCGGCATAGGGCCTTCGTAAGCATCCACCAGGAGAAGTACGCCTTCTGCCATTTTTAGAGTGCGCTCCACTTCACCTCCAAAGTCCGTATGGCCCGGAGTGTCAATAATGTTCAATTTAATCCCTTTGTATTGGATTGCAAAGTTCTTTGCGACTATGGTTATGCCGCGTTCTCTTTCCTGATCTTGAGAATCCATTACTCGTTCGACAACCTGCTGATTTGAGCGAAAGACTCCAGTTTGTTTTAACATTTGATCAACTAACGTTGTCTTGCCATGATCCACATGGGCGATGATAGCAATATTCCTAATGTTTTCTATTTTCACAATTACTTTTTTCCGTTTCTTTGATTGGCTAAAGGCCTGGCCTTTGCAACACTTGATTAATGTAAAGATTAAAATTCTGAAAACTGCATTCTTTAATATTATACATTGTGGACTAGCCACAAAATGTAAATTCCTTATTATAGTAATATTTTGGAGATATTATAGTAAAAAATCTAAAATGAAAGCTTCTAAGATAGGCTTGAAGGAAGAATTACATGAAAATACATAAAAATAGTAGTTGAAAATGTAAGTGCCTTCGTTTTAATATACGTTTGCAATGTTATCAAAAAAAGAAGCGACCCTTCTTCAACCACTTAACAGGTGAATTAACAAACTGAACAAATCCAACCCTATATCATTATTATACTGTTGAATATTTTATAATTTGTAATCTTTATTTATAGAAATGAAGATTATTTTGACGGATTATTAAGATATTTTTTATAGTTATTTAGACTAAATGTATCGGGAGGCGGACTTTATGAAGACATTTCTTAAAATATTAATGCCAGTATCAATATTAACTGCAGTTTTTCTGTTTATGGGCATGGATAGCATAGCAGAAGACATTGAGAGCAAGAAACCTTTTATTAAAAAGGTGCAAGGCGATGGATCCCGAGTGCAGCATGGGGAACGACGTGAGGAAGTTCGTGAGCGTGGCAGTGAACGACGTGAGGAAGTTCGTGAACGTGGTAGGGAGCGAAGCGGGGAAGTTCGGGAACGAAACGAAGACTTTAGAGAACATCGAGGAGAACGGCAAGATGAAGAAGCCCTGAGGCGTCATAAGGAGCGAGGTGACAAGGCTCGAGAGCGTTTCGAAGATAAAAAGGAAAGACGAGAGGACTTTAGGGAACACCGTGAAGATATAAGGGAGAGACACGAAGATTTTAAGGAACAGAGGAAAGAACGCCGGGAAGATGTCAGGGAGCGCCGTGATGACAGGCGCGAAGAGTTCAGGGAGCGCCGGGAGGATATCAGGGAACGACGCGAAGACAGGCGAGAGGATTTTAGAGAACATCGAGAAGAACGACGTGATGACATTAGGGATCGTCGTGATGATAGACGTGAAGAGTTCAGGGAACGACGCGAAGACAAGCGCGAGGATTTTAGAGAACACCGAGAAGGGCGCCGGGATGATATTAGGGACAGTCGTGAGGATAGGCGCGAAGAGTCCAGGGAACGCCGGGAGGACCGTCGTGATGATAGAGCAAATAACCCTGGTCAGGGCCAGGGACCGGGACCGGGGCATCAAGGCAGAGGGCCTGAAGGTGGCCGATAATTGGTTTAATATTGAAAAGTAGATTTAATCAAATTTAATTATCTTGAAATCCGGTAATAGTTGAAACGAGAATGAATAGATATTTAGTTTATACATTAATTGCATTCACAGGTTTTCTCTTTAATAGCAATGTGATTGCGGATGAAAAGAATGAATATACACTTCCAGGTTTCCAAAAAGAAGTGGATGAGTTCATGAATACACGCAAGGGAAAGAGTATTGATGAAGCAGACAAATCAATTATGGTTAAGGCAGCCCGGGATTTGGATTTGGCAATGCCGTCTCCCGGCTTAAAAGCAGGAGAAAGTGCTCCGGATTTTACTTGTCTCAATGCATTCGGAGCAAGAGTTACGCTTTCTGATCAGCTGAAGGGAGGCCCTGTGATTCTGGCGTTTTACAGAGGTGCATGGTGTCCATTTTGTAGTATAGAATTGAATGTTCTTCAAAGAAGCCTTACGCATTTTAAAGAATATAATGCCTCACTGATTGCAATTACACCTCAAAGACCTGATAAATCTAAAGAACAGATTGAGAAAGCTGAATACACATTTGAGGTTTTAAGTGATCTTGATAACAGTGTAATGAAGTCATACAATCTATATTTTGAAGTGCCTCCGGAACTGCATGAATTGTATAAGAATAGATTCGGTTTTGATATCACTGATTATAACGGTAAGGATCGGCTGGGATTGCCTGTGCCGGGGACCTTTGTAATCGGTCAGGACGGAATAATCCTATCAGCATATGCTAAAACTGATTATAAAATGCGGATGGAGCCTGAGGATATTCTGGAGGTCCTGAAAGCTGCAGAATAAGCCTGTGAGATGAAAAGTATAAATAGACAATTAATTGTATATATGTATAATAATTTTATATTAGAAATTAAGTGAACAATTTAAAGAGGATATAAAATGGATGTTACTAAAATATTTGGAACGAATGTATTTAATGATGCTGTAATGAGGAGATGGTTGCCTAAGGATACTTATAAAGTGCTCAAGAAATCTATAGAACTCGAAACTCAGTTGCCTGTGGAGGTTGCAGATGTTGTTGCGAATGCCATGAAAGATTGGGCAATTGAACGAGGTGCAACACATTATACCCACTGGTTTCAGCCATTGACGGGGATAACTGCGGAGAAACACGATTCTTTTATTTCACCGACCTCGCAGGGTGGAGTAGTTATGGAATTCTCCGGTAAGCAGCTTGTTAAGGGTGAACCTGACGCGTCAAGCCTGCCAAGCGGAGGACTCAGAGCCACAAGTGAAGCTCGTGGATATACTGCATGGGATTGCACATCTCCGGCATTCCTGAAGGAAGACGCGGCAGGGGATGTTACTCTTTGTATTCCATCGGCATTTTGTTCATATACAGGTGGAGCGCTGGATAAGAAGACACCGTTACTGCGTTCAATAAACGCTGTTTCAGCACAAGCGCTTCGTATATTGCGCGTGTTGGGTAATAAGACTACTCAGAAGGTTACCGCCAACATTGGTGCTGAACAGGAGTACTTTCTGGTAGAAAAAGAACTTTTTGCGCAGAGGCTGGATTTAATTGTTGCAGGCAGGACTCTTTTTGGAGCGCCGGCGCCAAAAGGACAGGAGATGGAGGACCACTATTTTGGACAGATCAGGGACCGAATTGCTGATTTTATGAAAGACCTTGACAAAGAACTGTGGAAGCTGGGTATTGCCTCTACAACGAAACATAATGAAGTAGCTCCGTCACAATTCGAAATGGCCCCGATCTTTACGACAGCAAACATAGCGGCGGATCAGAATCAACTTGTCATGGAGTTATTACAGAAAGTTGCTCTCAGGCGTGATCTGGTCTGCCTTTTACATGAAAAACCATATGCGGGTTTAAACGGGTCAGGTAAACATACGAACTGGTCATTAAGTACAGATGATGGTATGAATTTACTTGAACCCGGAAAAACACCACACGATAACGCACAATTTTTGCTTTTTATTTGCGCGCTTATTAAGGCTGTTGATCTCCACGCGGACATGGTAAGAAGGTCGGCGGCAAATTCAGGCAATGATCATCGTCTTGGCGGTAATGAAGCGCCACCGGCGATTATTTCGATTTTCATGGGTGAAGAATTGACAGATATACTGGAGGCAATAGCGGAAGGGAAGCAAGCAAAGACAACAGCTGCTACTAACATGAAAGTAGGGGTTGACACATTGCCGCATTTTCCGAAAGATAACGCGGATAGGAACAGGACATCGCCATTTGCTTTTACGGGTAATAAGTTTGAGTTTCGTATGGTTCCATCATCGGCTTCGATTTCAAGGCCGTGTATAGTTCTTAATACTATTGTGACGGAAGCGCTTGATGATTTTGCGACCAGACTGGAGAAATCAAAGGATGTTAATAAAGAGACGGCATCTATTATAAGAGACACTATGAGAAATCACGGTAAGATCATTTTTAATGGGAACAACTATTCTGAAGAATGGGAGAAGGAGGCGAAGAAGCGTGGATTGCTGAATATTAGTTCTACAGTGGATGCGCTAAAGGTATTTCTGGGGAAGAAAGCGGTTAGTATATTTGAGAAGTATAAAGTTCTTTCAAAGGAGGAAATAGAGGCGCGGTATGAAGTTTATCTCGGGCAATATTCAAAGCAGATTAATATTGAGGCAAATGCGGCGCTTGATATGGTGAAGAGTTTATATATACCGGCAGTTGTGCAGTTTACGAAGGAGCTTGCTGAGTCTATAGAAAAATTGGCAGCAGTAAATGGTCCCGATGAAGTACAAAGAGACCTGCTTGCTAAAGTATCTGTTCTTTTAAAGTCAGCATATCGTAACACTCAGAAATTGGAGAATGAGCGTGAGAAGGCGTCGAAGATATCAGATACTTTAAAGCGCGGCACAGCATTTCGTGATAAAGTATTAGCCGTGATGACTGATTTACGTGAAAATATTGATACGCTGGAAACATTAACTCCCCGAAGATTGTGGCCTGTCCCAACGTATGCGGATCTCTTGTTTAATTTGTAATTTCTCAGGCAGAGTACCAATAGCTTATGTAGTGGGGGATTAGCTCAGTTGGGAGAGCGTTTGAATGGCATGCGTAAAAATGGTAATTTTAACAATTTCTGTAAGTGCCTGATTTAGTGTCTGTTATGTCGCTATC
>Ga0207986_1001136_pt1 | contig 11640 bp, 9 predicted proteins | sample ETNtaG_26_FD_185764 | JGI IMG/M metagenome (GOLD analysis project Ga0207986, IMG submission 185764) | Marine microbial and viral communities from oxygen minimum zone, Eastern Pacific Ocean - ETNP201302SV89 (SPAdes) (version 2) | ecosystem: Environmental > Aquatic > Marine > Oceanic ... | reverse complement strand
AGGACCTGTTGAAATAGTCGCGAAAGCATATAAGTGTTTTTCTGTGCTGGAAAAATGATATTAGCGCAAAGCGCCATGTCTGGTTATTCTGGGCTGCAACGGCGCGCAAATGCCGGAAAAGTTTTTGAAAACCGATTTGACTTTGCCCCTTTGGCAATTGGACGCATGGTATCTTCATAAGCTTTTGCTGTCGTGTTGATTCCTTTGTCCAGTAATGTATCGTTTAATCATTAGTAGTCTTGCTATGGTCTGTACCTGATGCGAAAGAGTAAAAGACATTCCCCCAGCTGGGATTGCTCGTTTTGGCGATTGCGCTTCAGGCGGTTGAACCTCCGGTACTGACCCAGTTGCAACTGATGGTGTTCGATGAGTACCAGTCATTAAAACCCAGGGTGAACACTCCGTTACCAGTTCAGGTAGTGGATATCGATGAGGAGAGTCTGGCGCAGTTGGGGCAGGCCAACCACATGCCGCCAACGATCCCTAGGACCGAGTGGTAACGCTCAGACACTGATCCCTCGCTTGACCACAGCACTAGATAGCAGCATGCTGGGAACACGGCAACCATGTTATCTGCCGGGTGCTGTTGGTTAGTGCTACGCCAGATTCAGGCAGATAAGCCCGCTCGGGCACGTAGCACCTGGGCAGCATTGCTGTGCCGGCGGATGAGGTCAGTCTCATCAATATGGGATGCCCGTGCGTCGATCACTTTCCACTCACCGCCGATCATGACCCGGTCGGCACGGCTGGCACCACACAGCACCAGTGCCGCCAGCGGATCGTGATAACCGCTGTGGCGTAATTCATCCAGTTTAAATAGCGCAAGATCAGCCTGTTTGCCCGATTCCAGAGTGCCGATATCATCACGGCCCAGGCATTTTGCACTGCCTTGGGTTGCAAGGCGTAGCGCATCGATGTGATCAAAGGCGCCTGCACCCTCGCGCAGGCGTTGCAGCATAAGTGCGGCGCGTACTTCCTCAATGGCGTTGGATGCGTCGTTAGATGCCGAACCATCAACCCCAAGACCCACCGGGCTGCCGGCGTTTTGCAGTGCGCAGGCTGGGCACAAGCCAGAGGCCAGTGTCATGTTGGAATGCGGACAATGGGTGACGGCGGTACCGGCCTGGCCCAGGCGCTTGATCTCGTCATCGGTAAAGTGGATGCCGTGTGCCAGCCAGGTGTGGCTTCCCAGCCAGCCGCATTCTTCAAGGTAATCCAGAGGACGCATGCCAAGGCGCGCCAGGCAGTAGTCGTTTTCGTCACGTGTCTCGCCCAGATGCGTGTGCAGGCGCACCTGGAGTTTGGATGCCAGGGCAGCGCTCTCACGCATCAGAGGATCACTGACAGAAAACGGCGAGCAGGGCGCCAGCGCTACCTGGACCATGGCCCCCGGGTCGCTTTGATGGTAGGTATTTACGACCCGCTCGCAGTCGGCGAGGATGGTTTGGGCATCTTGCACCACCGAGTCTGGCGGCAGCCCGCCGTCTTTTTGTGACAGATCCATCGAGCCGCGGGTCAGTGTCACTCGCATGCCGATGTGCGAGGCAACCCGAACCTGTATATCCAGTGCCTGTTCCAGGCCGGGAGGGTAAAGATAATGGTGATCCGACGTTGTAGTGCAGCCCGAGAGCAGTAGCTCGGTCAGCGCAAGTTCTGTTGCAACAGCCAGTAGCTCGGGATCGAGCCCTGCCCACACCGGGTAGAGGGCTTTGAGCCAGTCGAAAAGTTCTTTACCAAGCGCTGGCGCAAGCGCTCGTGTCAGAGTCTGGTAGAAGTGATGGTGGGTATTGATCAGGCCCGGCAGAACGACGTGATCGGAGGCATCGAAGATCGCATCGACTGGCTGTAACGGTTTTTGTCCGGCTGCGATCAGTTCTGCAATCTGGTGGCCTTCGATAACCACTCCGCGCGTGGCGCCCTCGGCAAAGATCGCCAGCGGATCTTGAATCCACAGCCTAGACATAATAACTATGCCAAAGATTCATTCCAAAATAAAAAACCCGCTCCCGTAGGAGCGGGTTGTCGTTTAAACAACAATGGCAGTCCTGCTATTCGGGCAACTTATCGTCGACACCCTGAACGTAGAAATTCATAGTCGCCAGCATTGGGAAGTCGGCAGCTACTTCACCCGCGGCAACCACAAGTTCGCCGGCCTGGTTGTAGATCGGACCAGTAAACGGATGAAATGCACCAGTGCGGATTGACTCTGCGGTTTTTCGCGCCATCATGGCGACGGCACTTGGCATATTGGTAAACGGTGCCATGCCGACCATCCCTGGACCCATTCCGTTCCAGGTATCCCCTGGACTCCAGGTGCCCATCAATACATCAACTGTTCGTTTGACATAATACGGTCCCCAGTCATCGAGAATTGCGGTTAACTGTGTATCCGGGGCAAACTGAATCATGTCGGAGGCTTGCCCGAAAGCATGGATCCCGCGGTCTGCCGCCGCCTGAAGTGCCGCAGTACTGTCGGTATGCTGGGTGATGATGTCCGCGCCCTGATCCATCAGTACTTTGGCCGCGTCGGCTTCTTTGGGCGGATCAAACCAACTATAAACCCACACGACTTTTACCTTCATGTCCGGATTGATCGACTGCGCACCCAGCATGAATGCATTGATGCCGCGCACGACTTCGGGAATCGGGAACGAGGCGATGTAGCCGATGACGCCACTTTTGGATATCTTGGCGGCAATCTGGCCTTGCACATAACGGCCTTCGTAGAAGCGCGCTGAGTAGGTCGCAACATTGTCGGCTTGTTTATAGCCCGTCGCGTGCTCAAATTTCACGTCCGGGAAGCGTTTGGCGACCTTGAGGGTTGGCTCCATATAGCCAAAGGACGTGGTAAAGATCAGTTTGTGCCCGGTTTCAGCCAGCTTGGCGATTGCACGCTCGGCATCCGGTCCTTCTGGTACGCCTTCAACGTAGGTTGTTTGCACATGGTCACCGAGCATATTGTCGATCATCAGGCGGCCTTGATCATGGGCATAGGTCCAGCCATGATCCCCTGGCGGGCCAATATAGATAAACCCAACTTTCAGCTTATCTGCCGATGCGCTGTAGACCACACCGAAGCTCAAAAGTGCAGCCAGCAACACCGAGGCCAGTTTGGCAAAATACTTCATTTTCTTATTTCCTCCATCTATGGTGAGTTTCAACAGCACAATTTCTTCTTAACGCTCAGCGCGAAAGGGCTTGCCCAGACAGGCCGGCGCATTGAGGCGAATCCTGATCGCGTCTCTGGAAATCAAGACTAATACAACTATCGTCGCAATGTAAGGGAGCATCGACATAAAAGCGCCCGGGATCCCAAGGCCTGCCGCCTGGGCGTTTAACTGCAATATGGTGATGCCGCCAAAAAGGATAGCGCCCAGCAGTACCCGTGAGGGCCGCCAACTGGCAAAAACCACCAGTGCCAGGGCGATCCAGCCCCGACCGGCGGTCATATTCTCGGCCCACAGCGGGGTGTAGACCAGCGACAGGTAAGCTCCACCCAGGCCCGCCATCGCACCGCCGAAGGCGACCGCTGCGTAGCGGATGGCAATGACCGGGTAGCCGATCGCGTGGGCCGAAACATCGGAGTCGCCCACCGCCCGCAGGATCATCCCCCAGCGGGCGTGTTTCAAAAACCAGCCACAGAGCGCGAGGATAATGATGGCAAGATACACCAGCGGGTCGTGGCCAAAGAGCAATCGGCCGATCACTGGCAGATCGGTCAGAACCGGGATGTGTATCGCCCCGATCTGCTCGATCTTCTCGCCCACGTAATCCAGGCCCACCAGCGCCGACAGCCCGGTACCAAAGATGGTCAGGGCAAGCCCGGTGGCAACCTGGTTCGAAAGCAGGGTGAGGGTCAGCACCGCAAAAATCAGCGAGGCAACAAGACCGCACAGGCTGCCTGCCAGCAGGCCTGCCAGTGGCTGGCCGGTAAGTGTCACAGCGGCAAAGCCAAACACCGCACCGATCAGCATCATGCCCTCGACCCCCAGGTTCAGTACGCCGGATTTTTCACAAACCAGTTCTCCGGTGGCGGCAAAGACCAGCGGTGTCGCTGCCGTCATCATCGTCATCATTGAAGCTATCAGCAGTTCGTTCATGTGGCAGATACCTTATTGCCGATACGCGTCAGCCGGTAACGGGTCAGCAGGTCGAAGGCCAGCAGATAGAAAAGGATGATGCCCTGGAAAAGGCCTGTGACTGCTTTGGGCAGGCCAGCCGAGATCTGCGCGCCTTCGCCGCCGATGTAGGTCACGGCGATTGCGCTTCCGGCGAGCGCCACACCCACCGGGTGCAGTCGGCCCAGAAATGCCACGATGATGGCGGTAAAGCCATAACCCGGGGAGATCTTGGGCATCAACTGGCCGATGGTCGAGGCGGCCTCCATAATGCCGGCAAGCCCTGCCAGACCCCCGCCGATGAGCAGGGTCGCCCAGATCATCCGCGGGTTGCTGATGCCGGCATGGCGAGCAGCCAGCGGCGCTGAGCCAAATACCCGCACCTTGAAACCAAAACGGCTCTTGGTCAGTACGAACCACGCCAACAGCGGCACCAACAGCGCGATCAGTGTGCCCAGATGCACCCGGTAGCCGCGAAACAGCATGGGCAGTAAAGCCGCATCGGGGAACATCCGGGTACCGGGAAAGCCCCAGCCCTGGGGATTACGCCAGGGGCCTTGCACCAGATGTACCAGCAGCAATTCGGCGACATACACCAGCATCAGCGAGACCAGGATTTCGTTGGCGTTGAACCGGGTTTTGAGCAGTGCCGGTATTGCGGCCCAGGCCATGCCGCCGAGCACACCCAGTGCCAGCATGGCCGGCAGGATCAGTGGATTGGTGCTGTCGTAGAAGACCACCGCGGGGGCGCTGCCCAGCAATGCCCCGGCAATAAACTGGCCTTCGGCGCCGATGTTCCAGACTCCGGCGCGAAACCCGACCGACAACCCGATGCCGATCAGGATCAAAGGCCCGGCTTTGACAGCGACTTCGGACAGGCCGGACCAGGAGGTCAGCGGCTCGATAAAGTAGATATACAGCGCAATACCGGGTGCTTTGCCCATGGCAAGGAATATCAAAGCACCGGTCAGCCCGGTTAACGCCATGGCCAGTAGCGGCGACAGCCAGGCGGCTGACGCAGACTGGGTCGCCCGGGCCTCAAGCGCCAGCATGGGAAAGTGATTCCGTACGCTCGCGGCTGGCGCCCATCAGCAGGCCGACTTCCTGGGTGGTGATATCAGATGCCAACTGCGGTTCAGACAGAGTTCCCTGCGAGATGACCGCGATGCGGTCACAAAGCGCAAATATCTCGTCCAGATCCTGCGAGATGATCAGCGCCCCGGCGCCGGCACTGACCAGACGCTGAATCTGCTCGTGGATTGCTGCCGCCGCACCGGCGTCGACCCCCCAGGTAGGCTGGGAAACTACCAGCAGTTGCGGTTGCTGCAGAATCTCGCGGCCGACGATAAATTTCTGCAAGTTGCCCCCGGAAAGGCTGTTGGCGAGTGCCGCAGTGCCCGCGGCCTTAACGTCAAAACGCTGCAGAATCTCTTGGGCATAGTGCTCGACCCCGGCCCAATTCACCAGGCCACGCGAGACAAAGCCCAATCGATCGGCCGAGGTGAGAAAACTGTTCTGTACCAGGTTAAGGTCAGAGACCGCCGCCTGACCGATGCGCTCCTCAGGTACAAACACGGCGCCGAGTTGTCGGCGGGCTACCGGCGTCAGTGCGCCGGCTTCGGTATCGAGCATGCGAATCGAGCCACTGCGCGGCGGGCCGGTTTCTCCCGACAGCGCGTTCATGAGTTCTATCTGGCCGTTACCGGCTATACCGGCAATAGCCAGAATCTCGCCGGCGCGTACCGAAAAACTGACACTGTCGATGTCGGTGCCGTGCGGCTGGTCGGAGCGAACCGAAAGGTCGGTTACCTGCAGACGCGCCTCAGACGCCGACGGGGCCGTGTGCCGCGGCGCGGATTCCACCCGACGGCCGATCATTTTCTCGGCCATCGAATGTGCGGTTTCATTGGCCGGTATGCACTCATCAACCCGTTGTCCGCCGCGCAATATGGTGGCGCGATCACACAGGGTGCGGACCTCCTCAAGCTTGTGGCTGATATAAAGGATCGAGCGGCCTTCGCCGGCAAGGGTGCGCAAGGTCGCAAACAGGGTTTCGGTTTCCTGCGGCGTAAGCACGGAGGTCGGTTCGTCAAGAATCAGCAGGCTGGGATTTTGCAGCAGGCAGCGCACGATCTCGATACGCTGGCGCTCACCCATGGAAAGATCGTAGACGTGCCGGTCGGGGTGCAGAGTTAAGCCATAATCATTCGCGGTCTGCTCCAGGCGCGCCCGCAGTTCGTTGAGATCCTGGGGCGGCAACGCCAACGCCACGTTTTCCAGTGTGGTCATGGATTCGAAAAGTGAGAAGTGCTGGAAAACCATGCCGATGCCCAGCTCACGGGCCCCGGCGGGGTGCGGTATCTGAACCGGGTTACCGTGCCAGCGAATCTGCCCCTGATCCGGACGCAGTACACCGTAGATGATCTTTACCAGGGTGCTTTTGCCGGCACCGTTTTCTCCAAGCAGGGCGTGGATCTCACCCGGGATGATTTCCAGGCTGATATCGTCGTTGGCGAGACACCCCGGAAACTCTTTGCGGATGCCCTGCAGTTGCAATAGTGCTGGTGTGGTCACTGCGGGTTTCTTTTTTTGTCCAATAGTATCGACACGGCTTCAGTAGGGAATCTTATCTTCTTTTTCGATCCATTCACGCATCAACTGGGCCGCTTTGTCACTGGGTTGTTGTATCAGCGGCAGTCGTCGCTGGTCTAGGGGGAGGGATACTTCCTGGTACAGTGCCGCATCGTCAAAGCCGATTCGGGCTGCATCATCCCGAGTGCTGGCGTAATAGATAGTATCAATACGTGCCCACCAGATGGCAGCAAGGCACATGGGGCAGGGCTCACAGGTGGTGTAGATCACTGATCCGGCAAGCGAGAAGGTGCTGCGTTGGCGACAGGCATCGCGAATCGCGCTGATCTCCGCGTGTGCGGTTGGATCGTTGCCTGAGGTCACCTCGTTCCAGCCGCGGCCGATGACAATGCCTTGGTGCACGATGATTGCACCAAATGGCCCACCGGCCCCGGCGCGCATATGCCGAGCGGCAAGTTTGACCGCAAGATCCATAAAAGTGCTATGGCTGGTCGGTCCAGGTTTATTCATGATGCGGCCCTTTGAATCTCGGCTTGCTGCAGCGTGATGCCGGGTTCCCCGGTGTCGACGCGACAGGATTTTAGAATCTCAGGCAGTACGCCCAAGGCGATCACGCCCGGTTCTTTGCCTGCTGCGGCGCCCGCTCCGATGGGGCTGGTGAGGCGCGCGATCTGCGTATCTGTCAGGCCGTCTTTTTTAAGAGCCTTGCGAAAACGTCGCGCCTTGGCCTGACTGCCGATCAGGCCGGTGTAGCGCAGCGCAGTGTTTGCGAGCAGGATACGGCATAGCTCGTAATCCAGAGCGTGGCTGTGGGTCATGACCAGCGCTGCAACGTGATGCCTCAGGTCCTGTGCGATCGGTAGCAGGTCATGCGCTGTGTGAACATCAATATTGGGCGAGGCGGGTACCTGCGCACATTGATCCTTACGGCTGTCAAAAACGGATACCCGAAGCGGCAGCTGACTGGCCATCGTACACAAGGCGCGACCCACGTGACCGGCCCCAAACAGCGCCAGCGCCGGCCGGTGATCGGCAAGTGACAGGGCAAACACGGCGTGACTATTAGCCGCTGCTGGTTCGTCGTGATCGATCACCGATGGCGGTATATCGCTGTGTGTCTTGTTGAAGTGCACATTTACCTGGTTACCAGTGCGTTGTTTGTCGCGGGCCTGTTGCAGCCAAAGGCTGGCGCTGGCATCGATCGGTTGCAGCATGACTTCCAAAGTGCCACCGCAGCACTGGCGCATGTCTGGTCCAAGCACGCAATGCACAATCGACCGCGCCCAGTCGCCGTTACCCGCCAGCATTGCCTGGCCCGCCTCTATGATTGTGCGTTCGAGCTCGCCGCCGCCGACACTGCCCAGAGGCTGCGTCTCGCCGATCAGAATCCAGCTTCCGGTTTCGCGTGGGGTAGAGCCGCGCTCACCGCAGATGATGGCCAGTACCGCCGGTCTCGCCTTGGCCACGGTATCAAGCGCGGCATTGATCCAGTCGCACGGACCCGGTGCGCCCTGGATCATGATTGCGCTCCAGCGCCCGTTGTCGAAGCCTGCTTGCGTTCGGCCTGTATGGCAAAGAGCAGTGCCTCGGCCGTTGCCGGTGTATCCAGAGCCGGCACAGTGCTATAGCCATTGATACTCGAGAGCGCGTCAGACAGTGCCTGGTGAACCGAGATTGCCAGCATGAACGGCGGCTCACCCACCGCTTTGGAGCGATGAATGGTCGCTTGGGTATTTTCACCGCGTGACCACAGTCGGATATCCATCCGCCGCGGCCGGTCCGAACAGGTGGGAATCTTATAGGTCGAAGGTGCGTGGGTTTTCAGGTGGCCGGCGTCATCCCACCACAGCTCTTCGCTGGTCAGCCAGCCCATGCCCTGAATAAAGCCGCCTTCCACCTGCCCCAGGTCGATGGCCGGGTTCAGCGAGCGACCGGCATCGTGCAGGATATCGACTGCTGTCACCCGGCTCTCACCGGTCAGGCTATCGACAGCGACTTCGCTGACGGCGGCACCGTAGGCGAAATAATAAAAGGGGCGGCCCTTGGCGGTTTTGCGGTTGTAGTGAATCTTCGGTGTACGGTAAAAGCCGGTGGCCGACAGTTGTACCCGTGCCAGGTAGGCAAGCTCCACCAGCTTGGCAAAAGATAGCGTGGTATCGCCGGCGTGCACGCTCGAGTCGTTGAAGCGTATCTGGCCCTCGTCAACCGCAAAGTGGCGCGCGGCAAAAGCGCTGAGGCGACGTTTCAGAGTACCTGCAGCATTCAATGCCGCCATCGCATTGAGATCCGCGCCGGATGAGGCCGCAGTCGCTGATGTATTGGGCACCTTAGCCGTACTGGTCGCGGTGATCTTGACCTGCTCTAAGGGGACAGCCAGTGCGTTGGCCACCACCTGTGCGACCTTGATAAAAAGCCCCTGGCCCATCTCAGTGCCGCCGTGGTTTAGATGAATACTGCCGTCTCGGTAGATGTGCACTAGAGCGCCGGCCTGGTTAAACCAGCTGGCAGTAAAGGAGATGCCGAATTTGACTGGAGTCAATGCCAGCCCGCGCAGCACCTGCGGGTTGTTTGCGTTGGCAGCGTGGATCGCTTCACGGCGCTGCCAGTAATGGCTGCTGGCCTCAAGGTCGGTAACCAGTTCATCGAGAATAAAGTCGTCAACCGGCATGTGGTAGGGGGTCAGGCTGCGCTCTTTCGCGCCGTAAAAATTGCGCTTGCGCACAGTCAGTGGATCCTGACCGGTGGCCCTTGCTACGGCCTCTATCATGCGTTCGCCGGCGAGCATGCCCTGCGGTCCACCAAAGCCGCGAAAGGCGGTATTGGATACGGTGTTGGTAAAGCAGCGCTGCGAGCGGATACGCACCGTTGGAAAAAAATAGGCGTTATCCACATGAAACATGGCGCGGTCGTTTACCGGGTCGGACAGATCGAGGGTACAGCCACAGCGCGAGGCCAGGGTGGTATCCACGGCCAGGATGCGGCCATCGGCATCATGGCCGACTTTCCAGTCGATGCGAAAGTCATGGCGCTTGCCGGTCATGCGCATATCATCATCGCGATCCAGACGGCACTTGACCGGACAGGCATTGCGCTGCGCCGCCACGGCAGCGAGCGCCGCCCACTGGCAGGCCTGACTCTCCTTGCCGCCAAATGCACCGCCCATGCGCCGGACCTCGACCGTGATTGCGTTGGCCGGTTTGCCCAGCACCTTGGCCAGGTGCTGCTGGATTTCGCTGGGATGCTGGGTTGAGCAGTGCACCAGCATGTCGCCGTCTTCCTGGGGGATGGCCAGCGATACCTGGCCTTCAAGATAAAAGTGATCCTGTCCACCGCAATACAGTGTGCCCGAGACAGCGCACGGCGCTGAGCGCATGGCGTCTTGCCAGTCACCGCGCTGCATCAACTGTTCGTCGCTGATGAAGCGCTGGTGGTGGAGCGCGTCATCGACCGTCAGGATGGGTTTTTCTGAGGCGATGTGTACTTTGCCCAGTACAGCGGCTGCACGCGCTGCGCGGTGACTGGTCGCTACTACGGCAAAAACCGGTTCGCCGTCAAAGCGCACGTCAGTGTCGGCCAAAACGGGCTCGTCTCCACGACCCGACGGGCTGACATCATTTTGCCCCGGGATATCGTTAGCGCAAAAAACATCGATAACCCCGGGGGCGCCGCGCACAGCGCCAAGATCCATGGATTCGATGCGCCCACAGACGGCTCTGGCGCTACCCACGGCAAGATGCAAGGTGTTTTGCGGCACTGGGATGTCATCGATAAAGAGCGCTTCGCCGGTCGCGTGTTTCAGCGCACTGTCATGGGCCAGGGCAGCGCCCGGGCCTTGGGCTAAAGTTTCAGCCATGGGCAGACAAAACTGGCGTCGCGCTTGCCGGGTAGAGCAAGTCGGGCGCCTTGCCGCTGATAGTACGCAGGTAGCGCTCCAACAGGCCGCGTGCTGTGTGCATCCGGTAGTCCGCGCTGGCGCGTGCGTCGGTGATAGGGGCAAAGTCCTGTTGTAGAGCCTTCGCGCCAGGGTCAAGAGCCGAGCAATCTGCACTTTTCCCGACCAGCGCATTCTCGCACTGGCGCGCGCGCTGCACGGTTCCGGCCATTCCACCGAAGGCAATCCGCGCGCTGGTGATGGTGCCGTTATCGAGTTGCAGACTAAACGCGCCGCATACGGCGCTGATGTCCTGATCGAAACGTTTGGATACCTTCCAGCAGTGAAAATATTCATGGCCCTGTGTCGGCACACCGATCATGCGAATGATTTCTCCGGTCGCCAGATCCTGATTACCATAGTCGATGAAGAAATCTTCCAGCGCCATGGTGTGTTCGCCGTTTGGGCCCAGCAGGTGCAAGGTTGCGCCCAGCGCGATCAGGGCCGGGGCAAGATCGCCGATGGGCGAGCCGTTGGCGATGTTGCCGCCAAGGGTGGCCTGAGCGCGGACCTGGCGCGAGCCAAAACGATGCAGCAAGGTTCCAAGGTCTGGTGCGAGATCCTCCAGCACTTCCAGGCTCTGCGCCAGGGTTACTGCGGCGCCTATTTGCACCTCCTGGTCGGTTCGATGAATTCGCTTCAGTTCGGCAACCTGGCCCAGGTAAATAATGTGGTCAAATCGCTGGTGCTGTTTGGTGATCCAAAGGCCAACGTCGGTAGCGCCGGCAATCAGTTGCGCCTGTGGCAGGGCTCGCATCAGTTCAGTCAGGCCTGCAAGGCGGGTCGGCGCGGCAAAAATATTGGCCACACCCTTTGTTTGCAGATAGGTATCGTCGTTCGCCCATTTCCCCAGTGTTTCAATTCCCAGCGCCTGCAGTGATCGGCAATGATCGGGAATGGGCTGTGCAAGGGCTTGTTGCGCAGCAGTGATGATCGGGCCGTATCCAGTGCATCGACACAGGTTGCCCGCAAGAGCGTCGTTCAGGGTTTCGCGATCGA
>Ga0207986_1001131_pt1 | contig 11691 bp, 12 predicted proteins | sample ETNtaG_26_FD_185764 | JGI IMG/M metagenome (GOLD analysis project Ga0207986, IMG submission 185764) | Marine microbial and viral communities from oxygen minimum zone, Eastern Pacific Ocean - ETNP201302SV89 (SPAdes) (version 2) | ecosystem: Environmental > Aquatic > Marine > Oceanic ... | reverse complement strand
CAACGCTCATTCTTATTTATATAAATTTTTATTACATGGGGCGGGCGTGTTATATTGTAATATCAACGATATGAAATTTCTGAAAATTATTTTACTATTCATATCTTTTTTAGGAGCCCAGCATGTTGCCTGCTCAGATGGGGGCTAATTTGGGCATATTCACGTATGTCTGATTTAACCCGTCGGGAATTTCTCCGCCAAAGTATGTTGCTGGCTGCAGGCATGGCCTTGGTGTCTTGCGAAGATGATGATCAAGATGTAGAAACGGAATATGATTCACCAGGCATGTTGTTGGGAGATCAACCCGCCAAGCAGGTAGTTATTGTTGGCGCGGGAATGGCTGGGTTGGTCGCCGGGTACGAGCTGACTCGAGCCGGTCATGACGTGACAATTCTGGAAGCGAGAAACCGCGTGGGCGGGCGGGTCTTTACTCTGCGCACACCGTTCTCCGATGGACATTATGCCGATGCCGGGGCGGCCCGAATTCCTCCAGACCACGATATGACGCTTGGCTATGCAGATCATTTCGGGTTAACGCTTGATCCCTTTTATCCCGAATCAAGTTATTATGTTAACTTGTCAGGTGATGAGCGAACTCTAATTTCCGCAAGTGATTATCTCAATGATCCACCCTGGGAAGGATACTACGTAAACCGTCAGGAATTTGTAAAAATTAAGGGTGGTACTGACATATTACCTCATGCTTTCGCCGATTACCTTGCCGAACATATTCATCTCGGGACACCCGTTGAATCTATTGAGCAAAATTCCACTGGAGTCGTTGTGCGCGTTTCCGCTGGGACCGAGTTTAACGCAGACAAAGTGCTCTGCACTGTTCCATTGCCAGTATTAAATAGAATTCAATTCAGTCCGCAGCTTTCTGATGAAAAACTAGATGCCAGCAGCGGAGAGTATAATTATTTCAACATCACAAGAGTTTTTATGCAGTTTGCAAACCGCTTCTGGGAGAGTGAAGGACTAAACGGCTGGGGCAATACTGACTGGCCAGAGGAAATATGGCAGCCAACTTGGGACCGGCAGGGACCCAGAGGTGTGCTTTTGTCATATTTAAATTTTAATCGTGCAGACGAAATAGACCAACTCAGCGAGGCCGCCCGTATTGAGCATGTGCTCAATCGCTGGGAAACTGTTTTTCCAGGTGTGCAGGATCATGTAGAGGATGGCACTTCACATTCGTGGGCTCTAGAGGAGTGGTCAGGCGGTGCAGTTGCTTGGCCAACAGCTGAACAGGAGACAGCGCTAGGTGCACACATTGGTGCGGCAGAAGGTCGAATTCACTTTGCTGGCGAACACGCCTCAGATTATCATGGCTGGATGCAGGGCGCACTTGTTTCGGGCCTGCGGGCGGCCACAGAAATCCACGAAGGAAATTAATTTTTCTTTTTCCATGTAATTTCTATAAATAAAATCTCGCGCAGATTAAGCTCAATAAAGCTCCGTTCAGGTTATGAGACTGACCTAATTCCACAAATACAAACCCCGATTAAACTCAATAACTCTCCGATTAGGTTATGAGACCAACCTAAGTCCACAAACAAAAAACCTCGCTACTGGGCGGGGGTTAAAGACGACTATTTGCATCCACCTACATTTTTTCCGCATAAACCATTCGCTCAATTGTCATAAAGGGTAGCTCGCGTCCAGTTGGTTTCATGTATTGTTCTGCAAGTTCATCATAACCAAGATGCTCCACCATGCGCCAGCCATACTCACTTAAGAAACTATCCAGCTCATTTGGCTCAAACCCAAAGTGCCACACATTGTCTTTCACGATTATCTTGTCATAAAACTTTTCCAACCCATATAATTTCTTGCCTTCGATAAAATCCTTGCGTACATATGTAAACGCCAGCCGACTTCCGGCTGATACTTGTGACAAGAAATTGAATGTCTGACGAACAGATGTCTCTGTTAAATATTGACTGACAGCTTCCCAGATGAAAAAGGTTTTCGTATTACTGAAATAGCTATACTCCTTCAGAACAGCACCTAATTCTTGCTCAATAAAGTTGATTGGAACGAGTGTAATATTCTTGGGTATACTACCTAATATTTTTTGCAGATTTGCTTGCTTTGACTCAATATTTTTAGGCTGGTCCACTTCCCAAGCGGACACATTTTCCAAAGCGGGTAGTCGATACAGACGAGTATCATATCCCGCTCCTAAATTCACTACTGCATCAACTGAATAATCATCAGTAACAGCCAAAACCACCTTATCATCTATGTAGCGTTTGCGACACATGAAACCGCTCCAAATCCCGGGTACTTGCTTCTCTGATGCTTTGATTATCCAGTCCCTCAGCGCAGAGAACCGCATTAGCTTGATAAATAATTGAGACGCAACAGGTAACATTTTCAAAGCGAAATTATCGTGTATAATGCGTTCATCCCTCTGGAAATATTGTTCAATAGCAACCAAAAATGTTGGGACGACCCCTGTTTTTGCAGCACCTTTCGTGTCTATGTTTTCTTTTGACTGATTCATTATCCGAATCTACCCATCATCCCACAAACAAAAAAACCCCGCTTAGAATCAATAAAGCTACAATCAGGTTATGAGCCTCACGCAGCTTCTTCTATTTTAAATTGGCTGGAAGGGGAATGAGCACCGATTTAATCCACATGCCAATACTACTGGAAATCCCTTGGAAAGATTTCATTCCACTGCTTCTCATGCAGCGTTTCGCCATCCACCTTGAACCGGCGTATAAAATTCATGTGGAAATTTTTCAAATCACTCTTAAACACAACATTCTGTTCCATACGTATTGTCCGGTCTTTGAGATCGATGTTCACAGCATAAATGCCGATCACGGAAGTTTCCGCCGGATTAAGGTCCGAGGTATGGTGCTCGAGCCGTTCTTCAAAATGTTCCAGACCCCACGGATAGCGGAAACTGGTCGCGTTGGTGGCAATGCCAAAGGCAGCACCGCTCTGTTCATCACGTTGGATGCTCTTGATTTCGGCATAGCCGGAAACATTGCCGTAATCAACGCTGGCATAGTCCGGTAGCGAAGGACCCTCCTCAGGTAACTTGAATTTCGGCACGGGCCGATTGGCTGGCGGCACCACTGGCAGCTCAACACGCGCACCTTCCACCCCGCCAATCGCCAGCGTCGTGGTCATTTGGTATGGTGTTGGCCACAGCATCGGCCATTGTGCATTATTAATGGCAAAACGAATGCGGTGCCCTTTGGGAAACACCCAGGAAGTAAAATGCATTTCTATTTCAAGTGGGAAAACTTTTCCGGGAATCAAGTCTTCAGGCTCACGCGCTGATTTACGGTGTGTACCGTTGAAGGCCGCACCGCCGACTTGCGTCACGCTGCCATCCGGGGCAACATCGCAAATCCGTACAACCCAGTTGGCTCGACTTACATCTGCTGATACTTTCAGTATGGCTCGGGGCATACCCAGTATTTCCAACGGTGAATCCAAGGGCTGACTGTCATAAATCAGAGAGTAATCATCCATGCTTTGTTGATCTGGAGGAATGTTACCCCACCACATCACCGGGCCGCCACCAGCTAAACCGACCGAGGGCTTGTATTTCAGACTATGTGTTACCTGTGCCGAGGGACTCGAGGATAATCCATGATCCTGCCCGGCATAAAACGTTTTCGTTACAGAACGTTCAATCGGCCAACCTTCTTCCCAGCGCCAATGCCCCGGAATTTCATCAACCCCAGGTCCGGGCGGGTGCCAGTCGCGCACATACACCGCAAAACGCGGCTCATCCAAAATGCCGGTATCGATGCCCTTCAACCATTGGTCGAACCAGCGCACAGCCTCGTGCCGCCATTCCACCTGCGGTACCGGCCAGGCATTGTGTGGGTAATAGTGATCCCAAGGCCCAATCATCGCTTTGACTGGAGCTTTGACATGTTCGAGCATCCTCGGCGGTGAATCACGATAACCGTCATACCATCCACCGATATAATAACCCGGTATTTGAATCTGCTCGTATTTATCACGTGCAGATGCACGATCCCAAAATGGACCATCGCGCTGCTCCCGCATGTAAGTGAATACGCTGGGCTCTACTTCAAAACGATTACGCAGCCAATCTTCGTCCAAGCGAAATTCAGGTGCTCCAGGCATGGCATTACTCAAATCATTACTCATCATCCAAGAATCGATATGAATAATGCCATCCATGTAATGCACGTCTTCCTGATACAGATCTTCAGTGGCCATTAAAGCCACGAAGGCTTTTAACGCTGGCGGTTTACGCACCGCCATCTGAATGGAATTGAACCCACCCCATGAAATACCAAACATACCGACATTACCATTCGACCAATCCTGTTTGGCCAACCAGGCAATGACCGCATCCCCATCACTCAATTCAATTTCCGAATACTCATAAGGGATCGTGCGACCTTGGCTATTACCGGTACCCCGGATATCAACCCGTGCAACCACATAGCCTCGCTTCACGAAGTAGGTATACATCCTGTATTTTGAGCCACGGGAATCATTTTTTCGATAAGGAGTATATTCAAGCAGCACTGGTAAATGCTCACCCGCTGGTATATCAGCCGGCATATAGAGGTCAGCGGCGAGCTGGATGCCATCAGGCATCGGTATCATCACTTCACGGATGGTTAAAACTGATATCTCTTCTACTTCTATTGCATATACAATAGCACCAATGCTTAAAATTATTAATATAATTAACCCTATTAGTTTATCTTTCATGTTCTACATCATATATTTAACCAAATCTTCTCATACCACAAACAAAAAACCCCACGAATGTGGGGTTTTTATGTATATAGAAGTTCATTCCTGACCAGTTTGTCTCGTACCATATCCCCCTTTTACAGTAGACCAATGAGATGTGCGGGTCTTCCATTTTCCACCTTCTTTGACAAATGTCTGGCTCACCCGTGTTAAATAATGATCCACTGCCGCAGAACCCTTGAGTTTCATGTACCCTTCCGAGTAATACATGGCAGTGGCAGCTTTCCCAGGAGCCAATACTACAACTTCAATGTGTTTGGGGGTGATATTAATTTCGTCATATGTCTCCGGTCTGCCTGATGGATCTATGGTCTGAAGTAAACCACCGCTGGACCAGAATTCAAGAGCTCCATCTTTTGAATAATCATTGAGCGTTTTTTTCATCTTATTTAAATATGCAAAACTATTTTCAATGCTCTGTTTAACATCTTCAGCATCCCCGGCAAAAATCAAAGAACAGAAAATGACTGCTATGCCGATGAGTTGAATTAACTTTTTCATAATATCTCCTTAGTGATTTATTAGTGTAAATCTACCCATCATCCCACAAACAAAAAACCCCACAAATGTGGGGCTTGATGTTGTGATTATCTAATGATTTTTTACTATCTTAGAGGATCAATAAATTATTTTTTATAAGGTTCTGGCGAATTAGCCGTATTATAAATGGCCCATTCCCATGCCAATTTATCACCATCAAATCCCCACCCTACAAAGACAGTATTAACAAATTTTTCACCAGTTTTATTTTCTGATGAAAATTCAAACCAGCCATGCCCAAATTTTGAACCATTGGGCACCGTGACCACCTCATAAAGTTGATTTAATATTTCAATGTCACCTTTTCTCTGGTCTTTGGCCGCCTGATGTATTTTAACCAATTCATCAATAGGTTGTGAATTATCCCAACCCCATTGGTTATGTATAAAAGTTGCATTGTCCGAAAAACAAGACCTATAAGCATCCAGCTCACCTTTGACAAAGTGCTGAACAGTCTTTTTTATTAAATCGATTTCAGGTCCTTCAAATGTAAAACCAGAAACATCTTTATTGTCAATTTCCGGGTCTGAAAGCTCGCCTCCGTTGTATACCTTTGGAAGTCCTAAATAGGCACCAACACCGGTAAGAGTGACAGTGCCAGCACCCTCATCATACTCCCAGGTTGCTGGATTAGATCCATCATGTGGTGCGACAGGTGCATCGCAGTGACTATCCTGCCAGTCTAAGGTACCATCACCGTTATAATCACCTCCTTGCCAGTATTCTATCCATGTCTGCTCACCAAGAACATTTTGAAATGAACCATCAGCGTTAAAAACATATTCATTATCAAAATAGCACGCTCTTGTTACAACATCATCGGCAGAGTTTGACCACCAGGTCCCAACATTAGGGGCTGGTCCTACCATCAAAGCACCTGCTTCAGGAGCCATTTTCCATGTCCCCGATAGAAATGGTGCTTCCTCATCCTCATCAGCTACAAGTTTAAAGGTCCAGAACGCACCTGTCCAAGTTTCAATGACCAGGGTCATTGTAGTGTTATTATCTGAAAGAGTTGCACTATAGATAATAGATCCTGGAGCATCTGCATGATTTTGAGCATAACCGACGAATAGTAAAACTATAAAACTGATTATTATATTCTTTTTCATATTTCCCTCTTTTAATGAATTGATTGAATTTTAATCTATTAACAAAATTCATATAGCACAATCAAAAACCCCGCTACTGCGGGGCTCTTGTTTAAATCCTTTGAATGGTGGTTAACCAGAGGCGTTTCATTTTACTTTTCCTCTATTACATATATGGCTATCGCTTTTCCAAATTTTTCGGTGTACGATGACGAACTGACACTACCCTCTTTATCTACACTAAATGACTGATGGATTTTGTTATCTGTGCCTACCATCACAACACCATTAGCACCCAATTGTGCTGCTTCAATTTTTAAACGCTCTATGACTTTATTCATTTTACTTTGCCAAGTAAAAAGAATTTCAGGGTCTTTAAATGCAAAATTACTTCCTGCATCAATTAATGCAATTTTTTCATATTCTTCAGGATAGTCTAAATATATTTTCACTTGAGATGGAATTACTGGTGCTCTTGTTTCACCTACAATTATGTGGGAAACAGGATGACATCCAACCAAAATCATAACTATTAGTAATACGATTGATTTTCTCATTTCAGACTCCTTGCTTAAATCCTTTGGGTGGGGGTTATTACCATACAAACTCCTTTTCAGAAATCAATTCCCCATCCTTAAATTAACCAAGCTTATATTTTTTTGCGGCATCTTCTTTGATGAATTTTCTGTGCTTTCTTTGAACATAGACAAATTGCCACCATGTCTCCCCTAACCCACAGCCCCCTATAATTGATATTACTGCAATTGCTATTAAATATGATATTTTGGATGTGAAAAATAAAATGGAAAGTTGATACATGAAGAAGGCTATTACCATCAATAAAATTATTGTTAGGATAATATAGAGTGTCTTTTTCATCTTTTCATTTAATCCTATCCCTTTGGGTGGGGCTTTTTACCTCTTCAATTTACAAGAGGAATCAATTTGTTACTTCAACAACACCATCTTCTTGGTCTGCACAAATTCTCCAGCTTGTATCTGATATAGATAAACACCTGCACTCACTGGCTCGCCGTAGTCATTGGTGGCGTTCCAGATAACCGACTTAAAGCCAGCATCCTGGGTTGAATTAACTAATGTCCTTACTTCTCTACCAAGTATGTCATAAACAGTTACATTCACGTAGCTGTTCTCTGGCAGGTCATAACGTAATGTTGTGATTGGATTGAATGGGTTAGGGTAGTTCTGGTGAATATTATATGTTGCTGGCAAATTAAATGTTGATGCGATTTCAACTACAGCATCTGAATCTGTCTTAATTAACCATACATCCTCACCACCATACCCAAAAGAGGCTGTAGAACCTGTAATGACATATCTACCATCTGTGGTCTCTTGAACGGAATGTCCCTCATCATTATTACTTCCACCAAAAGTTTGATTCCACTCCTCATCTCCATCTGCATCCGTCTTGATTAACCACATATCTTGCCCACCATTACCGAAAGAAGTTGTTATCCCAGTAATGATATATCCACCATCTGTGGTTTGTTGTACAGAAGAACCATAATCATCCTCATTTCCACCAAAGGTTTGATTCCACTCTTCATTTCCTAGTGAATCTGTCTTGATTAATAAAACATCAGTGGTCCACACATCATACATGAATGAATACCCTGTGAATATAAAACCATTATCAATTGTTTGTTGCACGCATGAACCCCAAGAAGAACTAGAACCTGAAGGAAAATAACTTGTATGCCACTCTTCATTTCCTAGTGAATCTGTCTTTATCAAAATAGCCAAATAAGAATACATACCAGCAATAATATATCCGCCATCTGTAGTCTGTTGAACAGAGCGACCCTCGCTATTTCCAACATAATAAAAGATTTGATTCCATTCTTCTTGTCCAAGTGAATCTGTCTTTATTAACCATATATTAGAATCCATCCCATACGAATATTCAGTACATGTTATTATATATCCACCATCGGTGGTTTGTTGCACTGAATAACCATAATCACCATCACTTCCACCAAAGGTTTTTGTCCATAAAGAATCACCATTGGAATCTGTCTTAATTAACCAAACATCATCATCACCATTACCGAATGATTCTGTATATCCTGCAATGATATATCCACCATCTGTGGTTTGTTGTACTGAATAACCCCTATCATTAGAACTGCCACCATAGGTCTGGGTCCATAATGTATCCCCATCTGCATCCGTCTTTATTAACCATACATCAGCACTACCATTGCCATAAGAAGATGTATAACCTCCAATTACATATCCACCATCTGTGGTTTGTTGCACTGAATAACCCCTATCATTAGAACTGCCACCAAATGTCTTGGTCCAAGTAGTGTCTTGGGCATTGGTTTTTGAATAATAAGTCAATGAAATCAATAATAGTATAAGTGATATCCTTTTCATCATAGAAGAATGTAAGTACAAAAGTGGGGAAAACAAAAAACCCGGTCTTCCGTGAAATCAGGACGGCCCTGCTAAAAAGAGCAGGTGTGCCCCACAATTGCTTTTACAATCCGTTGCGCCGAATCCCTTAACGACAATAGATGCACATTCCTTCAACAGTTTTTGATTTTCAATACACTCGTCATCGGATCTGCGGGAGACAACGTTAATATCCAGTATCCTGACATGCTTATTGGACAAGATGTAGTCAATATGCCAAAAACGTTTTTTATCCAATCTTTTATGTCTGCTAATTCTTTGGGTTAGATTCTTTCCGGCTCTTCCGGTATAAACGTATTGTCCTTCAGGGAAAGTGAATTCACCCAGTTTTCCAATGGTTATCCGGCATTTTTTATCAACCATGAGCCTAATCTGGTAAACCCCGGAATTATTGATGTCCATCTTTGAGTGAGGTTAGGGCAGCGAAGCCACCAGTAAAGAGACTAATATAGAAATATGTTTTTTCATCAACGAAATGTAAGAACAAATATCGGGGAAACAAAAAACCCCGCTGCTGCGGGGTTTGATGTTGTAGATAGGGTAAATCTATTTTAGCAATACCATCTTTTTAGTCTGTCTGAACTTCCCTACCCGTATTGTGTACAGGTAAACTTCATGAACCTAATTTTGGAATTAATTAAATGAAGAAGAATGTTCATGAACAATTTTCCATCCATCATGTGTATTGTAGAAAACCAATGTAACCCTTCCTTTTCCATTTACTGATTTGCTATTTTTAATAAAAGAATAATTATTATAAAAAGTAACTACTCCAACATTATCAAAAATATCAATTTTGAGATCATCCATTTTAAGATCAACATCTTTTATTGAACTAAAGTGTTCAGATTCTGAACTGTTAGTTTCATCAACATTTTGTCTTTCCGAAACCCTTGGGCCAAATTTAGAAAATCTTGGACTATTAAAATGTGCTGATTTTAAACTCTCAATATCTCTATTGTTTGCATCATTCCAAACATCTAAAACAACTAACTTTAATTCTTCAGATAATTTCTCAATAGATTTTTTATCAGATGAATCACACCCAACAATCAATAATAATGCAATTAATAATATTTTTTTCATTTTGAACTCCATTGCTTAAATCCTTTGGGTGGGGGTTTTAAAGTAGGTCAAAATTCTTTTTTATCAATCACTTTTCCATCCTTGTAAGTTCCTTCAAACCACTTCTGTCCATTATCGTGCCAAGTAGTCCATTTACCATCGTATTTACCATCCTTGTAAGTTTCTTCCCTATACTTCTGTCCATTCAAATACCAAAGAGTCCATAATCCATCTTTTTTCCCATTCTTATAAGAACCCTCAGATTTTTTCATTCCACCCAATCTATTTTTAAAGGTTTTACCTGTATATAACTCCTTTGTATCAGGGTGATACTTTAATCCATCCTTATCAATAAGAGTTTCTTCATTGACAGGTTTAGAACACCCAACAATCAGTAGAAGTGGTAGTATTGTTAATAGTGTCTGTTTCATATCATCCTATCCCTTTGGGTGGGGGATACTGTTCGGTGGAGTGAAGGTTAGGTAACCATATCTCATTCATTTTTATCATTTCCCAAAATCATATGTAAGGCTCGCCATGGGTAGCGGTAAAAATAATAAAGCATCAGATGAGCCAGCAGTAGTCGTGATTGTTTTTATTTCCCAATGGTAATTTTCTTCAATGTATTCTTCATTCTCCCAATATCCACCATCACTACCATAACTTATGATTGCTAATGGGACATTAATCCCAAAAGACCAACTTAATTTTTCATTGAATTCAAACTCTTTTGACCAAGCAATACGAATAAGACCATCTAACCCCGGGTCAACACCAATACTACCCGTAATATGGTTAAGGTTACCATTGCCGCCTTTATAATCTTTAGCCAATCCCAAAACAGCGATGCCTGGGAGTCCGGTTGAAAAATACCAGCTTCTACCATCACTTAATTCAGAATATCTTGTAAAAGTAATCATGTTCATTGCGGGCGTTGTAAACATACCTGCATCAAATTTCCAATTAGACTGTGCATAAACACTTGTTGTAAATAATACAAATAGTAATATCTTTTTCATCACTGAAATGTAAGAACAAAAGGGGGTAAACAAAAAAGCCCCGTGAATACGAGGCTTTTTTAGGTTGTTAGTGCTATTAAACCAATTAAGTTGATTTAGTTTCCTTTTTGCAACAACTTTTATTATCCCCTTTTGGATTACAGGTCTTTTTAGACACTGCATTTTCTTCAGGCTTGCTACAAGATTTTCCATCATGTTTTTTATCATGATTACAATTGTGACCATTGCCTTGGTCTTTGTCGCAGACTTTATCTGCTGCATGGGTACATGTCTTTTGATCCTCATTAAGATTAACATTTAACGCAAAAGATGTTGCAGTTAATCCAATGATAGTTAATCCAGCGATGATGAGTGTACGTTTGTTTTTCATTTTCCCCTCAATATTGAGATAGTTATATATTGATATTTATACATCAAATTTATTGATGTGAATCTATATGATAAAATAAAAATCCGCTTAATACAAAAAATAATATGAGCCAGAGGCGTTTCATATACTAAATTACAAAAAATTACGCAACAATGTGGGGAAACATCAAACCCCGCCAATGGGCGGGGTTTGATGTTTGATTTTTACTATTATACTTTTGTCATAGCCTCAAAATTCTCATACATCTTTGGTTCACCTGACTTCTTCCTCACTCCAAGGGCGAATTTTTCAAGTCTTGACCAGGGCAGTTTCACTGCTATCCAATCAAATAATAGTTCACCATTTAACAGCTCTTGTTTATAGAGCGTTCCAATTGTTTCAAACCATCCGCAAA
>Ga0207986_1001120_pt1 | contig 11744 bp, 8 predicted proteins | sample ETNtaG_26_FD_185764 | JGI IMG/M metagenome (GOLD analysis project Ga0207986, IMG submission 185764) | Marine microbial and viral communities from oxygen minimum zone, Eastern Pacific Ocean - ETNP201302SV89 (SPAdes) (version 2) | ecosystem: Environmental > Aquatic > Marine > Oceanic ... | reverse complement strand
GCCATACTCTTCCGGGAATGGAACACCCATGAGACCCAGCTCTCCCATTTTTGCGATAATATCAGCAGGAAACTTTCCCTTCTCGTCCAATTCGGCTGCAATAGGGGCAATCTCATTGGCTGTGAAATCGCGAACCATGTCGCGGATCATCTTCTGTTCTTCAGAAAGGAAAAAATCAATCATGATAAATCGATGGTCTTATATGATAGTTGAATAATTTGCTACTCAGCTTCCGTTACCAACGAATAGCCGCCGAGCCCCAAGTGAATCCGGCACCAAATGCAGCGAGAATAATGTTGTCACCGGAGCCGAATTTACCTTCAGAAAATGCTTCTGACATGGCGATGGGAATAGAGGCGGCTGTAGTATTGCCTAACTTTTGAATATTGCTGTAGAGCTTGTCCATACCGACTCCTATCCGTTTTGCAACTGCCTGGCTTATCCGCAGGTTGGCCTGATGGGGAATTATGAGTGTCACATCCTCCATGGATAGGCTGTTATGATCCAATGCCTCCTGAATGACCTCAGGAAACCGGGTGACAGCATTTCTGAAAACTTCGCGCCCATTCATAAAAGGTGTGTGCAAACCGTCATCGATTAGCTTTTTGCTCATAAACGGTCTGTATTTACTTCCGGGGGCAGGAAGCCAGAGGTCTTGAAGATGCTTTCCATCAGAATGAAGATGTGTAGAAAGGATACCGCTCTCATCATCACTTGGTTGGAGAACAGCAGCACCGGCACCGTCGCCAAAAAGGACAGCCATATCCCTGTGCTCTGTATCGAAATTGAGGGCAACACTTTGAACTTCAGCACCAATAAGAAGAACTGTTTTATGTGCACCTGTGCGAACGAACTGATCAGCCACTGAGAGACCGTAAACAAACCCTGAACAGGCTGCCCGAAGATCAAAAGCACCTATATTTTTCATCCCCATTTTTTCCTGGATTTGTACAGCGCTACCCGGAAAAAAGTAATCTGAAGAAATAGTACAGAAAATGATCAATTCCACATCCTCAGGTTTTACTTTTGCCATTTCTAAAGCATTTCGCGCTGCCTCCACACCGAGATCTGAGGTAGATGTGTCACTGTCAACATGGTGCCGTTCCTTAATACCACTTCTTTCTACGATCCATTCATCGGTGGTTTCCATCAGTTTTTCCAGATCTGCATTAGTCACCACCCGGTCGGGGACGGCGTGGCCGATGCCTCTGATTTTTGATCTGATCATGTCTGTTCTACTTGATATCCCTGATATTCAATTGTATTGATGTTCTTCCTTGCCATTCATTTTTTTCCACAACATATGCGATGTCGATGGGCTTTCCCGTAATCAGTTTTTCGTAATGATTACCCATGTTGAATCCGATAGCGTCATAACTTGTTTCACCCTTTTTGGCCCGAAATTTGAGGTGATCTCCGTTTCCTACGAGTCGTGGATTGCCGACAGGAATTACGTGCCTTGTAATGAATTTTGGAGTCATATTTCCGGGACCAAAAGGTGCAAGCTTTTCCAGAAAATCCATAAATCTTCCGTCGATAAGATTTAAGTCCATTTCTCCCTCAATGTCAAGTGAGTTTACCAGATCATCGTCCGCAAGAGTTTCATAAGCAAGATTAGAAAATCGTGTACGGAAATCCTCCAGATTTTTCCGGTCAAGGGTGAGGCCGGCGGCCATGGGGTGCCCGCCATAGCCGTCCAGTAATTCCCTGCATTCGGTCAGGTTTTCATAGAGATCAAATCCCTTTACACTCCTGGCAGATCCTTTGCCTGTGCCGTTAGATAAGGATATAATAACAGCAGGTCGGTGGTATGTTTCTTTAATCTTGGATGCTACAATACCGATGACACCTTCATGCCAGTTGTCATCCCACAGGACAATAGCCTTCTCTTTCTCCAAGTCAACTTCGGCGTTGACCTTCATGATGGCTTCATCCACCATGGACTGCTGAAGATCCTGGCGTTGGCGATTTTCTTCGTCTAGTTCCCGTGCCAGTTTCAGGGATTCAGGCAAGTTTTCTGTAGTCATAAGTTGTACAGCCCTATTGGCATCACCCAGCCGCCCGGCGGCGTTAATCCTTGGCGCAGCCCAGAAAAGGAGTCTGCCGACAGTCAGTTCCTTTTCCCCTAGACCGCTTACTTCCAGTAGTGCCCGGAGGCCGGGTCTTTTTGTCTTTGATAAACTTTTAAGACCGTGCTTCACAATGATCCTGTTCTCATCCGTCAGTGGCACAATATCTGCCGCTGTCCCAAGGGTGATGAGATCGATATATTGATGGACTAGATCATCATCCAGCTCAAGTAGTTGCGACACGGCCTGGATCAGTTTAAAGACAACTGCACCACCACAAAGACCTTTGAAGGGATAGGAACAGTCGGGCTGTTTGGGGTTCAGGATAGCGTTAGCCTCCGGAAGATTCTCATCAGCCATGTGGTGATCAGTGATGATCACTTCCAGGTTTTGATCGTTGGCGTAAGCCACTTCATCTGTGGCATTGATACCGCAGTCGCAACTGATGAGCAGGTCAGCGCCCCAGTCTTTGGCGACATCGATGCCCTCTCTGGATAGACCGTACCCCTCCTTAATCCTGTCAGGGATGTACACTTTGGCATCACACTCTAATGAGGTGAGGAAAAGAAAGAGGGCTGACGATCCGGTGGTACCGTCCACATCATAATCGCCGAAAATGAAAATCCGGCCGCCGCTTTTTACTTTTTCCGCCACCATTCCGGCAGCGATATCCATATCTTTCATGAGAAAGGGATCATGGAGCTGAGAAAGTTTCGGATCAAAGAATGACCTTGATGATTCCAGTGATTCAATATCTCTATTCGCCAGTACGCGACCGATAATCTCGGATGTTTTGAATTCTTCGGTCAGGCGGAATACGTGAGAGGTGTCCGGAGTCTTTATTTTCCAGGTAGCCATAATCAGTAGAGGAAAAATTTTATCAGAGCCGATCTATAAGCCGAATTCTGTATCCCGAAAATCGAGACTGTGGTCATTCATCTGGTCCCGGCCTCGCGGCCGGGATCTCGCGACCAACCCAAGAGTCATAATGAGGCGGACCACCTCGTGCTCTCCTACTTGGTCTTGCACCGGATGGGGTTTACATAGCTCCCAGTGTTACCACCGGGACTGGTGGTCTTTTACACCACCGTTTCACCTGTATCCCGAAAACGGGATAGTCTGCTCTCTGTTGCACTTTCCGTACCCCGGTACAGAAGTACCGGAACCCCTCCCGTTAGGAGGCATCCTGTCCTGCGGTGTTCGGACTTTCCTCCCCATCCGCCAATAGGCGGACAAGGTAACCACACGACCGACTCTGATATCAAATAACTGTTAAAAGTTAGGAAGGAACTTCAGCTTTTTCCCAATAGAGAATTCTCCGGCAACTGTTGCACTGTGTCATTTTATCACCGCTTCGAATTTCCGCCTCAAGCTGAGAAGGAATCCGGGAGTGACAGCCACCACAGGCGTGATTCACCACAGGTACCACAGCAACACCTTCTCTTGCGCCGCGGACCCGATGGTATAACGCCAGGTTCGGTTTGTCAATATTTTTGATAACCTTCTCCCGGCGTTGAGAAAGTTCGTTGTGTTCTTCTTCAGTTTCCTCAATACGATTCTCAAGTTCTTTTTTCTGAGTACCCAGTTCTTGGGACATCTCTTCATTCTTGGACTTATCGGTTTCGAGTTGTTCCGTGAGTTGGTCTTTTTCCTCACTCAATTCCAGTTCCCGCATTTCCTCCTTATCGAGCTCTTCCTTAAGAAAGTCAATTTCAGTCATGAGAGCGTCATATTCTCTGTTGGTTTTTACAAGATAGAGCTGATCCTGTAGCTTGGCGATCTTGTCTTTTCGCTCTTGTTCGAGAGTCTGCATTTTTCTGATTTCAACTTCGACCTCAGTAAGTCTTGACTCCGCCAAAGTAATAGCCACTTCCAGCTCTGACATGGTAGTGGTCAGTTCGTCGACTTTTTTGGGCAGGTCACCTTGGAGCTCCTCAATCTCCATGATGGCGGTATCGATTTCCTGAAGCTTGATTAACTGTTCAAGTAGATTCATACTTTTCTCCTCTGGAAATAAAAAACGCACCTGAAAGGTGCGAAAAAAATAATCTCTGTTTGAGAGCCTGGAAACCGAAGTTTTTGCCAAGCTCTCTCATGCTAGGTAGGCTGAACCCTGAAGGTTCGGTAGCCTTGAGTGAATGGGACGGGACAAATGAGCGGCAAATTTGTTTTTGCGTTTAACATGCGTGGGTCCGGCAGGACTTGAACCTGCGGCCTCTGCGATGTGAACGCAGCGCTCTGACCAACTGAGCTACGAACCCAAGATTGACTCTTGGATGGTCCCTATCGAGCGACGCAAATTTAATTGTTGGCAACGCGCGAAACAAGAGAGTGAAACGGTGACCTCCGCCTCATTAGACAAATATGAAATCGTAAACGATCTCCTGGTCATTAAATGGGAGGACGAGGAGGAGTCATATATTCTATTTGAGACGCTCAGGAACAACTGCCCATGTGCTGAATGCAAGGGTGAGACAGATGCTCTTGGCAATCTGAACATGGGACAAGGGGAGCCGAAGAGTGAAACCAGTTATAAGCTTCTGAGTGTGGAACCGGTGGGCCATTATGCTCTTCAGCTCAAATGGGGTGACGGCCACGATTCAGGGATCTATCTGTTTGAGCAGCTTAAAGAGTTAGGTAATCTGTCCGGCTAATTTGGCCTCGGGTCCAGGTCTGCATCTCTGTAGACAATAACAATTTTCACCATCTCAGGGAATAGTTCCCAGTCTTGAGGTTCATACATGACGTGGACCCAACGGTTGTTGGCGAATTTCCATGAGGATGAAACAAAATTGGTTTTTCTGTACCGTACGCCAATTTCCGTCTTTTCTTGCAAATTTTCAGGGCCGTATCTATTTCTTATCCGGTTCAGTATTTCCTCCAGTGAGGTTCTGTGTGCCTCCATATTGTCATTGTCCGGTTGCTGGTGATCCCACTTGAGAAAAATCTCCTCCTCAATAGCAAAGACACCTCTCTCTTTCCCGGAAAAAATTCTTAACTGATCTATACGCCGGCGGTCAGTGATATTCACACTTTTAACGGAGAGAATTTGATAATCTTTCCGTTGGACATCTATGGCGGTCGAATCGCTCATGGATGCCACTGCTGCCGCAACTTCGTTCAGGTTCATGCCAAATTTGAGAGAATATATTTCTTCCAGGGAACGTTGATCCTGCGAATGGAGGGTTATTGTCAGCAGGATAAAGAGTAGGGTGTAGGGACGCAATTGAGTGGGCCCACCAGGATTCGAACCTGGAACCTACGCATTATGAGTGCGGTGCTCTAACCGTTGAGCTATGGGCCCTTAAGGGTCTAAAATTAGTGTCGGAAGACCCCTCTTAGCGAGGGGTTTTTCGTCTGAGGTTGACTCTGTGCCATTATCTATGTAGTTTGGTCATAGGATGACTAATAAAGCCATATATACCCTCAATGTGCCCACAAAATGTGTGCCCACACTTTCACATCAGCTTTCTCAACCTAAAAACTCAACCGCAACTGAATCCGATGAGGGTACCGTGTAATGAATAAGACCGACCCACATTCTGATATAATTTTTGGGTATTTATGTCGGGCTCATAACTCGATGGGCGTGTATTTGATTCTAAGCGGGATTTTTTGGTTATGGGATGATGGAAAGATTTTATAATGAATCAGTCAAAAGAAAACATAGACACCAAAGGTGCTGCAAAAACAGGGGTCGCCCCAACATTTTTGGTTGCTATTGAACAATATTTCCAGAGGGATGAACGCATTATCCACGATAATTTCGCTTTGAAAATTTTACCTGTTGCGTCTCAATTATTTATCAAGCTAATGCGGTTCTCCGCGCTGAGGAACTGGATAATCAAAGCATCGGAGAAGCAAGTACCCGGGATTTGGAGCGGGTTCATGTGTCGCAAACGCTACATAGATGATAAGGTGGTTTTGGGTGTTACTGATGAACTTTCAGTTGATGCAGTAGTGAATTTAGGAGCGGGATATGATACTCGTCTGTATCGACTACCCGCTTTGGAAAATGTGTCCGCTTGGGAAGTGGACCAGTCTGAAAATATTGAGTCAAAGCAAGCAAATCTGGAAAAAATATTAGGTAGTATACCCAAGAATATTACACTCGTTCCAATCAACTTTATTGAGCAAGAATTAGGTGCTGTTCTTAAGGAGTATGGCTATTCCAGTAATACGAAAACCTTTTTCATCTGGGAAGCTGTCAGTCAATATTTAACAGAGACATCTGTTCGTCAGACATTCAATTTCTTGTCACAAGTATCAGTCGGAAGTCGGCTGGCGTTTACATATGTCCGCAAGGATTTTATCGAAGGGAAGAAATTATATGGGTTGGAAAAGTTTTATGACAAGATAATTGTGAAAGACAATGTGTGGCACTTTGGGTTTGAGCCAAATGAGTTGGACAGTTTCTTAAGTGAGTATGGCTGGCGCATGGTGGAGCATCTTGGTTATGATGATCTCGCAGAACAATACATGAAACCAACTGGACGCGAGCTACCCTTTATGACAATTGAGCGAATGGTTTATGCGGAAAAAATGTAGGTGGATGCAAATAGTCGTCTTTAACCCCCGCTCAGTAGGGGGCTGTTTTGCTTATAGACTCTCCTGATTGACTTTCCCGCTATCTCTCCTTAGTTTGGCTCCAAAGAGGTAGTTTCCCCATTATGCTTTCACATCAGCTTTCTCAACCACTTTCCCAATTTCAACCGGGTAAATGACGGGGGACGGTCGGGATGAAAGAAGCACCCACATCGTGATATAATTTTTTGGAGTTAATAATATGAAGAAAAAATCAAGCTTGATAATAATAGTTCTATTATTGTTTCATACTTCAGTCATAAAAGCTCAAGAAAAGAATACTATTGAAACATCAGTTGCAATGATGGCAAAGATTGGTGCCTGTTGGTCTCCTAGTTTTTCTCCTGATGGAGAAACTGTGGCTTTTATTTCAAATATGAATGGGGTCCCCCAAATTTGGACAATTCCGAGAGAAGGAGGCTGGCCTACACTAATAACTTCACTGGATGATCCTATTGGCAGTGTCGCATGGTCTCCTAGCGGGAAATGGCTTTCTTTTTCAATGGCTCCTGGTGGGGGTATGAATCAACAGATTTATATCATTCGTCCAGATGGTTCAGAGATTAGGCTTCTTACAGATGGGGGGAATGAAACCAACCGTTTGGGTAATTGGACTTCTGATGGAAGAAAGCTTATGATGTCTTCTAATCGCCGATTATCTACCGCTATGGATGCTTATTTGGTAGATATGGAAAATATGAAATTAGAACTTATTTCAAAGAGTAAAGGTATAGGATCATTTTCTGATATAACCACTGATGGGAAATACGCTATTCTCAACAGATTGGAGAGTCGTGGCAGTAACGATCTATTTCTTATCGAAACGCAAACAGGTCAGGAGAAAATTGTTACAGATCATAAAGGTCCCGGTACATTTTTTGGACAATTTTCCTCTAGTGAGAGAGAAATCTATGTTGGCTTTAATAAGAACCGGAATCTTGTCGCTTTTGGAAAAATCAAGATCACAAAAAAAGGTAAACCTGGACCAATAGAAATTCTTGTTGAGAGATCTGATGCTGAACTTGAGAATTTCAAATTGAATAATGATGCTACACTGGCCGCATTAATATGGAATGTCTCCGGCCGGAATGAACTAACCTTTTTTGATTTGCAAAAAAATCAAGTCATAAAAAACACTATAAGTCTTCCTTCTGAAATCGTCAGAGGTATTGACTTTTCAAAAAATGGGAAATGGATTGCAGTTGAACTTTCAGGTGCAACAACCCCAAGGGATATTTGGATTCTCAATACGGAAACTTATCAATTTAGACAGCTCACCTTCAGCCCACACGCAGGGGTTGATCTAAAAACATTGATAGCTCCAAGACTTGTCCATTTTTCTGCTCATGATGGACTCAAGCTAACGGGATGGTTATATCATTCTCAATCAAGTTACGAGCCTGGCCCAATTGTCCTTAGTTTCCATGGAGGCCCGGAAGGACAAGAGCGACCTCGCTTTAGGAGCGACTACCAAGCTCTTTTGGCTCAAGGGGTCTCCATACTCGCACCAAATGTGAGAGGATCTTCCGGCTTTGGGAAAAAGTTTGTTAACCTAGATAATGGTGAATTACGATTTAATGGCATTAAAGACATTAAGTCGTGTGTCGAATATGTAATTAGTAGTGGCATCGCTAATCCTCAACGCATTGGGATTATGGGAGGATCTTATGGTGGATATATGGTTTTGGCCGGCCTGGCTTATTATCCTGACCTGATAAGTGTTGGAGCAAATCTTTTTGGAGTAGTGAATTTTGAAACTTTTTTTGCCAATACAGAACCTTGGATGGCTGCCATTTCAACAATAGAATATGGTGACCCTGTGACTCAAAAAGACCTCTTAAAAAGTCTTTCTCCAATTCATATGGTTGATCAGGTGCGAGCCCCTACAATTGTTTTGCATGGTGCAAATGATACCAATGTACCGGTAGTGGAAGCAGAACAAGTAGTAGAAAATCTAAAAAAACGAGGTGTACCCGTTGAATACATCCTTTTTCCTGATGAAGGACATGGGTTTCGAAAAACTATAAACCGGATTCGCTCAACAAGCTCAATCGTAAACTGGTTTGTTAAATATCTATAATGAATAAATTCGGCGCAGGACTTTTTTCGGAGCTCATTGCTCAGAGGTCGAAAGGATATATAAAAGGATGAAAGAATGAAACGCCTCTGGCTCAAAAAGCCCCCGTGGGATGGCTATTTTGTTTATAGAGGACACCCACATTGGTGTGTAGTTTTTTGTAAGTTACCTACTGGTATGTGGCCATCATGGTATGTGGCCATCACCGGTTCAGACACTTGACTAATCAATATTCCCCACAGTTATTGGAGGTTAAAATGAAACAAAGATATGCAATGGGCTATCTGTGCTTTTCCTTAATAATGCCATTAATGGCAGGTGAGGATAATTTGACGAGGAAAGCCAATTATCAATTAGCAGGAAGATTTGCACCCTATAAAATTAAAAAGCTCATGTACAGTACATCTATTAATCCCAAATGGATTGAAGGGACAGAAAATTTTTGGTACGAATGGGAGACATCCGAAGGAAAAATATTTTATGTTGTTGATCCAATAAGGGGTAAAAAGGAACAAATATTTGACAACGATAAAATAGCCGCTGAATTGACCCGCATTACTCTTGATCCATGGGATGCGCAGCATCTACCTATAGAAAAAATAAAATTTATAGATCAAAACACCCTTCAGTTTGAGGTGAAATCTTCCCAGGATGAGGAAGAAACAGAGGAAGAGGAGGATGAATTAGAGGAGGAAGACCAGGAAGAGGAGGAAGATCAGGAAAAGGAAAAGAAACCCAAGAAAATAACCTTCCATTTTGAATATGAAATTAAAACCCAAACATTGAGGGAATTAAAGGACTGGGAAGCACCGGACGAACATCCCCAATGGGCCAGCGTTTCACCAGACGGCAAGACGATTGTATTTGCCCGCAATCATAACCTCTATATGATGAATTCTGAAAATTATAAAAAGATACTAGATGCAGGGCGGGGCAAGGATGAAAAGAAAGCCAAGAAAGCCATTGAGAAAGTATCAGTAAATGAAATCCAGTTAACACACGATGGAGAAAAACATTTCGGCTATGCTGTATTCGAACGGGGTGACACAGATGATGAGCGGGAAAAAAATAAGGACAAACGCAAACAGACCAGAATTTATTGGGCCAAAGATTCCAAAAAGTTTGCCTTTATTCGCGCTGACCGGAGAAAGGGCAAAGAATTATGGGTAATTCATTCCGTGAAGAATAAACGACCCGAACTGGAAACATATAAATACGATATGGCCGGTGATAAAGATGTGGCTCAATACGAGATTGGAATCTATGATTTGAATACCCAAAGTGTGTTAGTACTTGATATAAATAAATTTATAGACCAGCGCGTTGGCATTCATTCCGGTCGGCAGTTCCGATATCCTGATAGTGACGAACCCAAAAGAACGGTATGGCTTGCTGAAGATTCAAAAAAATTATATTTCTATCGACAGAGCCGTGATTTACATAAAGTGGATGTGTGTGTAGCTGATACAGAAACAGGTGATGTGAAAGTACTTTTTGAAGAAAAAATGAACACCTATGTCGAACTGAAAAGGCTAGAACTGCTGAAATCAGGTGATATGCTCTGGTGGTCCGAAAGGGACGGATGGGGACATTTATATCATTATGGGAAAAATGGAAAACTAAAACAGCAAATTACTAGAGGCCCTTTTTCCGTCAGAGAGGTAATGGGGATCGATGAAAGCAAACAGACCATCTACTTTATGGCTAATGGGCGAGAAGAAAATGAAGACCCCTATTTACAGCATCTCTATAGTGTCTTTATTGATGGAACCAGAATGAAGTTATTGAATGAGGGCAATTTTGATCATCGGACTTCTATGGGAGAATCCAACCGGTTTTTTGTCAATAATTATTCCTTGGTCAATACTCTACCTAAATCAGCGCTTTATAATACCCATGGCAAGAAAATGCTGGATTTGGAAAAAGCGGATTTATCGCAACTTATGGCGGCGGGATTTCAATACCCGGAACCATTTCAGGTGAAATCAGCTGATGGTGTTACCGATATTTATGGGGTAATAACCAAACCCTTTGATTTTGATCCCCAAAAGAAATATCCCATTGTTGCTTATGTCTACCCCGGCCCCCAAACTGAAGCCGTAGCTAAATCCTTTACGCAGCTTCGACACAGCACAACTTCTCTGGCCCAATTCGGTTTTATTGTGATTACCATCGGCAACCGCGGGGGTCATCCCGCTCGTTCTAAGTGGTATCATAATTATGGCTACGGCAATTTGCGTGATTACGGCCTGGCAGATAAAAAAGCCGGAATTGAGCAATTGGTTGACCGCCATGACTTTATCGATATAAATCGCGTGGGTATATATGGTCATTCCGGCGGCGGTTTTATGTCTACAGCGGCCATGCTCGTTTATCCGGATTTTTTCAAAGTGGCTGTTTCTTCATCTGGAAATCATAATAATGATGTGTATAATAATTGGTGGTCCGAGAAACATCATGGCATTAAGGAGGTTGTGGACGATTCCGGCCGGGTCAGTTTTGAATATGATATTGCCAAAAACTCAGACTTGGCCAATAATCTGAAGGGGCATCTGCTGTTAACCACCGGGGACATTGATAACAATGTGCATATGGCGGGTACCTTGAGGATGGCCGAAGCCTTAATCCGGGCCAATAAGAGATTTGATTTCTTTCTTTTCCCCGGACAGCGCCATGGGTATGGAGATATGGGAGATTATTGGCATTGGCTCCGTGCGGAATACTTTGTGAAGCATCTTATCGGAGACGCTTACTGGGATCCGGATATCGCTCAGCTAAATCTGGAGAAAGAAAAGAAAAAATAATTTCGCTTGCTTCAGGTCTTTGAATAAACTGAATCAGCGCTGTTGGTTTTTATTTGGGCTGACTTTTTTCTTATTCTGCACAGATGTACAGGATGCAGAAAAAGAAAAGGTACTGGATTGGCATGAGAATGGAAGAATAGAAAAAATAACTTGCAAGGATGGAAAAATTATAAGTTAGAGCATGGTATTATGGCATAAAAAGGATCAAAA
>Ga0207986_1001114_pt1 | contig 11786 bp, 12 predicted proteins | sample ETNtaG_26_FD_185764 | JGI IMG/M metagenome (GOLD analysis project Ga0207986, IMG submission 185764) | Marine microbial and viral communities from oxygen minimum zone, Eastern Pacific Ocean - ETNP201302SV89 (SPAdes) (version 2) | ecosystem: Environmental > Aquatic > Marine > Oceanic ... | reverse complement strand
GTTACATATAACAATTTTTTATTATATCAATAAATTTTTTTCCTGATTGTGATGCTCCTCCTATCAAAAAACCACTTATATCTTGAATTGCAATCAATTTTCTAACGTTTTTTGCATTTACTGAGCCTCCATAAATTATTTTAACAGAATGTTTTTTTTTAAACTTTTTATTTAATTTATTTCTTATAAAAGAAATCGTTTCAGTTAATTCTTTATGTGCTGGAATTATTCCAGTTCCAATAGACCAAACGGGTTCATATGAAATAATAATTTTTTTTAGATTTTTTACTAACTTAAGCCCCTTATCAATTTGTAAAGATAAAATTTTATTGGTTAATTTTTGTTTTCTTTGCTTTAAAGTTTCTCCGATACAAAAAATAACGACAAGATTGTTCTTTATCGCAGATTTAATCTTATTATTAATTATATTATCCGTATCTCCATCAGCTCTATTTTCCGAGTGACCTAAAATTACATACTTCGCACCAGCGCTTTTAATCATTTTTGAATTAATTGAACCAGTATGGGAACCATATTCATTTAGGTAATGACAATTTTGCGCTCCAATAAAGATTTTACTTTTCTTTAATCTATTGGAAAAATGGCCGATCAAAGTACTTGGGACACAAAATATAACTTTATTATTTTTTAATTTTATTTTGCTTATATAGTTATTAACTGAATTTATTATCTTGAGTGATGAAAAATCACCAAACATTTTCCAATTTGCAATAAAATACTTGTATTTGTATGTCATGAATCTAGTTTTAATTTATAGACATGTAATCTATAAATCAAATAACTTTACGATTCATAATGCTTAATTCTTTCAGAAACTTTACAAAGTCTTTTTGGGCAAAATTATTACTTATTATTATTATTATTCCATTCATTTTTTGGGGGATGGGCGGTGTATTCAGAGGAGGTGCTCAAAACACAGTAGCAAAAATTAATAATTATAATATTTCCATAAAAGATTTCGAGGAATATATATATTCATTAAACATAAATCCAGAAATTATCAGAAAGAATATTGACAATTCAATGATTGAAGAGTTGTTATCAGGATTAATTAATAAAAACACTTTATCTTTACAATCAAAGGACTTGGATTTAGTTCTCTCAGATAAAATTTTATCTGAAATAATAAAAAAAGATGAAAAATTTCTTGATAAAAAAAATCAATTTTCAAGAACCAAATATGAAAAATTCTTATTATCTAATAATTTTAGCGCAGCTCTTTATGAAAAAAATTTAAAAAATGAAGTTACAAATAAATTATTATTCAATTATGTCAGTGGAGGAGTTTTCCCACCAAGTTTTTTAGTAAAAAATGTTTACAATTATCAAAATAAAAAACTTACTGTTCAAACTATAAGTTTAAATTCTCTTTATAAAAAAGAACAAGATTTTGATAAAGCAAGTATAAAAAAATATATTGATGATAATGGAGATAGTTTAAAAGAAGATTTCGTTTCCGTTAGATTTGCGTCTATCAATCCATTATCACTTGTTGATTCAGAAGAATTTAATGAACTTTTTTTTGAAAAAATAGATGAAATAGAAAGTTTAGTAATAAATGGTTCCAGCTACGAACAAATCATAAAAAATTATAATTTAAATATTACACCTATAAAGTCTATTAATAAAAACGGCAATAATGAAAATGGCATTATTCAAGAAAATATAAGCCAAGATCTAGTAAGTAAAATTTTCGGATTAAAATTCAAAGAAGTTAATGATATTAATTTATTAGAATATGAAAACGAATTTGCACTAGTGATTATTGATGAGATTAAAAATTCTATTCCCAATATTATCTCTAAAAAATTCAAAGAAAAAATAATAAAAGATTTAATCAACAGAGATATATTTGAATATAATGCAAAATTAATGACAAAAATTAATACAAACTCTTTTGCAAAATCGGATTTTGTTAAACTAGCAAAGTTAAGTCAGATGGATATTATGGACATTTCAATAAATAACATAAGTGACAATAATTTTTTCTCAAAAAAATCCAATAGGCTAATATTTAGTCTTGGTGAAAAAAGTTTCACATTAGTAAATGAAATTGAAAAAAATAAAACTTTTCTGGTTTGGATTAAAGAAATACAAAAACCTAGTTTAGATAAAGCTTCAGATGAATATAATAAATATTACTATGAAGCAATAATAGGTTTAAAAAATAATATATACTCTTCTTTCGATCATTACATCAATCAAAAATATAAAGTTGAAATAAATTACAAAACTCTGGAAAGATTAAAAAATTACTTTAGATGATAATTAATAAGAATCTAGAAAACTTTAAAAAAAAACATAAAAAAAAAAATAATCAAATAATTTATCATTCGGAAAAGTTTAATAATAAATTTATTATTGAAAATTTAATTGATAATTTTTTAAAAGAAAAAAATAGCTTTGTTTTTGAATCTGTAGAAAAAGGAAAAATAAGAGGCCGTTATACAATTTTTGGCAGAGATCCTGATAAAATCTGGGAATTTAATAAAAACAAAGTTTTTTATTTGAAAAACAAAAAAAAAGTTAATATTAAGACAAATCCATATGTTTATTTAAACAAATTAGTTGAAGAATTTAAATTCAAATCACCTAAAAATCTACCTCCCCTTTGCTCTTTACTTTCAGGTTTTTTTTCATACGATATAATCCGCTATATAGAAAAAATTCCCAATAATTGTAAGGACGATTTAAATTTACCAGATATAAGATTAATCAGACCTAGATCTTTGATCATTCATGATAATCTTAAAAAAAATATACATTATATAGTTAATTGCTATTCTGACGAAAAAATTACAAATTATCAAAAAAGATTTTTAGACATAAAACTTGAAATTGAAAAGCTAAAATTTTTAACAATAAAAAATAATTATTCCCCATCAAACATTCCTGATAAACAAAAAAAACTAAAAGTAAAAAGCAATATTAGTAAAAAATATTTTAAAAATACTGTCCTAAAAGCCAAAAAATACATAAAAAACGGTGACATTTTCCAAGTTGTCCTTAGTCAAAGATTTGAAACCAAGTTAAATAAAAGTCCAATAGAAATTTATAAAAAACTACGAATAACTAATCCATCTCCATTTATGTATTTTTTTAATTTTAACGATTTCCAAATTATCGGTACAAGTCCAGAAATATTGGTCAGATTGAGAAATAACAAAGTAACAATAAGACCTATAGCTGGAACAAGACCTAGGGGAAAAAATAAAAAAATAGACAACTTTTATAAAAAAGATTTGTTAAGGGATAAAAAAGAGCTTGCTGAACACCTAATGCTGTTAGATTTGGGAAGAAATGATGTGGGCAAAATTTCTAAGATAAATTCAGTAAAAGTTACTGAAAATTTCAAAATTGAAAAATATTCACATGTAATGCACATTGTTTCAAACGTAGAGGGAACATTTAATAAAAAAAATAGCAAAATTGATAGTCTTTTATCTGGTTTCCCTGCAGGAACAGTTTCTGGTGCACCAAAAATTAGAGCCATGGAAATAATCGATGAATTAGAAAATACAAAAAGAAAAATTTATGCGGGAGGCATTGGATATTTTTCTTCTAATGGTGATTTTGATACATGTATTGCCCTAAGAACTGCATTAACAAAAAAAAATAAATTTTACATACAGGCAGGGGCAGGAATAGTAGCAGATAGTGTTCCCGAAAAAGAATATCAAGAAACTGTTAATAAAGCTAAAGCACTAATCAGCGCAGCAAGTTAGAATGAAAATTTTATTAATAGATAATTATGACAGTTTTACGTATAACCTTTATCATTATTTATCTAGCTTGAAGTGTAATGTTGAAGTTTATAGAAACAATAAAATAACGATTGATCAAATTAAAAGAAAAAAATTTGACAAAATTGTTATTTCACCTGGTCCAGGATATCCAAAAGATTCTGGATATTGTCCAAAAATTGTAAAATATTTTGCCCCAAAAATTCCAATATTGGGAGTTTGTCTTGGCCATCAGATAATCGGGCAAGTTTTTGGATCAAAAATAATTCACGCTAAAAAATTAATGCACGGAAAATTAAGTGTTATCAAACACAAGAACAAAGGTATTTTAAAGGGTTTAAATAAAACATTTGAAGCTACCCGATATCATAGTTTAATAGTTGATAAAAAAAATTTAGGGAAAAATTTAATAATAACGGCTGAAACTAAAAATAAAGTAATTATGGGAATTATGCATAAAAAATACAATGTTCATGGCGTACAATTTCATCCTGAAAGTATTAAAACTAGATTGGGTATAAAAATTCTAAAAAATTTTTTAAAATATAAAGTTAAGTAATGGAAAAATTTTTAGAAAAATTAAAAAAAAAAGAAAATCTAAATTTTGAAGAGAGTAAATTAGTTTTTGAAACCATAATGTCTGGCCAAGCTAAAGATGATCAGATATATGATTTTTTAATTTTGCTTTCAGATAAAGGTGAATCTCCCGATGAAATTGCTGGTGGGGTATATGTATTAAGACACAAAACAAAAGCAGTAAATATTGAAGGAAATGTAATTGATACATGCGGCACTGGCGGTGATGGAAAGAATACCCTAAATATATCAACGGCATCAGCCTTATTGCTTGCAAGCTACGGAATAAAGGTGGCAAAACATGGAAATAAAGCTGTATCATCTAAATGTGGTTCCGCTGATGTTTTGGAAAAACTAAAGATAAATATTAATCTAGAACCCAAACAAATAGAGGAAAGTATTAATAAAACAAATTTTGGTTTTATGTTTGCTCCAAATTATCATCCTGCAATGAAATATGTTGGGACGATAAGAAAAAAAATTGGAAAAAGAACAATATTCAATCTAATTGGACCATTAAGTAACCCTGCAAAAGTTAAAAGACAAGTTATAGGCGTTTTTGATAAAAATTTATTAACTACTTTTGCTAAGGCACTTCAAAATTTAAAGTTAGATTTCGCTTGGATTGTCAATAGTGATGATGGTCTAGATGAAATTTCACCTTACGCTAAAACAAAAGTTGTCCAGTTAAAAAATAATTCAATTAAGGGATTTACCATTGATCCTTCTGAACTAGGAATTAAAACAAATAACTTTAAAAAAATTGTTGGAAAAGAATCTGAATATAATTCAGAAAAAATAATAGAAATATTTAAAGGAACTGACAATGATTTTTCTGTTGCCGTAAGCTTAAATGCTGCAGCCGGTTTAATTGTATCAGGTAAATCAAAATATATTGGGGAAGCCTATTCTTCAATAAGAAAACATATTTTATCTGGTAAAGCTTTTGAACATTTAAATAAAATAACTAATTTTTAAATGCCTAATGTTCTAGAGAAAATTGTTAATCAAAAAAAAATTGACTTATTAAACGTTAAAAAAAAATATACTAATAATCTTCTTAGTTCGCTAATAAAACAAAACAAATCTTATATAAATTTTAAAAATAGAATAACTGATAATATAAAACAAAATAAAATTTCGGTTATTGCTGAAATCAAAAAAGCAAGTCCATCTGCTGGTTTGATAATTAAACAATATAACCCAATAGCAATTGCTGAAAATTATATTCAAAATGGTGCAACCTGCTTATCCATTTTAACGGAAGAAAAATTTTTCTTTGGTGATTTACAACATATCACCGACGTCAAAAACAAATTTAAAATTCCAATTTTATGCAAAGATTTTTTTATAGATTCATATCAGGTACCCCTCGCAAAAAGTTTTGGAGCTGATGCAATATTAATCATACTATCTGGGGTTGATAGCAAGTTAGCTATGGATTTATATCAAACCGCAAACGAATTAAATGTTACTTCGATTGTTGAAGTACATAGCTCTGATGAGGCGGAAAAAGCTCTTAATTTTGATAAAGCAATAATTGGAATTAACAACAGGAATCTTAAAGATTTGAAAACTGATATAAAAACTACTTTACAATTACATAAAATCTTATCATCTCATAGTTGCCCAATAGTTTCTGAAAGTGGTTTTAAGTCAGAAAAAGATGTTAAAGAAATTATAGATAAAACCGGAATAATGAATTTCTTAATTGGTGAATCATTATTAGAAAATATTGAGGAAACGTCTTTACTTAAAAAAATTGTACAAATTAACCAGTAAAAACAGTACTTTTAGCTAGTTGTAATTATAAGAGAACTTTTATAGAACAGATTTGTACAGGGTTTGTTCTATGCTAACAAAAAAACAAAGAAATTTACTGATTTTCATAAATAAAAAAATAAGAAGTACAGGAATTTCCCCTTCCTACGATGAAATGAAAAACTCTCTTAACTTAAAATCTAAATCAGGAATACATAGATTAATCAGTGCTCTTGAAGAAAGGGGATTTATAAAAAGACTACCTCATAAAGCAAGAGCTTTGGAGGTAATAAAATTACCAGAAACCGCTAGCGCTAATGACATTTACAATACCTTTTCTCCAAGCGTAATAAAGGGTGGTTTGGATGATGCCAATTCTAAATCAAACAACAAAGAAATTTCAGTTCTAGGTAATATTGCTGCTGGCACACCCATTGAAGCTATTCAAAATGAAGTTTCCAAAGTTGCTCTTCCAGTAGAATTTCATAAAAAAGGAGATTTTTTTGGTTTAAAAATTCAAGGCGACTCAATGGTTGAGGCTGGCATTAATGAAGGAGATACTGTTATAATTAAAAAAACAAGCCAAGCTGATAATGGACAAATCATTGTTGCTTTAATCGATGATAATGAAGCAATGCTAAAAAGAATAAGACGAAAAGGTAATTCAGTGGCTCTTGAAAGTGCAAACAAAAATTACGAAACTAAGATATTTGGTCCTGATAGAGTCAAAGTTCAAGGTGTTTTAGTATCTTTATATAGAAATTTCTAAAAAATTGTCTAATAATATATAATGTCAAAAGTAGCAACTAGATTTGCTCCTTCGCCCACAGGACCTCTACACATTGGTGGTGTTAGAACTGCTTTATTTAACTGGTTGTACTCTAAAAACCAAAAAGGTTCTTTTTATCTAAGGATTGAAGATACAGATAAAGAAAGATCAAGAGATGAATATAAAAGTCAAATTATTCAATCTTTAAAATGGATTGGTATTGAACATGATGACAAAGAATATATTCAATCTGAAAAAATTAATGAACATAATAGAGTTGCAGAGGAACTTTTAAAAAAAGGCTTTGCTTACAAATGCTATTGTTCAGAAGAAGAGATTAATGAACAAAAAAATAGTGCCAAAAAAAAAGGAATACCCTTTGTATATAATAGAAAGTGGAGGGAACCAAAAAATTTATCAATTCCCACTAACGTAGATCCTGTCATAAGATTTAAAAGCAAAATAAGTGGAAATAGTATTATTAAAGATTTAGTCCAAGGAGAAATTAATATTTCAAATTCAACAATTGAGGATTTTATAATTCTTAGACAAGACGGTTCTCCTACTTATCAATTATCTGCTACCGTAGATGATCATTTAATGAATATTACCCATGTTATTAGAGGAGACGATCACAAAATTAATACATTTAAACAAAAACAAATTTATGATGCTATGAATTGGAAAGAGCCATATTTTGCTCATATACCACTAATTCACAGTAATGATGGAAAAAAATTATCAAAAAGAGACAAAGCTTCTACAATAGATGATTATATTAAAATTGGGATTTTACCAGATGCTTTAAGAAATTATTTATTAAGACTTGGTTGGTCTTTTAAAGATAAAGAAATATTTACTTTAGATGAAAGTATTGAACATTTTAGTTTATCTGGTGTAGGTAAATCACCATCAAAACTAGATATGAGCCGTATTTTATCAATGAATGAAACATATATTAAAACTATGAGCGAAGATAAATTATATTCTAGCCTTATAGATTACTGCAAAATATACTTAAAAAAGATTGATAATAAATTTTACGATTCATTAAAAAAATCTCTATATTTTCTTAAAAATAAAGCCAAAACATTGGGTGACATATATAATAATGCTCAATATATAATTAACGATCAAATTAATATCTCACCAGATGATATAAAGCTTTTAGACTACTTATCTAAGAAAATTTTAAATGATTTTTTAAAAGAATTTGAAAATTTATCAAATTTAAGCAAAAAAAATTTAGAGAAAATAGTAAAAGGATTAATTGATAAGCACAAAACAAACTTTAAAGGAGTGGGACAGCCCTTAAGAATTGCTTTAACTGGATCTAAATTTGGACCTGGAATTTATGATATTGTTCTGTCTCTTGACAAGAATGATGCCATAAAAAGATTAAAGGCTATTAATTAGAACAGAACTTGCTAGGTCAGAAGATTTATCAGTTTTAAAATCTTTAATTATTTCTTTAAACTGATTAATTTGATTTGATGAAAGATCAGGATTAGTTAAAAATTCATCAACTTTGTTAAATATATTTTTAGGATTACATTTTTCTTGTAAAAGCTCCGGTATAATTTCTTTACCAGCGGCTATATTAATTATGTTTGCAAATTTAACTTTGATCAGCATCTTAACAATAAAAAAATTAATAAAATTAATTTTATAAATTATTATTGATGGGACATTGGCTTTACAAATTTCTAGAGAAATTGTTCCTGACTTTGCTACTGCAAATGTAGATTTTTTAAGAATATAAGACTTTATTTTTTCATCACTTATAACATCACAATTTATAATATCCTCCTTAGATATAAGGTTTTTAAATATCACTCTATATTCGTTTGTTGTATGAAAAATGAAATGTATGTCATTGTATTTTTCTTTCATCATTTTTATAAATTTCAATAAAATAGGTGTTAAAACATTAATTTCCGAAGCACGACTACCGGAAAAAATAGAAATAATTTTTTTATCTTCGTTAATTACATTTTTTATATCAATTTTATTTTTTTCATTATCCTCAAGAAGAGGATGACCAACAAAAGTACAATTGATATTTTCTTTCTCAAAGTATGGTTTCTCAAATGGAAATAATAACAATATATGGTCTAAAAAATTTTTTAATTTTTTGACCCTATGTTCTCTCCAAACCCATACCTGTGGCGCTACATAATGAATAGTTTTAACATTTGATTTTAATTTTTTAACTCTTTCAGCAACTCTTAAGGTAAAATCTGGACTATCTACACTAAATAAAATATCAGGATTAAATTCTATTATTTTATTTACTGTTTCATTAATTTTTTTTTTAATTTTAAATATATTTAATAAAACTTTTGTAAATCCAAGATAAGTAATTTCATTTAAATCATACAAAGATTTGATCTCTAAAGCTTTTAAATGCTCACCACCTACAGATAAATATTCTATATCAGGCTTTGAACTTTTAAGATTAGCTATAACCTTTGAGGCCAATTTATCTCCCGAAGGTTCGCCAGTAAGAATAAATATTTTTTTCATTTTGCTGTAATAAACATTTTATTCTTATTGGCAAAATTGATGCATTTTTTTTTTTCTAAAAAAACATTTTGTTTTGCTTTTAAAACTATTCCTTTAAGGCCAACAGCTCTACATTGAATTAAAGTCCTTAATCCAACAGTTGGCAAATCAATTCTTAGATCTTGTTTTTTTTTGGGGAATTTGGCTAAAACACCTTTATATCTTTGTGTTTTGCTTCTGTTTCTTTTTAACATTCTTTCAGTACCATCTTTTCCTTCAATCGCAATAACTTTGTTATTTCTAACTATAGTTCCTTGACTAAAAGTATGTTTGCCTAATTTGCTTAACGTTGATATCGCTTTTTTAATATCAAGATTATCTTCTTTGTTAGGTTTAACTTTAGAATAACTTCCTTTTTTAAGTGTAAGTTCGGGATTATAAGTTAAAGAACTTATAGTGCTTATTCTTTCATGTTTTAATATTTTAATTATTTCTTTTAAAATTGCAGCATCACCTAGTTTTGAGCTTTTGATAATTCTTGGAATATAATAAATTCCTTTTAAATCCAATTTAAGTTTTGAAAAATTTGGTTTTATTACTTTTCCAGCAAACAAAACTTTTTTGCATCTGTTATCTTTAAGTATTTTAATTATCTTTCCAAATTGACCGATTGAAACACCATAAAAGTTTTTATCTTTTTTGAATTTTTTTCTCTTTGTTAAATCAATAATTAAATACTTTGACTTTTTTTTTTTTATTTTTCTTAAAATTTTATTTGGAAAATTTGTTTCTCCAAATATCAAGCCAATCATCTTACTCTTTGGAAAATGGTGTGCAAATAGATCTTTTTTTATCTTTCGTAATAAAATTAATCACTTCTTTCACAAGTGGGTTTTCTTTAAATTCACCATTTAATTTATCTAAATTTTCATTAAGATTTTTTGTTGAAAAAATTTCTTTATACGCTTCTGTAAGACCCAAAATATCCCTATTATTATAATTATTTCTTCTTAACCCAATTAAATTTAATCCTTGTAAATAATTTCTATTTCCAATTGATAAACCGAATGGAATTACATCATTTAAAACTCCGGTCATTCCACCAATCATTGCCAATTTTCCAATTCTTGTAAATTGTTGAACAGCTGAGTTACCCCCTATAACAACATTATCTTCAATAGTAACATGTCCTCCTAAAGGAACGTTGTTCGCTATGATGACATTGTTACCTATATGACAATCATGGGCGATATGAGAAGAAATCATAAACAGACAATTGTCTCCTATTTTAGTCAGTCCACCACCTCCAAATGTGCCAGGATTTATCGTAACATATTCTCTAATTTTATTATTATTTCCTATCTCGAGTGTTGTATCTTCACCCTTATATTTAATATCTTGTGGATCTGCACCGATACTTGCAAAGGGAAATATTTTTGTTCCGGCACCAATTTTTGTACGACCTGCAATATTAACATGAGAAAATATTTCAACATCATCATTTATTTCAACATTTGGTCCAATTACTGTATACGGACCAATTTTGACTGTTTTTGAAATTTTGGATTTTGAATCAATTATACTAGTTTTGTGAATCATTGCTGGCTTCTATCTATAATTGTTGCTGCCCATTCTGCATCGGCCATTATTGTTCCGTTAACTTTTGCCAATCCTTTATATCTCCAGACTCTACCGCGTGATCTGATAGCCTCAACTTCAAGTAAAACCTTACAATCAGGCATAATCGGTTTTCTAAAACGAGCTTTATCAACGCTCATCAAATAGACCAATTTATTTTCAACTTCTTTTGGATTTAGACTACAAGCTGTAAGTGCAGCTGCAGCTTGGCCAAAAGCTTCCACAATCATTACACCTGGCATAACTGGCTGACCCGGAAAGTGTCCTTGGAAAAAAAAGGAATCTTTTTTAATATTTATAATGCCCACGGCAGATTTATATGGCACAATATTAACTAATTCATCAATTAGCAGCATTGGCTCTCGATGAGGAAGTAGATTTGTTATTTGCTCTTTGTTAAGAGTATTATTATTGCCCATTAGATCTCCAATTTTTAACAAATTCTTTAAAATCCATAGAGGGATATCCCATTACTTTTTTATTATCAGGTATATCTTTAATAACTCCACTATTTCCTCCAATTTTTACATTATTACCAATTTTAAGATGACCCGAAATTCCAGCTTGACCACCAATCACAACATTATCTCCTATAACTGTGCTTCCAGAAATTCCAACTTGAGAAACAATCATACAGTTTTTACCAATCCTAACATTATGTCCGATTTGAACCAGGTTATCTACAAAAGTATTTTCACCTAAAATAGTGTCACTAATTGATCCTCTGTCAATTGTGGTTCCCGAACCTATTTCTACTCCTTTCATTAATAATA
>Ga0207986_1001107_pt1 | contig 11839 bp, 10 predicted proteins | sample ETNtaG_26_FD_185764 | JGI IMG/M metagenome (GOLD analysis project Ga0207986, IMG submission 185764) | Marine microbial and viral communities from oxygen minimum zone, Eastern Pacific Ocean - ETNP201302SV89 (SPAdes) (version 2) | ecosystem: Environmental > Aquatic > Marine > Oceanic ... | reverse complement strand
GTGCCAACCTGGCGCCAAGACAGAGATGAATCCCGTGACTGAACACAGGAACCATTAACGCCCTATTCTGAGAAACCTGCAAGTGTGATTTGCCTGCAAGTGTGATTTGCCTGCAAGTGTGATTTGATAGCTACAGGCCCGGCCTTGATCGTTTAAGGACGCACATCTTATTACGCACATCTTATAAAGTTATAAGTTATTAATTTATTGAATTTTTATGCAAGAAAACTACTCCTTCTCAAGGCAACCCGCGTGACCGCATCGGATCGACCACCCTTGAATTGGATCTTTAGCATACATAAACCTTGTTTTTCTGATTAATTTCAAAGGGTTAACATGTAAATCTCAAGTTAGATCACAACTCCCTTCCAATTTTATACAGCTTGAAGCTGAGTCTATTTACAATTCTCCGATTGGCGACAATCGACAAATCATGTACCGTATGTTTTGATCCAAGCGCAATGGCGGTTCAGCTATTCAAGAGATAGCAATCAGGCCAATAATTATGAACGTCTATAACAAGAATAAAAACAAGGTCGCAGAAGAACCCTCAGACAGAGGAAAAAGCAAACTGAGGGCAGCCTGGGAAGAATGGCGCACTCTCATTATCTTCCTTATTGTTATGGTGTTGTTCAGATCTGCCATTGGCGACTGGAATCAGGTACCCTCCGGCTCGATGAAACCCACTATTCTTGAGGGTGACAGGGTTGTGGTTAATAAGCTGGCCTATGATCTGAAGGTTCCCTTTACCACCTGGCATGTTGCCGAATGGGGTGATCCCAGACGCGGTGAAATCGTCACCTTTTATTCACCCGATGATGAAAAACTACTGATTAAACGGGTTATTGGTGTGCCAGGAGACGTGATTAAAATGCGCAACAATCAACTCTATATCAACAATGAACCAGCCACCTACAGCCGGCTGGATACCGACATCTTCAATCAGCTGGACTATTATCAGCGAAGGACGCACGCGTTTTTTAACGAAAAGTATCAGGAAATCGAGCATGCGGTCATGCTTAGGCCTGCCCCTGCCAGTGAGTACAACAGTTTTGGCCCTATCGAAATCCCGCAGGACCAGTACATGATGTTGGGAGACAATCGGGACAACAGTCGCGATTCCCGTCGGATCGGTCTGGTCTCAAGAGACAGGATAACCGGCAGAGCGCATACCGTGGCATTTTCTGTCGACTATGAAGAATACTATATGCCCAGGATTGACAGGTTCTTGAAACCCCTTAACTAGACTGTCTGACTCGCAACCAAGAGGAAGCTGACATCGCGGAACAGGATCTTGCTGAACGTATCTTTCAGATTTCCCATCTGACAGGTGAATTTACATTAAGATCAGGCGCAAAAAGCACAGAGTATTTCGACAAGTACCTGTTTGAGTCTGATCCCTCAATATTGCAGGCCATCGCTACATCATTATGTCGTCTCATTCCACCCCGAACTGAAATTCTTGCCGGTCTCGAAATGGGCGGTATTCCCATTGCCACAATGGTATCTCACTACAGCAATATTCCCTGCCTGTTTGTCAGAAAGGTGGCGAAGCAACATGGAACCAGCAAACTGGCAGAGGGACAGGATTTCTCTGGAAAACAGGTCACTATCGTCGAAGACATTGTTTCAAGTGGTGGACAGATCATTCTTTCAGCGAAGGACCTGCGCGACCTGGGTGCTGAAGTGACGCATGCTTTATGCGTGATCGACCGGCAGTCAGGCGGAAAGGAAAAACTGGCAGAAAACCACATTACACTCACCAGTCTGTTCACAATGGATAACCTCAAACGACATCACTAGAACCTCAAACGACATCACTAGAACCTCAAACGACATCACTAGAACCTCAAACGACATCACTAGAACCTCAAACGGCATCACTATAACCTCAAGCGGCATCACTAAAATTTCCAACCGTGTTGGTAGAACCTTTAACCATCTAGTCTTCCTCAGTTATGTCATCCTCTTTATCGGGGTTATCTATCTGACCGAGTAAACCACCCTTGTTTCTGTTCCTGAGAGAAAGCAGCAAGGAGAACAGGAAGCCACAGACAATCAACCCTCCCACAAAAATGAACGATAAGATCAGGAACACTCTGATTTCTTCTCCGTCCACATCGTAGCTGCTGATCGCCATCCACACGAAGGCCACCGTGAAGAAGGTACCGGACAAGAACAGACGAAACTGAGAATTTCTGAATATGTTGCGCAAACCAAGCACACCGTTTCATTTGACTATCGTCTAGCTTACACTCGAACACCAGCTAACAAAATGATTGGAGATTCCATGCCACTCGATCCAATTGTCTCAGCCATGTTGCAACAGATGGAGGAACTGGGGGGACCTGCCCTGAATGAAATGTCACCGGATGAAGGCAGAGCCATGTATCTTGCAATGAATGCAGAAACAAGCAAGCAGGAACTTCCCCAGGTTTCTGATGCTGCCGCTGATGGAATCCCCATCAGAATATATCGACCGGAACTGGATGTGGTTCTGCCTTGCCTGGTTTATTTTCACGGCGGTGGCTGGGTAATCGGCGATCTCGAAACCCATGACGCTCCCTGTCGTCTGCTGGCAAAACAGGCGAATTGCGCTGTCATTGCTGTGGACTATCGACGGGCACCTGAGCATCCTTTCCCTGCCGCACTTGATGATTGTTATTCAGCGTTACAGTGGGTCCAAAGCAACAGTGACAGCCTGCTCATTGATGCCGGCAAGATAGCTGTGGGGGGAGACAGTGCCGGCGGCAACCTGGCGGCCTGCGTTTGTCTCAAAGCCAGAGATGACAGCGGGCCCGGCATTGTGCATCAGCTTCTGGTCTACCCGGCTACCGATGCAAGCATGAAGACGAAATCATATGTCGAGAACGGCGATGGTTATATGTTGACTCGCGACAGTATGATCTGGTTCTGGAATCACTATGTCGGCGAAGATCATCGTGACAACCCACTGGCCTCACCATCAAAGGCAGAGGATCTGTCTCGCCTGCCATCGGCTACAGTATTAACTGCGGAATTTGATCCATTGCGCGATGAAGGTGAAGTGTATGCAGACCGTCTTCAAGCCGCTGGCGTCAGCACGTTCTTAAAGAGATACGATGGTCTTATCCATGGTTTCATCAGTTTCACGGACGCACTGCCTGCTGCCAGAGACTCTGTCAAACTGATAAGTGATAAACTGCAGCAGGCTTTTAATGGCTGAAGTCACGCAGGACGCTGAGGTCGCCACCTTACTCGATGCGAGTAACAACAATCTCAATGCTTCAGTCTTCCGGGATTTCGATTGGTATTCTTCACTCGATCAGATTGCACTGAAACAGTGCCTATTCGAGAACATAAAATTCCGATGCGATGAAATACTTGAGTGTCATTTTACGGACTGCACATTTATCCAATGTCACTTCGATGGTCACCAGATTCGCGATTGCCAGTTCGATAATTGCCATTTCTATTCAACAGAACAGGAAACTGGCAGCAGTTTCAAATTCTGCGATTTGACTGCCACCCAATTCCATCATTGCGATCTTTCAATGTGCAACTTTTCAAGAGCTAACCTGTATCGTGCTGAAATACAACATTGCCAGGGTCAGGGAATGGATCTAAGTCATACAACCGTGGACAACATTATTGGTAGCAGCATCGTATTGCAGGGAGCGATTATCAACGATTGTAATCTGTCTTATGCTGACCTGACGGGAGCCCGGATAGTTGACAGTGAATTCAACGAAAACCGACTGACCCATGCGATCTTGAATGATGCAAGTTTTGAAAACTCATCTCTTCAAGACTGTGAATTGCATGGTATCGAGGCAAGCGGCGTAACATTGGCCGGCGCCGATCTTCGCGGCTCAAATCTTCACGGACTTAACGTCAGAGACATCGACATGACCGGTGTCACCATTAACGAGCTCCAGCAAACCATCTTACTGGAAACTATCGGTATTATCGTGGAATAGCACCCTACTTAATGACCGGTTGTCTATTTGATTTCTATTAGTTCGACATCAAATATCAAAACAGCATTAGCTGGAATATTCCCAGTGCCACCTGGACCATATCCCAACTCTGAAGGAATAAAGAGTCGAGTCTTGCCGCCTTCTTTCATCAACTGCAAGCCTTCAGTCCAGCCACGAATCACCTGGCCCAAACCAAACTCTGCCGGTTGTCCTCTCTGCCTGGAACTGTCAAATATCTGACCGTTAATCAATTGGCCTTCATAGTGCACCACAACAGTATTGTCTACCGTGGGTTTTGCACCCGTTCCTTCTTCAATAACCTTGTACTGCAGGCCAGATGCAGTTCGCTTGACACCCTCTTTACCAGCATTTACAGCAAGGAACTCCTGTCCCTGCACCAGCATCGCCAGACCCTGGCGACTCTGAAGGTCGGAACGCCGTTTTTTAACCAATTCGATCACGGCTTCCTGTTGACTCTGAGTTAATTCGGGTGCCTTTTCTGCCAGGGAATCCTTGATGCCCTGAGCCAGACGCTCAAGGTCGACCTCATTGTTCCCACCTTCTTTCAACATATTGCCAAATGAGTATCCGAAAAAGTAACTAAGGTCAGAATCCAGATTTTTTGGGACATCCTCTGCTGCTGGCACGCTAGAATATACTAAGATTAGCGCCCATAAGCTACTGTTTAATAAGGCTTTATACTGCATAATTTCCTATGTACGGCTGAAAAGACAAGTTATAATTATTACACATATCCAGACCTTTAGACCCGCATATATGATTGCCTGTCGCAAATCCTTGCTCCAAAAGCCAAGACAACAGTAAACTCACATGAAAGCGGCTAAACTTTAAGTAAGCCATTATAAGTGAGCCGCTAGTAGTCAGGTCAGAAATGCGCTGATCCAAGATGAAACGATTGAGAAGTACGACATACATGAAAACCAAGAGCCAGATCTTAGCCGGTGTTCTACTGGCGACCCTGTTTTTGACCTCTTCCGTCTTTGCGACAGTAAACAGCGACACGCCACCAGCCTTAAGTCCCCTGACTGATCACACCAATACAACTCGAAATATCGTTGATGCTCTGGCCAGTCGGCATTACGTAAATACCTTGCTTGATGACCGGCTTTCAGAAAAGATTTTCGTGGGCTTCCTTGACGACCTTGATCCCGCACGAAGTTACTTCCTGACCTCTGATATCAAGAACTTTGAGCGTTTGCGATTTGATCTGGACAACGCGTTGCGTCGTGGTGATGTGACACCAGCCTTCGAGATTTTTAACGTCTATCACAAACGGGTCATCGCTCGATTTGCAAAGGTGATCGGGATCCTTGAGTCAGGAATTGAAAACATTGATTTCACTTTAAGCGAAGAATTGGACCTGGACAGATCCGAGACCAATTGGGCGCTTTCCAACCAGGAACTGGACGATCTCTGGCGTAAGAGAATAAAAAATTCGGTACTCAGTCTGAAGCTTGCTGGCAAGGAAACAGTGAAAGCACAGGAATTACTGGTCAAGCGTTACAAGAATCGTCTTTCGAGAAGCCTGCAAACCAACAGCGAAGACGTCTACCAGTTATACATGAATGCTTTTACGCGTACCTACGACCCTCACACGCAGTACTTCTCCCCAAGGACCTCGGAGAACTTCAACATAAACATGAGCCTCTCTCTGGAGGGAATTGGTGCTGTTCTGCAGCGCGAAGATGAACACACCAAGGTAGTCAGCCTGGTTCCCATGGGTCCGGCAGACAAATCGGAGCAGATCTTTCCAGACGACAAAATAGTGGCGGTTGGTCAGGGACAGGAAGGCGAGATGGTTGATGTGATTGGCTGGCGTCTCGATGAAGTCGTTCAGCTTATAAGAGGCAAGAAAGACACCATTGTAAGACTCGATATCATCCCATCCGCCTCTACAGACTCCGAATCCAAGGTAATTGAGATCAAACGAAATACCGTTAAGCTGGAAGAGCAATCCGCCAAGTCGGAAATTATTGAAGTAGAGCAATTTGGTGCCATCCAGAAAGTGGGTGTTATTAACATCCCCACTTTCTATATCGACTTCCGCGCCCTGCAGAAAAGAGACAAAAACTACAAGAGCACAACCAGAGATGTCCGCAATCTGCTGGTGGACCTAAAGCGGGAAGGTGTTGAAGGCATCATCATCGATCTACGGGATAATGGTGGCGGCTCGCTTCAGGAAGCGAAAACGCTGACAGGTCTCTTCATTGACAGAGGACCGACCGTTCAGATCCGTAGCAAGAGCCACAAGGTTGATATTCTCCATGATCGGGATATCCGTACAATATATGACGGCCCGCTGGCGGTTCTTGTCAATCGTCTCAGTGCTTCGGCATCGGAAATCTTTGCTGGTGCGATCCAAGACTATGAGCGTGGCGTCATCGTTGGCAACCAGACTTTCGGCAAGGGCACTGTTCAGTCACTGCTGCCACTCAACAGCGGTCAGCTCAAACTCACCCAGGCCAAGTTTTATCGCATATCTGGTGAGAGCACCCAACACAAGGGAGTGATTCCAGATATCGCTTTCCCCAATCGTTTTGACCCGGAATCCATTGGCGAGAGTACGCTTGATGATCCGTTACCATGGGATGAGATTCCTTCTACGATATATTGGACGAAAAAGATAATTCAGCCTTTGCTGGCTGACTTAAACTCGCTCCATACCTCACGTGCGAACGCGGACGCTGAGTTTAAATATATGCAGGCTGCACTCGCCTACAGAAAGGTTCGGCGTGAAGACAAAACCATTTCTCTGAACGAACAAAAAAGGATTAATGAGAAGGAAGAAGCAGACGCATTTTGGCTCAACCTGGAGAATACAAAACGAATTGCTCAGGGGCTCTCTGAAATCAAATCCCTTGATGACCTGAATGATTCTGAAGAGAACCTTGTGGCAAGCAACGATAGCGAGCAAATCCAGCCAGGTGCCTCCCAGGCTGAAGAAGGTGATGTTGGCAATGAGGTTGTCGGCGGCGGCGAAGCCAACGCCATTTCATTACTGTCAGAGACAGGCACTGAAGATGCCGCTGAATCTGCGGAAGACCAAAAAGAGAAGACGGCACAAGATGATCCCTATCTGGTAGAGACGAGCAGGATAATACTCGACCTGATTACATTGGAAAAACGCATGGCGCAAGAGCGACAGGCAAGCCAGCAGATCTGACTCAATCACACGGCTTTTACAGCATCTACAGGAAGCTGCTGATATCTGACAGGCTTTTCTTCCCAATGTCAGGGACCTTTGCACCCTCTTCCGGATAACCAACCACAAGTAACAGAAATGGCCTCTCTGACCTTGGACGATCAAGAATCTCGTTAAGAAAACCCATAGGACTTGGTGTATGTGTCAGACATGCGAGTCCTGCATGGTGAATAGCAGATATAAGAACCCCCGTCGCAATCCCGACAGATTCAGTCGCATAGTAGTGTTTGATCTTCTCGCCATCTGGCAGAATCCCGAAGCGTTGCTGAAAAATTGCAATCAGATAAGGAGCCGTTTCCAAGAACGGTTTATTAGCATCTGTCCCAAGAGGTTCCAGCGCTCTTAACCATTCCTCTGGTGCTTTCGTTTCATAGAATTCTTTTTCTTCTTTTTCCGCAGCCAGGCGTAAACGATGTTTAATATCAGGGTTCTCCACTACCACAAATTGCCAGGGTTGCATGTTTGCGCCACTTACCGTACTTCCTGCGGTCAAAAGACAGTATTCAATGATTTCTCTGGACACAGGTCGGTCAGAGAAATCGCGGACTGTTCTCCGCCTTCTCATCTCCAGGTAATATTCTTTTGATCGGAGAAGCATCTCTGATTCTTCAAAGCAGATAAATTCCAAATCTACAAAAGGTTTAGTCATCACGATTATCTTCCGGGTTTGAGGCTTCGACCAGCTCAGATAAGGTCGCGCCATCTGTTCATTTTATTTATAGTGAATTCCACGTTACCGATACGCACAATAACTCATGGTCAAAGAAATCCAAACGTTTAGTAAAGTCCTGGCGCGACGCGAAGTGATAACACTGTCATTTGGTGCGATGATTGGTTGGAGTTGGGTTCTTCTCACCGGTGAATGGCTCCAGAGAGCCGGTACCTTAGGTGCCATTTCTGCGATGGTGATTGGTGGCATCGCCGTAATTTTCATCAGCCTGACCTATGCTGAACTGGTATCTGCCATGCCGGAAGCGGGTGGAGAGCACGTCTATACACATCGCGCACTGGGCCGATTGCCATCCTTCATCTGTACCTGGGCATTGATCATGGCCTATGTCACTGTGCCTGTCTTTGAATCAGTGGCTTTACCCACAGCCATGGAATATCTATTTCCCGATCTTCGAATCGGCCTGCTTTGGCGGGTGGTAGATTCTAACGTCTACGCATCGATGGTCATGGTCGGTGTCGTCGGTGCGATTCTGATGAGCGGCGCAAATTACATCGGTATCCGATTTGCAGCAATTCTACAGAGCATTATTACAATTGTTTTCCTGTTGATAGGCCTGAGTTTTATTGGCGGTTCTATGGTCAATGGAGATATTCAAAATACCACGCCTATGTTTACCTCAGGCGTTGGTGGTGCTATGAGTGTCCTCATCATGGTACCTGCTCTGCTGGTTGGTTTTGATGTCATTCCACAGTCGGCTGAAGAAATAAACGTACCACCGGAGCAAATCGGGAAGCTGCTGGTCTTCTCTGTCAGCCTCGCAGTACTCTGGTATGTAATTATTACCTTGGCAGTCTCGTTAGCCATGGATCATACGTCTCTTGCCGATGCAGACATTGCAACTGCCGATGCCAATGCCGTGGTGTGGAATTCACAAATTGCAGGAAAAATCATGATTATCGCTGGTATCGCCGGTATCTTGACCAGTTGGAACGCTTTTATTCTGGGTGGCAGCAGAGTGATATATGCAATGGCGAAATCTGGTTTGCTGCCATCGGCGTTTGCGAAATTGCATCCCAAATACAAGACACCCTATCTCGCGATTCTGATGATTGGTGGACTCAGCTGTATCTCTCCTTTCTTTGGCAGAACGATTCTTGTGTGGATTATTGATGCCGGCAGTTTCGCTATTGTCATTGCTTACGGAATGGTGGCTTTCGCCTTTCTAAGGCTGAGAATCAAAGAACCCGATATGCAGAGGCCATTCAAGCTTCGATATGGTATGACCATTGGCTACCTGGCTTTGTTGATGTCCATCGGGCTATTTGTAATCTATTTGCCTGGCAGCCCGTCTGCGCTGTTATGGCCCTATGAATGGGCTATGGTTTTAGGCTGGATACTGCTGGGTGTGATTTTCTACTGGCTTGCCTCCCGACAGGAGAAACCCGCCTAACTGCCATTTGCATCTTTCTCTACCAGATCAAACGCATGTTGAATCTCTTTGAATCTCTCCTCTGCGGCGGCAGCGAGTTCCCTGGGTACTCCCTTTGACTGGATTCGATCAGGATGATGTTCCATCGCAAGTTTACGGTACTTCTTCTTTATTTCTTTAATGTCGTCGCCACGTTTTGCACCCAGAATGGCATAGTGCTTATTGATATCCTCCGGAACCCCAACGAACCGACTCTTGATCTGCTGATACTGGTTTTCCAGGCGAAAAATCCTGACAGCCTTGAGAATCAGTTCTTCCTCAGCAGGATGCAACGCCTGATCGGCAAAACCAACCAACAACAACAAATCAATCACTGAGGCCAGCACTTCGGTCGAATTGCCAAACTCATCATAAAACTGCTGTGCAAAGTCTTCGAAGTGATCACTTGAATCCTTGGCAGTGTTAAAGACATCAATAGCGAAAGATCGCGCTTTAGCGTTCAGCCGTAAGTTATCTCGCATGACGCGGTCTATCACGTCGATTTCCTGTTGGGTCACAGCGCCATCAGCCTTTGCCAGTTTCCCCAGCATTGAGAATGTAGCGACAAAATAGATGCTCTGCTTGTTCTCCAGTACACTAAAGGTACCAACGCCATCTCCGGCATCGAACGCATGATGTCCGGCGACAGCACCCAGGACCGCGCCAATCGGTCCTCCGACCATGAACCCGAGACTACCACCCAGTATTTTCCCCATCCAACTCATGGCTTATTTTCCCACTCTTTGGAAACGGTTCTCTATTGTTTGATTAATTTGAGATGTCCTTTTTCCTGACACAACACCCAACACTAACAATTTCCTGGTCACATTTTCTCGCCGCCCATAACCAGCAGTAATTCAGCTGTCTTCTCCTTCATCAAATTAACATCTCCTCGGGATTCAACATTGAGTCGAACAACAGGCTCAGTGTTTGACATTCTGAGATTAAAGCGCCAGTTCTCGAATTCCATACTGAGCCCATCTGTATGGTCTACTGAAATTGCATCAACGTGATATGCATCTTCAATACTGGATATCAATACATTAGCATTCCGGATTTTTCGATTAATCTCACCACTGGCAGGAAATGCAGCCATTCTTTCACCTACCAGATCGGCCAGTGTCTTGTTCTGAGACGATATCATTCCGACAACAATCAACCATGGAATCATGCCACTGTCACAGTAAGAGAAGTCACGAAAATAGTGATGGGCACTCATCTCTCCCCCATAAACGGCATCTTCGAGACGCATCCGTTCTTTCATAAAGGCATGTCCGGCCTTGCTCTGCACTGCCTTACCGCCCAATGTCTCGACAAGTTCTATCGTATTCCATGTCAATCTGGGATCGTGCACGACTTTGGCATCAACATTTTTCTTAAGAAATGATTCCGCCAGCAGCCCAACGATGTAATAGCCTTCGATAGAACGTCCTTGCGCATCAAAGAAGAAACAGCGATCAAAGTCGCCATCCCACGCAATACCCAGATCCGCCTGATGGTTCTCTATCGCACGGATGGTCGTGCCCCTGTTTTCAACAAGTAGCGGATTTGGGACGCCGTTAGGGAAACGCCCGTCTGACTGATGGTGTACTTTGATAAATTCAATCGGTAAGTGTTTCTCAAGCAGATCAATGATCGCACCAGCTCCGCCATTGCCTGCATTTACAACAATCTTCAGCGGTTTGACGGTCTTCAAATCGATGTAGCCAAGCAGATGATCAATATAAGCAGTACGGTGATCCAGCTTTCTGAGCGCTCCCCTTTTCCCCACCGGCGGAAAGTCATTCAATTCGGTCGTACGTTCGATTTCTTTCAATCCCGTATCGCCACTAATCGGTTTCGAATCCTCACGAACAAACTTCATGCCGTTGTAGTCTTTGGGATTGTGGCTCGCAGTCACGACGATGCCCCCGTGCATGGCAAAATGAGCTGTGACGAAATAGATTTCTTCAGTCCCACATTCACCGATATGAAAAACATCAACGCCACTGTCCAACAAACCTTCTGTCAGAGCATCACAGATCTCGGGGCTTGAAAGTCGGATATCATGGCCAACAACGACTTTCTCAGGCTGAACATACCGGGCATAAGCCCGCCCAATCCGATACGCCAGATCGTTATTCAGTTCGTCGGGGATTCGGCCGCGAAGATCATAGGCCTTGAAACAGCTAAGACTCATAGGAGTGCCCTTTACTATAATCAATTATTGTATCATCAAGAGACTGGCCATTTAGATTTCACTAACCATTGAGATCCGGTCATCAAGTGTAAACCCCATCAGGGAATCATCTCTCGAACTGTCGATTCCGTGGTGACCACCAACAGCCGAGGCAATATGTTGTTTACTCCACCTAATAAGACCAGAGGTAAGGTCAATTGCAGCTATTTCCTCCCAGGGTGGTTTTGTACGCGACAGACCAAGATCTGACAGGAAAATTCTCCTGGCCATTCCATAGGATGTTCCCGCCGGCCCAGTCTGGATTCTGAACGGTGTCAACAAGGGATCTAGGTACAAA
>Ga0207986_1001104_pt1 | contig 11860 bp, 13 predicted proteins | sample ETNtaG_26_FD_185764 | JGI IMG/M metagenome (GOLD analysis project Ga0207986, IMG submission 185764) | Marine microbial and viral communities from oxygen minimum zone, Eastern Pacific Ocean - ETNP201302SV89 (SPAdes) (version 2) | ecosystem: Environmental > Aquatic > Marine > Oceanic ... | reverse complement strand
GGATTGAAGCTTCCGAGAACCCTGGGACGTGAGGGCGGGCAGGAATGGGTCAAGGAATACATTCAGGTGAAATTGGTATGAATCGCCCTGCAAACCACTCCTGCCAACCCGTTCATCATGTGCTGAGCATTCCTGGAATGATGTGCGTTTTTGGGGTTATTGATGGAATTAACAGGATTATTTTGAATCAATGAAAAATATCTACTGCATTCGACACGGACTTGCCTACCACAATGTCAAAGCATTGGAAATGGGCAGCCAAGCCTATGTTTTGGATGAATGTTTTGATGCTCCCCTGGTGGATAAAGGATTACAACAGGCCAAGGATTTGGGTGAGCAGTGGGAAGCATTATCGTTGATCCAGAAAGTTTTTGTCTCACCTTTAACGAGAACACTGGAAACCTGTCAGGAAATTTTTAAAATGCATCCAGATGTGAAAATCATTGCCCTCGATGTGATCAAGGAATTTCCACAAGGGCTGCAAATCTGCAACAAACGAAGAGACAAAAAGGATTTACAGGAAAAGTTTTCAAGGATTGATTTTTCTCAATTGGAATCAGAATCCGATCAGATATGGAGGAAAGAAAGGATGGAACACATCGAAGAACTGCGAGAGAGAATCCAGGATTTCAAAAAGTTCTTGAAAGGCTTGGAGGAAACCGATGTTGCTGTCGTCAGTCACAGTGCCTTTTTAAATGAAACCCTTTACGGAAGAATCGGGGATGAGGCCAACCAACTGAAACATTGTCACCCCTACCCCTTGGATCTCAATTAAAGGATACTAAATCCATTTCTTTTAAAGTGAGGATTGGGTCAAAGCTCATTCCTGCTCAATCTGCCATTCAATCCAACCACCTATCGGTCTGATCCAAGCTTTTTTCTGAGATAGACTTTTGATGGAATTGAATGGATCCAAGGACTATGGGACTTGAAGCGTCCCCTCTCCCATCTGGACACAATTCCCTCCAATCCAGGTTTTAACCACCTGCCCCTCAATCTTTTTTGCTCTTGCATGGAGGATGCTGGGTCTGCCCATTTCCACCCCCTGGGCGATCTTCCAGGAAAAATGTCCTTGTTCCGCTTCCATCAAATCCGCAAGCAGACCGGCCAGGGCACAGTTGGCACTTCCAGTGGCAGGGTCTTCGAACACTCCTTCAAATGGTGCAAACATCCTTGCACGGATGTCATATTCATCGTGGGAACACATGTAGAGGTGAATGTAGGGAACCCCCTGATCACGAAGCACCTGAGAGGATTCGAGCTTGGTTCTGGCCTTTTGCAGCGCTTCCCTGCATGTCAGTTCGACCATCAGGAACGGCAAGCCCACGGAAGCAACCCTGGGAAAATGGTTTTGCACTTCAAGATCATCCGGAGAGAGCCCCACCGCCTCACAGATCGTTTCCACAGAAAACTCCGGGCCCAATGAAAGTGGCTCCGGCGCCTCCAGCTCGAGAAACAGGGTGCCGTCTGTTTCGGTTTCGATGGAAATCGGAACAAGCCCCGCTTTCTCCTCAAAAATAATCTGCACGGAATCCAGCTTGTTCCCAAGATATCCATTGCGGTAAAGCGTGAAGGCGGTTCCAAGGTTGGGATGCCCGGCAAAGGGGACTTCTGTTTCGGGAGTGAAAATATGCACCCTACGCGTCTGGCCCTGCTCCGGAGGGAAGACAAACGCAGTTTCCGAAAAATTGAATTCCCTGGCAATCTGCTGCATTTGGATGTCACTGAGCCCCTCGGCCTCGGGCAGCACGGCAAGCTGATTGCCACTGAAGTGAGCCCGGGTGAAGACGTCACAGATGAAGAAGTGAAAATCCAAAGTAGAAGTATTGAAAAAGTTAGAACAATCTGTTGATATCTAAAGTCCGTCTAAGCATCGCTTTTTAAGCTCAACCAGGGAAAACCATCTTCAACTTTTATTTCATGCTGAATGATTAAGTCTTCCAATTGTAGAGTCCAATCTATCTGATCGATTCCATTGACGAGTAGTCCTGAAATCGTTTTACACGGATGATAGGATTGAGGCCCCATTATGAATGAATCCTTGATGCCGGCAATATGTTTGAGTTCTGCACTAATCGTGGCGGTACCGATTTCTTTTAAAGCATCCACCTTGTAACGGGCTGGTCTTTTCGGAAAGTCAGGATTGATTCGTTTTTCCATGATTTTTTAAAATAGAGAGATTCTTGAAGGGGATTCTAATGGACTAAGTCTTTGCCCATTTCTATCTTTCAAATCAATGATTTTACTGATCAAACCTGGAGTATTTTTTAACGGAATCAGCTCTTTAGGACCAATGTTCAGGGAGAAGAGGCTCCCCTGTTTCGAGCTTATCGGCAAGCCATTGAGCCTGACGGACTCCGTCCCGGAAACTGGAATGATAGGTAGTGCAGCGATCAATCTCCCTACCAAAGGCCATTGCCAAGTCATCACCATCTCCTTCAGACTCTTCCACCATCATCGTGGACATAGCCACGCTGGAAGCAAAGTTTATAGGTTCAAAGTATTTTAGGGTCGTCTCCACCTGTCCCTTGGATTCCGGAAAAGCCCGAAGAAAGTCATTGAATTCTTCGAGGGGGTAATGACTGCTTGAAGAGGCTTTATGCAATGATTTATAAAACAGAGAAGGCGCATAATACAAGGCAAACGCCTGAGACCGCATTGCAGCAGTCCATATGGCCAGGTCCCCACCAACCAGACTTATTCTCCCCTGATCCACTTCCTCACGAGTGAGGAGAAAATCCATCACTCGAAGACAATCTGCAGCAATCTCACGGTAAATGTAGGTATGTGGGGATTCAATGCCTTGTGTCAGCAGTCCTGGATAGGAAGCAGCAAAGGGTTGATCAGAAAGCCTCTGACCTCGATGGCACAGGGCAACCGCAATGTGATTGCAGCGTTCCTCAAAAGGAGGAATGTGGACCACACTTCCGTAATTAGGAAGACGGTAAATAACTGGGAAAGGTCCTTTTCCATGAGGAACACAGTAATAAACAAAAATTCGGTATCCTCCAAGACTCGTAAGATGCAATCCGAACAGCTTGCCTTCTGGAGTGGACCGAAGAGGGATTTCTGTGCATTCTGGTGCCTGTTCCACACGAATGAGTTCTTGTTCCAACCGCTGCCAGTAAGAGTCGAAGTCTTCAGGTTTCATGTTGCTCTTGTTTCAGGAATCTGAAGTTTTCACCCCTTTAGGTTTTCAAATGATCGTCAAAAAATGTATCGACCACCTCATCATGCACATGGTGATTTGCATCATGCCCATGTCCATCATAAGCGTATAGTTTTTTTTCAGGAGACCTGATTCTGTCCATCAGAGGGTAAGCGGTTTCAGGAGGACAAACATCATCCTGAAGCCCAATGTAAACGATGATAGGACACTGAATGCGGTCTGCAAAATTGATACAATCATAGTAATTCCAGGTCTTGATCATCGCTTCCCTGTTTTGAGGATGCAGACGGAGGTAATCGTTGATTTCTTCGTAAGGATAGGTACGGGTGAGATCAATGGCATCCACGACCCCAGTCAGGTAAGGTGCTCCTGCAGATGCAGCCTTTACCTGAGGCCTTAGAGCAGCAGCCACCAGAGTTAAAGCACCTCCCTGACTGCTTCCCTGAATACCTATCCGTTCAGAGTCCACTTCCGGTTGCTCTGTCAGAAAATCAATCACCCGAATTGCATCCACATAAAACCCCTGATAAGCATAACTTTGACGATCTACGAGGTTGTGGGTCAACAATCCGGGATAACCCGGGTTAAATTGCAGGTTGCTCCTTAACTTGCCGCGTGGAGCCGCCCCGAAGCAAGCATAACCCTGTTCCGCATAGTCTTTGGGAAGAGTGGGCTCACTGATGTATCCTGGATAGAAGACCCTTCCCGGAAGAGGCCGAGGTCTTATACGGGGAAGGCAATACCACCCAGCCACCCTTACATCGTTCAGGCTGTCATAATGTACCTCAAACACTTCAACCTGTTCAGTTGAACGCATTGTGTCCAGAGATAACGATGCATTCAGAGGGATTTTTTCGGCACATTCCAGAAGTTCACCCCAGAATGTGTCGAAATCGTCAGGTTTAATCACCTGAGTTCCGTATGCAGAAGGGTCTCTTAGCGTCACGAAGCTTTTCAGAAGATTTGTGCGAAATTCATTGAAAGAAACTTTGGTGCTTGTTTGTCCATAAAGGGTGGGTCAACCAAGAACCTCCAAGATTCGTTGTAGAACGATTTCAGGTTCACCATCTCTTACGGTCATGGGATTCAGCAGCAAAGCGTTCCCGTTTTCTGAAGGAGCAACTGCCACTTGCGGGTCTCCTTGCATCAGGGCATCAATCACCTGCTCCTTTTGCATTCCAACGGGGAGTTCAACCCGTGTTCTTGGAACAGGCTGTCCAGCTTCATTGGGGTAATCCCTTTGAGCAAGGATTCCTTTCTTTCCATTAAGACCACTGATCCAATACTCAACCCTCGATTCATAGGTTTGCAGCAGACTCTCATGATCGAGATTAATGTATCGTTCCACTGCAGCAAGCAGACCCATCATTTCCTCCTTGCCAACCTTCATCGGTCTACCCACTCCATGGTAGGGGGCTCCGTATCCACGAATGCGCTCAATCAGATCCTTGCTCCCTAGAATAAGTCCTGAAGCCTGTGGGCCCGCCAGATCCTTCCCTCCACTGAAGATCGCAAGATCTGCTCCTTGTTGAGTGAAATTCCAGAAATTTGAAACCGGAGGAAGTTGAGCGGCGGCATCCACGATGACTGGAACCTTATATTTTCCTGCAGCATGAATCACATCTTTCAGAGGCAATTCGGAAGGTTCGTTCATGGCCCCTTGAAACCAAAAAATGGCCACGGTTGAAGGGCTGAAAGCACGTTCCAGATCTTCGATACGAGTTCCCTCCATACTGCCGACCTCCACCATTTTTGCACCGGCTTCCTGAACAGCATAATCATAGGAATTACGGTGCATCTTCTGAACGATGACTTCATTGGGAACTCCATTCAATTTGGAAAAATCCTCATACGCTTCTGGAGTATGCCTGGAAATGCAGGCCGCAGTCGCAAGCAGCAATCCTGAAGCGGCACCGCAACTCACATAAGCCGCCTCATTGTGTGTCAATTCCGCAAGACGCTCCCCAACACTCTTTTGCAGTTGATGAAGATCCACAAATGAACCTGCTGCTTCCTCCATGGCCTTTCGTACTTCGGCAGGCATGAGCGATCCGCCAAACATGGTCAAGGTGGCATGGGCATTGATGATGGGGCGGATGCCTAATGAGTCGTATGACGAAGTCATGCCTTTCCTTAGAATGGATGGTTGGTGCTGGAAGATTGTTTTTTCATCCTAGTTGACGCTGAAGCAGGCCGACACCATAAAATTCATATGAAGCTGCTTCATCAGGAAAATCCACAACATGGACGGTGAAGCGGGCCGGAACTCCATTTTCCGGACACTGTTCCTTGAAGAAATTTCGATACGCTTTCGCGTAATCAGCACGTAGTCTTTCTTGCTCCCGCCGATATCCTGCAGGATCTGAAAGTGGACTGGGTGATTTGGGCTGTGCACCGAAGGCATGGACTTCGATGAAGTCAATCTCCGTAATCGACTGACACAATCCTGCTTCCTGCAACCACTGCTCCCAACAGCGAAAGACCAAAGGGACTTCAATCGAGGGTTCCATGCTGGTTACCGTATCCAGATTCAAAATACCTGTGGCAGAATGGCCCCCGGTCAATCCTGAAAAATGAATGCGAAGGTCTCCATCTATCTGTTCCTCTACTACCATTGCAGACAGAACAGGATCCTCTCCTTCAAAGTAATAAGTCAGCTTTCCACGTTTTTTGATGTTAAACGGCATATATCTTTTGAGTCAGGGTGTGATCAAGAATTTCTCAGCGGCCTCAACGTGGCCGAGCTTGAGGGGACCATCCGAGCATACGTGAAGCTTTGGAGAGGTTCATGGTCTTCTGTTCATAATCTCCACTGACCATAAAGGCCTGAAAACCTGCTTGGAGTTGAAGTGCAGCGTTCATGACTGAAGCAACATCTTCATCGGTTGTAGCGATGGTGGGAATGCCGAGGGTGGTCTCTTTCATCCACTGTTCTTTGAGAGTAGGATGGCAGAGCCGGAGGGCATTGACATGAATTCCCCAACGGCGCCATGCATTTCGGCAAACTTCCTCTCCTAACCACTTTGTGAATCCATAGAGTTCAGTTTCATCAGGAGGAATTTCTTCATCAGGAAAGTAACGGTTTCTCAGATCTGCATACACCGACATGCTGCTGCAGTAGACCGCTTGTGTGATTCCCTCCTGAGCCGCTGTCCTGAAAAGAAAGTGTAATCCTTTGATGTTGACATCATAGGCCGATTCGATTCCGGACCAGTTCTCCCAATCCACGCTTCCCATGGCTAGGTAGATGAACGCATCCATTCCTTTGACAGCCTCTTTTAGGGCTTGAGGATCGGCAAGTTCCCCTTTCAGAAATTCCAGTGTGGTGTCTTCAGGTGCTCGTCGATCGAAAACGCGTAAAGTATGATGTTGTTTGAGAAAGGGGATGACAAGGGTGGCGACTATGCCACTGCCACCGGCTAGTAAGACTTTCATTGAGTTTTCTCCATGAGTTGATCTGAGAAATGTTTCATCCCTTCAAGGCTCCTGTCGTGATGCCACTTTGGATTTGACGCTGAAAGGTGATGTAAACGATCAGTGAAGGAATCATGATAATCGTGAGAGCCGCGAACAGAGCACTCCAGTCATTTTCGTAGAACTGTTTAAAGAGCATGAATGCCAATCCCTGCGAAAGCACGTATTTGCTTTCATCACTGATGAGCACTAGGGGTAAAACATACTGGTTCCACATACCGAGAAAGTTGAAAATCCCCATGCTGATCAGCCCAGGAGATGCCATGGGCAACATCACCTTGAAGAACACCTGAAAGGGAGTGGCTCCGTCAATGATGGCAGATTCCTCAAGTTCGGTGGGTAAAGTTTTGAAAAAACCTGTGAGGAAAAAGATGGTGAACGGTAGAGAGTAGGCAACGTAGACCAGGATCAATCCTTGGAAGGTATTGAGCATTTTTAACTGGTTTACCAAAGAGAAAAGCGGGACCAGCGCGAGAAAAACGGGGAAGAGCATGCCTGAAAGAAATAAGTAGAACAGAAAACGGTTTCCTACAAAACGAAAACGCGCCAGAACATAAGCCGCCATCGCTGAAATGATCAATGTCAACAGCAGTGCCGGTATCACTACAATCAAGGTATTGAGCAAGTACTCACCCACATGGGCTTTGGTCCAGGCACGCTCAAAATTATCCCATTGCAACTCCGTTGGGACAGCCCAGGGACTGAAGAACAATTCCTGATCTGTTTTGAAGGAACTGTATACCATCCAGAGCATGGGAAAGATGACAATCACCGACCATGCGATCAAAACGGTTTGTGTGGAAATTGCCGACCAACGGCTGACTTGATGCACTCCAACTCCTAAAATTCAATCGTCTCTCGTCTCGTCATCTGCATGATGAGAAGAGAAAGGATGAGAACGATAATAAAATATACCATCGCAATGCTGGTAGCATAACCAAACCGGCTATGGAGGAAGGCGTGTTCATAGAGCAGTGTCGCCAGAACGTCTGTGGCCCGGTCCGGCCCTCCCTGAGTCATGGTGTAGGTGATTCCGAACATATCCATGGCCAGCACAGTGATGAAGACGAGCGATGAACGCATGTTCTCCCACAACAGTGGCAAGGTGACCTTGAAGAAAGTCGTTCTGCGTCCTGCACCGTCTATCGCAGCAGCCTCATAGAGGCTTTTGGGAATGGAAAGCATGCCTGCCATGAAGATCACCATGAAGAATCCTGCCGATTGCCAAACCGTCACTAAGGCAATAGAACCCAATGCAGTGGCAGGATCCCCCAACCACACCGGCGGATCTGCAATACCTAAGGCTTGCAGCAAGGAGGTAAAGATTCCGATGGTGGGATGGTAGACAAAGCTCCAGAGGATGCCGATGGCCACAACCGACATCATCTGAGGAAAGAAAAATGTAATTCGATAGAAATTACTGAATCGGACTTTCTGAGTAATCATGAACGCCAGGAAGAGTGCAAATCCGAGGGTGACAAGCGGCAGAACCACCAGATAGATCACGTTGTGAGTCAATGCACTCCAGAAATGGTCGTCTTCAAGCAGTTTTTCAAAATTACGCAACCCAACGAATCTGGGGGATTTACGCAGTCCCTTCCATTTTGTGAAGGCGATGTACATGGCCTGAGCATAGGGGTACAACACAAACAGCCCATACAATATGAGGGCTGGAGACAGGAAGGGAATAATGATTCTGTACTTGTTGCGGTACATGAAAGAAATCCGGTCTTCAACAATATGTGAAGGTGTTATTTTGCGGATGGGGTAAAGGCCGAAGCATTGCACAATGCCTCAGCCTTATAAGTCCCGTGTATCACGAATGCGATCACGAAGGTTGAATGACCTTGAACTGAAATCAACATGCTTCGCTCAAGGACAGCCTGTTGAGATCAGGCGCGGGTGTATTTAGGAATGTCTTCGTCTTCCTTCACCTCATCAGCAACTCCTTGTACACGTTCAATGAATTTTTCAGCACCAATTTGACCAGTCAGCAGTGATCCCATACTGTTCTTGGCCTCTTCCATGATGTCTGAATACCAACCACTGAAGGAAGGACGATCCAAGATGTTCGGACCAGCATTTTCCACAGCAGCGAGTGCTGAAGTCATCGCTGAACTCAATTCAACGCCTTCTGCTCCGCCAACAACTGGCATGACGGATCCGACATTCTTGGCAAACCATGCAGCACTTTGCTTGGATAGCAGGCATCTCAGGAACTCAACACCTGCAATTGGGTTCTTTGAATTTGCAAAAGCCATAAAGGGTTCACCTGAACTGGCATCAATCCAACTGAAGTTTGAACGATCATTGCCAGGCACAGGTTTCACCACCATATCAAAACCTGCGGGTGTGATGCTCCGCATTTCATTCTCCAACCAGGTTCCACAAGGTAGAAATGCTGCTTTCTTCTGCAGCCACTCGGCCTGTGATTCGGTGTGAGTGAGCCCTGAAGTCCCCTTCATGATGTATCCATTGTCATGAAGCGCTTTCATTTTCTGCAAGGCATCCAGCATTGCAGGATGCTCCCACGCACCTTTTTTGAGGTTGTCGATGTCCTTCCAAACCTGAACCCCTCCAATTTTTTCAACCAAGGGTTCCAAGACACCGAAGATCATGTACTGAGGATACTTCCCTTGGTAGGTCCAAGGAGCTGTGCCTGAGGATTTGATGGTCTCACAAAGGGACATCATCTCGTCCCATGTTTTGGGATAGGACCAGCCTTTTTCCTCAAACAAGGCTTTACTGTGCCAGACCCCAAAGATGGTGAAGGCAATGTTCACATAGCGTTGAACACCGTTGAAGACACCTGAAGCTTGGGATCCTGGAAAAAGAGTTTCGCCGAAGGTTTTTCCTGGAGTATCGAGTGCAGGAGCATTCATTAGCGAACCGAGATCCATCAACTCCTCTTCGGCCACCAGAGCAGCCGTGTCCAAATGCCCGGCTCCGCTGTTGTCGATCACATCCGGTGGATCACCTGCAATGATACGGGGACGCAGACGTTCGCCCACACGCTGGATGCCTTCCACTGACATGGTGCTTCCAGAATGTACTTCTGCAAAAATCTCAGCAGCAAATTCAATGTAGGCATGGCCAAAACCACCGCTAAAGAAAACCCCCTCTCCTTTGACGTTGCCCGGCATTCCAAGCGGGTTGGTAGCTCCTGGAGCCACCTTAATACCCGTATTTGCGAAGGAGAGGCCTGGGGACAAAGCACTCAAACCTGCTCCCAAACCTGCTGCGCTAGAAAGTTCTAAAAACCTTCTGCGAGTGATGGACGATTTTTTCATAGATATCCTTTTCGTTTCATGAGGAATCGTTGTCAAAACGATTTATAAAAATCTTGCATCATAGGAAACTTAAATGACTTCATGTTTTCTTGACATGGAATATCCAAACTTCCTGATGTTACGGTCCTTTTAAAAGATACTTGATTCTGCACACCCATGCCCAGAAAGCAAGTAATTACTTAAATTAGTTGGGAAATCAAAACCTTTCAAGGAAAAGATTTCACCAATAAGATCAATAACATATCTAGTCTGACAGCATCTCAATTCAAACGATTCGTACATTCTTCGTGGTGATTGCCTTGGATTGCTAGCAATGGCCGGATGATCTTCTTCAACCTCAAACGACATCCGAGGCTGTCTTGTACCTCCTTGTCGGTGTCCTCAACCGTAAACACCGTCAGGTCTGCCTCTTTTCCGGAACTTATGCAATCACTGTCAACTGCATGGGGAAATAAGAAGTTAAAAGGACGGGTCGATCCTGCAGCAATCACCTTCTCCAGAGGCATTCCCAAATTAAGTAACTTTGAGAGAGTGGTTGGCAGGTCAAAAGCAGGCCCTTGAATGCTGTTGTGATGAAGATCTGTGCTGATAAGGTCTGCATCAATACCCTGATCCAATGCGTATCGCATGACCTCAAAGGAAAAAGAGGCCGCACCGTGTCCCACGTCCAGCAGGACACCACGTGCTCTGGCATCATGTACAGCATCCAAGGTCCGTGGATCTTCCATCAAATTGCCACCCGGTTTGCCATGAAAAGCGTGGGTGACGACGTCCCCTTCCTCAAGCAGTTCCAACACCTCCTCAAGAAGGGGCGGAGGTTCTCCGATATGAACTACTAAAGGAAGATCTGCCACGCGGGCTACCTTCCTTGCGATCCGGACAGCGTCAGCTCCCAGATCCCCTGTGATCACATGGCTTGCCCTGCATTTAATGCCACGAATCAACTCCGGATAGGCCTTGATCGTATGAAGAGTGCGTTCGATGTTGACGGAACGAAACCCCAGAGACAGTTCACTGATGCGATTGCAGGCCACCAAACCGATGCTACCAATATTCAGAAAGGCGAATAATTTCTCTCGTGCATTCTTAACGATGAATTCTGAAAAGCCCGTAAAATTTGCCTCTCCAGCTGATCCACAATCTACCAAGGTAGTCACTCCTGTTCGCAAACCAGCCTGTTCCGGACGGATTGAAATATCGGTTGCACCGAAATACACGTGCACATGAAGATCAACCCAACCCCTGGAGATCAATGCATTCTGAAAGGAATATTCCTTCAACCCTTCCGGATTGTCGAGATTCTGACCCAAACGTGAAATCCTGCCCTCTTTGACTTCCAGATCCATCGGTGTTGCCGAAAAGCCTTTTGGGGAAAGGGGAGTGACTTGTCTGATGAGCATATATTTTCCTGTTCTAGATGAAGCTTTGAAACAACTTCATTCAATCATGGTTCGTTAGAGTTTATTTAGAAAGGCATTCCTTTAATCTATTATACAGCAGTATTATTCGACGCTATTATGGAATGTTTCATGATTTCTAGATCAGAATGACTGCTAAAAAAATTTCAATATCCCCTGATATTCAAGTGAAACTCCCCATCGTTTTTGGAATAAAGGAATGTGTATTAAGTCAAGCAGAGGCAGATTTTTTTCGTGAAAGCCAACCATTCGGCTTTATCTTATTCTCACGCAACCTTGAAACTCCTGATCAGATCAGGAAACTCACCGATGATCTGAAAAACTGCGTTGAATCAGGAGAAGTACCCATCCTTATCGATGAAGAAGGTGGTTCGGTACAACGCCTTCCTCAACCCCTTTGGCCCGGCAGACCTTCTGCCATGGAACTGGGTTTGGATTTCATCGAACAACCTGATCAGACAAGAGTTCGGACAAGAGAAAATTACTTCAGGATTGGACAAAGTCTTTAT
>Ga0207986_1001097_pt1 | contig 11940 bp, 8 predicted proteins | sample ETNtaG_26_FD_185764 | JGI IMG/M metagenome (GOLD analysis project Ga0207986, IMG submission 185764) | Marine microbial and viral communities from oxygen minimum zone, Eastern Pacific Ocean - ETNP201302SV89 (SPAdes) (version 2) | ecosystem: Environmental > Aquatic > Marine > Oceanic ... | reverse complement strand
GTAATGTGTTAAACTTTGCACACGATGAACATTCTCCACAAAGAGCACTTCCCTCTGCCTTGCAATTAACCAGTCCGGAAAAGCGTAAGGCAGTCCCTTCTTTGCCGACTCCTGAAGGACCGTGAAACAGATAAGCTCCTGCTATATGATCGTTCTCATACGCAGTCACCATGCGTTGCCAGATTTTCTCTTGTCCTATCTGTGTGTCTAGAATCATCCCTTACTCAGCCAATGCTCCGGATTCAACTTCTCGCGATTTCCCCATATCTCAAAGTGAAGTTTGGAGCTGTTTCCAGTATCGGGTTTGCCCACATGAGCGATGATCTGTCTTGCCTTTACATACACATTTTCATTAACCTCAACATCATCCACATGAGTGTAGACTGTGTAGAAACCGGCTCCATGGTCTATTATAACTGTATTACCGTAACCGCGAATATAGGTCACTGTTGTGACAATTCCGCTAAAGACGGCTTGAACTTTACTTCCCGCATCGCTTTTGATGTCAACACCTGTGTTTTCGGTAATAGTCTTCAACGTTGGATTCTTATGACTTCCGAATTTTGAAATAACAGGCCCTTTTACCGGCCAAGGTAGACTTCCTTTCATGACTGAAAAATCTCCGCCGGCCAGAAGAGAATCTTCTCTTCGTCTCCGTTCAAGTTCCTTATTGCGGTTTTCTTTCTCACGTTCGAGCTGAGCGATAATCGTTTCCATCTTTCTAACCGCTTCCTGACGATCCCCCAATTCCTGTTTTAATTCCTGCTTCTTACTTTTTAGTTTGGCAATTTCTTCATTTCGCCCACTTCTCTTTTTTTCCAACCCCAATTTCTGTGATGTTTTTTCAGAATTTATAATTTTTTTATCTTCCAGTTCCCTCTCCAGAGTTTTTTTCTCTGCGTCTATCTGAGCTATGACTTGTTGAATCTTAGACGCTAGCTCACGATCATATTGTGAGATGACCTTTAGATACTCTTCCCGATAGACCCGATCTCGCCAGCTATCACGGTTGATTATCATTTTCAGCTCTGAAGGCTTGCCGGTTTTATAAATATTCACTACCCGACGTGCGTATTTGTTACGAAGCTCATCAAACTCTTTTTCTTTCTCCTGAATCAGCGTTCCAGCTTCTTTAATAGCTTCTTCCTTTGACTTTTCCTCTTCCCTTAAACGATCTAAGAGGTTTTGAATCAAAGAGATCTCTTCATCTAACTCTTGTATCTTGGTCTCAGTACTCTTTTCCTGATCGGCCGTACTCTTAATTTGATGTCGGAAATTCTTAATCTCCTGTCTCAGTCGGTCTAATTCCCTGGAATGGAACTGAATATCTTCATCAATGTCCTCAGATTGAGCAGAAACAATCAATGGAGTCAGCACCAATAGTAGAATAAAAGACGTAATTTTGATAGTTTTCACGAGAAGAAAATAGGTGAAAGAAGCTGTCAGTAGCAATCGTTTTAACATGTTTCTATAATACGGATCCCCGCAGAACTACTGACCTTAGTTATTTTTCTTCTATCTTAAACAGCATATAATCTTCAAAAGAAAAATACGCCTCCCCTCTTTCCGGGAATCGATAGATCCAAAGTTGGTAATTTAGATCTTTCTCATCTACCTTTTCGATGATCTCCGCAGGCTCGCCCAGGATTTCGCTCACTTCTGACACCAGCATTCCGATCTCCACTTTCGGCATTCGTCGCCAGGCAAGATTAACTCTGGCTTCATTAGCGTATGATTCCTTCAATTGATCCACTCTAAGCTTATCCAAGCTCAATAGCTGGGCTTCCAGCTGCGAGCGGATGTTCTCGAACTCCTCGTCCTTTTTACCCAGAATTTCCTGCGCCCTATTCAGAGAAAGAACGGCCAGCCGTAAACCTGCCTCATCCTGAACCAGATTTACATCTTCCAGCATTCCCACGGCTGACCTCAGCTCCAATCCGCGTATCTCATCCCGCAATTCCGGGGCCATGGTAAGTGCTTTGGAGTACTTTTCCAGCGCTAGCGAATAAACTCCCCGTGACGCAAGATCCTTCCCATGCTGGATGGTAATCTGTGCCTCAAGTTTGCGCAGGAATTCCTCTCCTTTAAGAGAAATTACAGCTGCTCGCCGGGCGTAACTGAGAGCATCATCATCCCTGCCCAAAGAAAAAAGAGAATCAGCGATCTCGATGTAAAATCCGGCAATAGTCTCAATTTTCATCTGGAGTTTTTTCTTAAAAGGTTCCACTGCCGTCCGTTCAGCTTCAATATATTTATCCAGCGCTTCCACCAGCATATCCCGAGCTTCTAGCCTCTTCCCTTCAGAGTAAAGCTGTTCAGGAATGCGGAGATTACAGATTTCGATGAGCTTTTCCGCTCGACGTATACGGGCGTGCTGAGGATGCTGATCAATAAACTGATTAAACTTACGTTTGGCAGTTACATAATCGGAATCCAGATAGTACTTCTTCGCTTCATCGCCGATGGTTTTACCGCCGCCGTAGAAAGCGCCAAAGCTGAAGTAAATTCCCACTTGGGGAAGCTGCATCCCGGTAATGGGAGTGACTTCCTGCGGATCGCTGATGTTATCCACTTTGGCAAAGTAGTGGCGTAGTTCAAATCCCCAGGCATAACGGGCGGCCGTATCCGACTCCCGGATGAACTTGATGCCCACGCCGTACATGGATGTTGCCCCTGTTCCTGATGGTTCATCTTCCAGACTATCGCTCCGGTAAAACTGCACCCTTCCCAGTCCGTAACCGTAGCGGAGCTGGACAAACCATTTCGGCCTCCACTGCATTATCATCGTTGTTGAAAGGTTTACTTCCATGAAAGTGGGCGTGAATGTTTTAGTCACTCCCCAGGAAGTGGGTACACTTGGAGGACCGCTAAGAATTGTACTCTCAGAAAAATCGATGGATGGGATATTGAACACAGCCGCACGACGAACTCCAACTCCCGCAAAAATATCATAATAACTCTTCTTGAAAAAGAGGTAGGAGAGGTTGGTCTGAACAGCATCAAACTCCATATTGGAACCGAGCCGGCCCGATAGTGCAATATTTTGGAAAATGTCCTGGGTGGTATCCGCATACGTTATAAGATTCGGATCGAAGTTGTACGGATTGTAGCTCTTCCAGCCGTAGAAACCTAAACCGTACCGACCCTCAGCAGGAATACTGACAATAGGATGACGAAACTCCATGGGCCGAACGATAGCTTCGAACATTCGATTATCACCGTTTTGAATATTAGAAATGAACGTCCGGAAGAATTGAAAACGTGATTTCTTCTTCTCTTCCACCCCTTGCGCAGAGGCAGCGGATAATGTTACCAATAGAATAAAGAGGTAAATCAGCTTGTTGAGTGGTCGAGATGTGAATGGTAAGGAAGCCATAGGATTTGAAAATTGGTTGAGTCAGATCAATTATTCAAGACAATTTATACACATTTAACAGAAGTCTCTTTTTAACACCAATGGAACAAATCGCTTTCGTAACTTTTCAATAACATAATTAAAGTAAACATGAAGACAATCAGCAAAGCCATATTTCTTTTCTCTACGCTACTCATGTTCTCAGCAGTCAACTCCGCTAATGGAGCAGATGGCGACGATTTCACTATCTGCCGGGTCAAGTATTCCGGTGGCGGAGACTGGTACAGCGATCCCAGTTCGCTCCCTAATCTGCTAGAATTCATCCGGAAGAATACCAATATCGCGGTAAGTACCATGGAAGCTCGTTATTCTCTCGATGACGAAGAAATTTTCGGCTATCCTTACCTTTACATTACTGGCCACGGCAATGTTCGCTTCTCAGATCAGGAAGTAGCCAACCTGCGGTCACTCCTTTTAGGCGGCGGATTCCTGCACGCGGATGACAACTATGGCATGAACGACTCATTCCGCCGGGAGATGAAGCGCGTCTTTCCCAATAAGGAGTGGATAGAACTGCCGCACTATCATCCCATTTATCACTGCTACTACAGTTTTGCACAAGGACTACCGAAAATCCATGAGCACGACGGTAAACCCTCACAAGGATTGGCTCTGTTTGAAGATGAGCGAATGCTTGTTTTCTACTCCTACGAGAGTGATTTGGGCGACGGCTGGGAGGATCTTGACGTTCATAATGATCCAAAAGAAAAACACCAGGCCGCATTGAGAATGGGCATCAACATTTTCTTCTACGCACTTACCCACTGACATGACAAGAATCGCAACTCAACTCATCCGTTTCCGTCAACGCAAAATCGTGACCGATCTCCTTAAAGCGGGATGGATAACTCTTTCAGTAGGTATGATTACTGCTATATTCCTTCTGGTGATAGAAGCGGTCTTTTGGCTGTCGCCGGCCGTTCGCTACGGCGTCTGGCAGTCAGGACTGATGCTTCTAGCAGGAGTTGCCGTAATGGCAGTGGTTATAGGATTCTTAATTCGCCATAACAGCGTCCGACGTTACCGACTAGAAACAATCGCTCATGAAACTGGAAGAGCGGCACTATCGAAGGGGGACGAGATCATCAACGCCCTCCAACTGGAAAAAGGTGACAGCGGCAGCTATAAAACTTCACGGGAACTTGCTGATGAATTCGTAATTGAGACTGCCAGTAAACTCAGCTCATTCTCACCGACTGATGTCTATTCAACGAGAGATAAAAAGAAGCTGAAGATTTATGCAATCAGTTCAATTGTGCTGACCGCTCTGCTGATCATTTTATTCCGTTCTTCTTTTGTCAGTTCAGCTCAAAGATGGATACACCCCAAGACGAATTTCCCGGTACCACACCCGTACGAACTTAAGAGCATCACAGGTGACCTTTCTCTTATGGGCGGGGACAACGCCGTGCTACAATTTGCCGCAGCAGGAAAAAATCTCCCCTCTTCCATTCATCTTGAGCTCATGAGCGATAAAGAGGATGTAACGATGACGCTAGAGAGCTCTAAACAAGACACATTCACATACGAATTGAAGAGTGTACTTCAAAACTATCGCTACCGGAGTTTTACCACCTCTACTCATTTCTGGGAGCCGTGGGAAAAGATCTCATCCCCGGTTTACAGAATTGATGTAACCGATCGGCCCACAATCGAACAATTTACGGCTACCGTAATTCCTCCATCTTATACCGGTCTATCATCTTCCAAGCAAAAAGGTAACATTGCGGAAATTCGCGGGATCAAAGGTTCACAATTGGGCATTTCTCTCAAAACTGATAAAAATCTAGATGATGGGTATTTGAGTATTGGTCTTGGGAGTAAATCCAATGATCGAAAAATAATTCCTATGACTGTTAACGGGCGAAAGGCAACAGGATCTGTCTCCATGATGAAAGACGCCTCACTTACCGCCCATGTGCATGATTCCCATGGTATCGGGAATCTCGATCCAATTGAATACCGGCTGGTGGTGCTGCAAGATTTTTCGCCTCAGTTGCAGGTTTTGATCCCGCCGGAAATGACTGAACTGGGCAGTGACTTTACGATTCCCATCAATCTTCACATCGAGGACGATTTCGGCTTCAGCACTCTACAGATCGTCTATAAAATAAAGCATCCGGAATATCTTCTGCAGGAGGAATCTGTAAGTATCCATGTACTGAAAAACTTTTCCGGTAGTACTACTGCTCAAGACATCCACTACCTTTGGGATGTGAATGAGCTTGGCCTTATGCCGGATGACGAACTTCAATTTCACTTCGAAGTGTACGATAATGACGTCATCTCAGGACCTAAAAAAGCTGTTTCCTCAAAGTTCTTCGCCAAGTTCCCATCTCTCGCCGATCTGTTCGTCCGGACTGAAGAACAGGAAGAAGAAGTTCAATCGGCTGCTGAGGACATGGCGAAAGAGCTGGAAGACTTAACCGAGTCGCTGAAAGAAATGCAACTGGAACTTCTGAAAGACGATAAGGTGGAGTGGGAAAAACACCAAGTGATAGAAGAGGCATTGGAGAAATTGACTGAAAAGCTGCAGCAGATTGAATCGCTCAGAGCGCAAATGGATACAATTATCCAAGAAGCGGAAAAACACGATTTATTTTCACCGGATTTGCTTGAAAAATTCCAGACTCTGAATGATCTTCTTCAAGACCTAATGTCGCCAGAGATGATGGCCGCCATGGAGCGAATGCAGTCTGCATTAGAAGATGTATCGCAGGAAGATTTGCAGGCAGCGCTGGAAGATTTTTCTCTTAACGTGGAAGAATTGGAGTCACAGCTCGACCGGTTCATTGATATTTTCGAGCGAATCCAAGCTGAGCAGCAGATAGACGAGCTCGCTCGCCGAATGGAGCAGTTAGCAAAAGATCAGGAAGTTCTTGCATCCCAACTTGAATCAGAGTCTGCAAATGAGAACGGCTCTCGGCTGGCTGAAGATGAGCTGCGAAATCAACAGGAATATAAGAATCTACTGGAGTTGATGGCGGAAACTGCCGAAAGTATTGAACCGTATACCCAATCAACCTCAGAGGAGTTGAAAGAGATGGCGGAGTCTGAACTGGCACAAGAGACCTCCAACTTGCTGGAACATGCTGTTCAACAGTTAAAACAATCAGACATGAGCCAAGGTTCACTTTCTGCAGAGAGTGCTAGTCAAAATCTCCAGAAGATGAGTCAGATGATGCAGAGTATACAGATGGGTTTCCAGACGCAATCTACAGACGAAATGGCAGAAAAGTTTCGAAGCATCCTCAGAAAGACACTAACCATCTCAAAAGAACAGGAACGGCTGCAAGGCGAGACAGAAGACCTCCCACGAAACAGTCCTAGACTGAGAGAAAAAGCAGGCGAGCAGCAACTGGTGAAAGATAAACTGACCCAACTCATTGGCGAAATGATGGAGCTGTCTCACCAGACGTTTGCTGTCTCACCGGAGATGGGCAAAGCTGTAGGTCGAGCAATAGCAGGAATGACCGAATCACTCAGTCAGATGGAAAAACGTAATGCGTCATTAGCTGCCAACAAACAGTCAGAAACTGTAGCTGCCTTGAACGAAGCCGCTCTTGCCACCATCTCGGCAATGGATGCCATGCAACAGTCAGGAATGGCGTCCGGCATGCAGCAGTTTATGGAGCGAATGCAACAGATGTCAGGTCAGCAGCAAGGGATCAACAGTCAGACACTCCAGATGATGATGGGGCAGATGTCAGCTTCCGCTCAGCAGGAAATGATGCGCCGGCTTGGACAGCAACAAGGACAGCTTAAGAAATCACTTCAGGAGTTGATCAATGAAACACGAGGGTCGCGGCAGTCAGGCGAACTCCAAGGTATCGCCGAACAGATGGAGGAAGTGCTGAAGGATTTCCGGCGGAAGAAGGTAACTCGAAAGACAATCGAGCGTCAGGAACGGATCATGTCGCGGATGCTGAACTCACAGAAATCGCTTAAACAGCGCGACCTCTCTGAGAAGCGGAAATCGAGAACGTCTGTTAAAGTGGTTTCTGATGGTCCTGCCGGGCTTCCGGCAGACTTGGGACAGCGGAGGAGTCTCGCCATCGAAGCGCTAAACGAAGCACTTAAAGCTGGCTTTTCCCAGGATTATCAGGAAATGATCCGCCGCTACTTCAATTCACTTATTCAAGATGAAATAGTTGAAACAAATGATGAATAAAGCTCTTCTCATTTTGCTTTTGATCACAGCAGTCTCTGCTCAACAGACCGTTCCTCCTAACGCAGCTTCAGATAAAACTGCTTTTCGGCGGGCGTTGAAATATGAACGGTCAAATCGAACAGATGAAGCCGTTAAAATTTACAGGGAGCTTCTGGAAGTAAATCCAAAGAATTCTCGCGCTTATTCACAGCTTAAGTCACTGTTCCGGCGGTTGAAAAAGTACGAAGAGTTGGAGTCACTCATCCAAACTCGATTGGAGACGTATCCTCAAGATATCCAGAGCATGGCTGAGTTGGGAGAAGTTTATTTACTTATGGGAGACGAATCTTCAGCTGTAGATCATTGGGAACAGATTATCGCCGAGAATCAGTCTTCAAAGACCGGATATCGCGTGGTTCTTCAAGAGTATATCAGACACGGCATGGAAAGCCAAATGGATAAATTGGTTTCAGAAGGAAGAGAAGCGTTCGGTGAAGCTGACTTATTTTCTCTCGAATTGGCTGGATTCTATTCACGTAAACAAAATTTTAGTAAGGCGACAAACGAATATCTTACTTATCTACAGTTTAATCCGAAGCAATTGAAATCCGTCTCCCGGCAGTTGCTTCGAATGTCAGACGATGCGGAAAGTCACGAAGAGATCGAAGCTGAGATGTCAAGCCGATTGGAGTCCGGAAACAGCTCGGTTAAAATACTCTACGCCGATTTCCTTTTCAAAATTGGACGCCATTCTGATGCAGTTCAACAGCACCGAGACATGGGTACCTCTTCCGAAAGCGATCTCAATAGATGGCTCACTCTAGCCGGCAACTTGAGAAAGGAAGTTGAATTGTCGCTAGCGTCCGATGCTTACATCACCGTTCTCCGCTCTCTCCCTCACGACGTTAGTCAAGGACTGACTCTCCGACAACGGAAAATCATGGGAAAAGCACTCTATGGACTGGCCATGACATCAGAGCTTCAAATTGCGCCAACGGAAAATGTGCGATCATTGGCGGATTATTTCCCCGATAACCAGTTTTTCAGAAATCCCTTTGTGAGCCGAAGTTCCATTGTTACAGAATCTCTTCAGGAGACTTTTGCTCTCTACGATTCCATTCTCACCACTCTTCCTGCCACTACCTTTTCACCTCAGGCGCATTTCCGCTTAGGTGAAATCAAATATCGTATCACCCGAGATTTCGACGGCGCTCTTACCTCCTTCAGAGCTGCCGAAACAGGGACGAACGACCGAGCATTGAACTTGGCTGCGGCATCCCGCCTCGCTGATGTCTTTGTCGCCAAAGGTAATCCGGAATCCGCTTTGAATATCTTGAACGACAAGATCGCTTCACTTCCCGATCGACAACAGGATGATTTGAAGGTGAAAAGATGCTACGTGCTGCTGCTAAGCGGTGCCATAGATTCGGCTGAATACTATCTAACAGAACTCGTGAATGATCTGTCTGTAAAGGATGATGCCTTTAATGATGTGCTGGAATTGAAAGGATTTGTAGATGAACATTTCAGTCGAGTTGACGAAGATGGTAAGGAAGTTTTCAGAAATTATATATCTGCGGAATTGCTGCTTCGACAGGCGAAAAATATCGAAGCACAAGCACTTTTTCGGCAGACTGCGAAACAATATCCGAAAGCAGCTATCGCTCAAGAATGCCTCTTTCGAGCAGCGGAAATTGATCAGCAGATGGGACACTACGAAGCAGCCATCAATGCCTTTAGTGAACTCTCAACCGGAGATTGGGGCGACAAAGCCGCAACACGAATCGCAGAAATCTACGATATGGAACTGGCGGACAGTGAAAGCGCCTTGAAGTGGTACCTGACCATCCTCAACGAATATGAAAATAGCCTCCTCTCTGAGCCGGTCCGATATCGGATCCGTGAACTGACAAAGGAAAAAGAACTCAATTGAAGAAAGCAATTCTGGCCCTGATTATGGCGGCACAACTGCTAACAGCAAGTAAAATTCTGATCCCTATGGACCTGTCCCAGAAAGATCACCTGAAAGCATACGGCATCGCCTACTGGGTACTGACGCAGGATGTGAACGTAGAGTGGCTGCTGAACTATCGCGGCGGTTCGTTCATGATTGACAATTATCCGAATATCGTGCAGGAGTGCCGTATTCGAGGCGTGTCACTTGAGATTGTCACCGATGGTGATGCGGTGAACATCTATGGAGAAATTGATGTCAACAACATGGAGGTAATCCTGCTGGAAAAGGCACCGAAGATCGCCATCTACACACCTACCAACAAGCAGCCGTGGGATGATGCTGTCACCTTGGCCCTCTCCTACGCCGAGGTAGACTACGAGACGCTCTGGGACGAAGAGGTGCTGCTGGGAAAACTGGAGAAATACGACTGGCTGCATCTCCATCACGAAGACTTCACCGGGCAGTACGGCAAATTTTACCGCAGCTATCAAAACGCTCCGTGGTACAAGCTTCAACAGGCGGAATTCGAAGCCATGGCTTACAAGCTGGGGTTCTCCACCGTCTCTGAAGAAAAGAAAGCGGTGGCATGGAAGATTCGGGACTTTGTAGGTACCGGCGGCTTTCTATTCGCAATGTGTTCCGCCACCGATTCGTGGGATATCTCCCTAGCAGCTCGGGGCGTAGATATCGTGGAGAGCGTCTTCGACAGTTCGCCAGTAGAACCTAACGCCCAGCAGCTTCTCAAATACGAGAACTCCCTCGCTTTCGAAAACTTTACTCTCATCACCGATCCATTTGTATATGAGTTTTCTGACATTGATTTCCCGCCCAGCAACAACCCGGTTTTGAGAAGTGCTGAAGCCGACTACTTCACTCTCTTCGAGTTCTCCGCCAAGTATGATCCGGTTCCCTCAATGCTGACACAGGATCACGTGGGAGTTGTTTCAGGCTTCATGGGACAGACTACCGGTTTCCGGCGAGATCTTATCAAGAAGCACGTGGTAATTATGGGAGAAGTTGAAGGCGGTCAACAAGTGAAATATTTTCACGGCAATTTCGGCAAAGGGACCTTCACCTTCCTGGGCGGTCACGATCCTGAAGACTACCAGCACTTTGTGGGCGATCCCCCCACTGACCTATCACTCCATCGCAATTCACCGGGCTACCGGTTAATTCTGAACAACATTCTCTTCCCGGCAGCGCGGAAAAAGGAACGGAAAACATGAAAACAACCAACATCTACGCCGTGGGACGCAACTACGCTTCGCACGCTCAGGAAATGGGCAACCCGGTTTTGGAGGAGCCTATCTTCTTCCAGAAGTCGTCCGCCTGTCTCTCAGATAATACAGTTATCAAACTTCCCCGTGGACGGGAAATCCACCACGAACTGGAAATTGTCGCTTCTATCGGCCAAGGCGGCAGCAGCATCCCGGAGGAAGATGCGTGGTCTCACGTAGATGGTCTCTGTTTGGGCCTTGACCTCACCGACCGACTTCTCCAGCACAAGTTTAAGGAAGAGAGGCTGCCGTGGTTTCTCGCCAAGTCATTTCCCGGGTCGGCAGTCATTACACAATTTGAACCGCCGGAATTGAACGTCTGGAGCCGAGATTTCTGGCTCACCATTAACGATATGGAAGTCCAGCGTGGAAACATGGATCAGATGGTGTTCGACATCCCTGCCCTCATTGCCTATCTCTCTTCCCGCCTCCCTCTTACTCCAGGCGACCTTATCTACACGGGAACTCCCAGCGGCGTGGGAGCGCTTGAGTCCGGAGATGAACTGATCTTGGGTTTGGGAGAAGAGTTTAAGGGAAAGTTTGAGGTAGAGTCGGCATTAAGATAGATTGAGCAAAACCTGCCTTATACCCTTTTTTACTTTTATGTATAACCAAAACGGCTTGATTTCCCTCAGAGTCAAATGTAATTTGATCCGTTAATTCCCGAGGTAAAATGCCTTTAAACAGTGATATTCAAAATGAAATGCATCAAGCCCTAAAAGAAGGAGATTCAGACAGGGTACGAACTCTACGACTACTACTTTCCAAGTTGAAAGAGAAAACTATTGAAACCGGAGGGAAACTCTCTGAAAGCGATTCCCTGAAAGTTTTACAGACTGCAGCAAAGCAGCGGCGAGAAGCGATCGAACTATACCTTAAAGGCGGCAGAGAGGATCTTGTCAATCAGGAAAAGACTGAATTAAGAATCATAGAACAGTATCTTCCCTCACAGTTGAACGAAGATGAAATGCGCAAGATTATAGCAACCGTGATAGAGGAGATCGGTGCCGCTACCATAGCAGACATGGGGAAAGTGATGGGGCAGGTCATGCAGCAAATTGCCGGTCGTGGTGACGGTAAAATTGCTCAGCAGTTAGTCCGCGAATACCTCTCATCGTGACTCATCCTTTCGATTGGCTCA
>Ga0207986_1001087_pt1 | contig 11987 bp, 7 predicted proteins | sample ETNtaG_26_FD_185764 | JGI IMG/M metagenome (GOLD analysis project Ga0207986, IMG submission 185764) | Marine microbial and viral communities from oxygen minimum zone, Eastern Pacific Ocean - ETNP201302SV89 (SPAdes) (version 2) | ecosystem: Environmental > Aquatic > Marine > Oceanic ... | reverse complement strand
CTGTTCATGTAAATATTTGAGCAACTCTGATTTGTGTAGGCGGATCATGTTCCGGTGTTCATCAGTTAGCAACTCTGCCGGAGAGACGGCCAAACGCTCACCAAACATTTCAATCTTGAATCCTGCGTTTTTGATTATTGAAATTAAGATTTCTGCTTTCACAGGTTTTACTCCGCTGTACTTGCTGTACTTAAAATACAATTAAAATAGTTCTGCGTTTCCATTGTTGTTTTTCTCAAAAACTTTTGGATTAAGTACAGGAAGTTCAGGAAGTTCAGGATTTGATTCTGAATTACCATTATTTCCTGTACTTGCTGTACTTGCTGTACTTGTTTTAAGAGTTTTTGAGATTTCAACGTGATATCCATTTTCTTTTCGCTCTTCCGGAAAATCTATTTGAAAACCGGATTCTCTGAGTGCAGGAGCTAAACGGCGCAATTTATCTGCTAGTGCTTTTGGTGTAGTTGGTAATTTTGAATTTTGATCGCTAGCACGTAATTTTTCTAAAAGGTCCTTAAAAGTTCCTTTAGAATCACCTTCTTTAATGACTAATTCTTGAATCAGAGAGCCTAGCGGTGTTGCCTCCAATATTCGCAAAACTGCATTCTTGCGCATTGCAGAAAACTCTTTCAAAAATTTTTCTTCAGGCTTTCCCTGTACTTTATACACAGCTTCGCCTAGAATCCCAAAATCACCAAGTCTCGGCAAATCCTGCGGTGCAATATTAATATCAGGTATTACGCCGAGTGCTTTTGAAAACAGATCCAGTAAGCCACCTAGAATATCTGGAATGGATTTTTCAAAATTCTTCTCAAGTTCTGATTCAACTACCCTGTGTTTCAATCTCGGCAAATTAATATGAATTGTTCTGTCAAGCAAATCCGGTCGTGTAACAAGAACATCAATACCATTCATTAAGACTGGTTTTCGTAGGTCAAGCGCAGCCTCATCACCATCAGTGTATAATTTTCGTGCGGCAAAACCGCCCCCAGTAGAAAGCGAACAAAGAGCATCTTGAAGTACGTTTTTTAGATAAGACGCGTTTTCTATTGTCTGAAGGTGTGAGTTACTAGCTAAAATAAAAGTATCTTCAACTTTTTGTGATATACCTCGAAGTGGAACACGGTTTGGATCAATTAACTTTCGGATAAACTTTGTCATAAGACTTTTCCCGCATCCCTGCTCACCAATTAATTCGAGCAACGGTTGCGTTGTGTTATCTCTGAGCCACTCCAGCAAAAGCACTGTCAATACGCCTTGATAAGCCTTCGGTATGTTTACAAAATCCCATAATTTTGAATAATCACCGCCTCCAAGCGGTTCCGGTAGTGGTCGCATGTTTTGTGATCGATAGAACATAACTTTTGGCTCAGCTACAAGTTCCCAACCATTTTCATCAATCCTCACTACCTGATTTTTTGTATCGCATAAATCAAGAAAATATACTCCGTCTTGTTCAGCAATTCGCAAATACACATTGCGCTCATCTCCTGCACTTCGTGCAGTTCCTTCAAAAATATTGATTGCTGAATTTAAAGACTCTTTTGCGGCAACTAATTGTGAATCCTTCCAACATATTGCCGACACATAATCTCGAAAGACCTTTGAATCAACTTTCAAAATCAATCCGTTTTCGGTGTGGATCCGTACAAATGTTTCTCTGCTGGTATTTAAAAAAAACTCGCAATGCTCATTCATTAAATTAACTATTCTGGCAGCGGTATTTTTTGGATTAATCTCAGATTTTTCTCCGTTGTTTGTATTATTGTCTTTTGGATATTCGCCTGTCCATTTCTTATGTAGGTTACGATAACCCCACTCACAAGAATTATGCTGACAAGCGGCAGTAGTATCACCATTGGCCGCTACTTTAATATGTGCCTTGCCTTTGGCGTGTTGCGCATTTTCCGGACAAACAGAAAGAAGAAATATTGAATCTCCGCCTTTTTCTTTCGATGAGTGCGCTAAATCATTATCATTCAGCAACGAATTGACAGCGGTTAATGATTTCGATTTATCACCATAGTTGACAGGTTGTCCTGTCTTTTGGACTTTTGCATCTGTTTTCCCACTATTTACGCCTGCTTTCTTCGCAAATAGTTTCATGGAGTCAATCATTTTTTTGCCTCCTGTTTTTTTGGGATAGACAATATTTTTGCCATTCGATGTGGATATTTTGGGTGATTATCGCCCTTACAGTTCATTGTGCCTGGCACCCGCATAATTCGAGCAGCGTTGTGTACACTTGTATCAACTACAATCACATCATCGGAAAAATTTTCATGTAATCCGTACAACATATTTTGGACAAAAACAGTGCTTTCTTCATTATTAGGAAGATCAATCGGCAGCAATAAATGCGCTCCATTTCCTGAATCACAGAAAATCGGCTCTGGCCACTTTTCTTTAATAATCCATTTGTGGATTGTTCTTGCTTTATTAAGTGCGGCCTCGTGTTGTTCATCGGTGCTGGAAACACCTGAGGATCGGATTGGGTCAAGATCGATAGGGATAAATTGTCTGCGGATAATATCGCAGTCTGCTGTGGTTAGCTTTGCATATTCTGTTGCTCTGTTTGATCGTCTGGCAATCAAAGCGGGGTTCAGCACATTGATCGGCATATAAATGCCACCTGAATTTTTTGAAGCAAAACTGACAGCCTCAATGAATTTTTCAGGGTCATTAAAATATCCGGAATATATATTTGTTATCCGGTGCTTAAAATCCAAAACTCGTAACTCTACTGGAGCATCTGAATTTCCATTTTGGATTAGATCGAAGTGTTGACGTGTGTCTTCTTCATTAAATTTATCATCCATGATTTTACTTTCGATGCTCATGCACTCAAAAGCAAAACGGCTTGAACTTTCCACCTCGTTTGTAGATAATTCTAAATGAACCGCTTGCCTCGTGCGTTTCGTTTTGGCCTGCGTTTTCCCTTCCGGATTGCGTAGGCCGTTTTTTTTAACGACTATTAAGCAGCAGTGGGTTGTTCGTTAACTCGTTTTGGTCTTCCCGCATTTGCTCCCTGTTCTCGCAACCATTGAAAAAGGTGGCCTTCACTAACAAGCCACTTCCTGCCAAATTTACAGATTGCTCCATGTTCCACCAAAGAATTTTTATGATGAAATATAAGGTGGTGCATTTCGACTGGAGCGCGTCCACTTTTACGGAAGTCGGCAAGTGGTGTTAAAGGGGCTTGGTTGTTGGGGGTATTGTTGGTTTGATCAATTGGGGTATCCATAAGCGTATTCCTGTTTGAATGTTTGAGGAAAAGGCAAAATATTGCCTGTTACGATTATGATTCTGATGGGAAGTGTTTGAAAACCAAACACTAAATGTTGAAATAAATTTAAGTGAAGCTATTTTGAAGCTATTTTGAAGCTATTTTGAAGGTTTTTAGTGTTTTTATGCCCTATTCCATTCGGAATCAAAGGCTTTTCTTGTGATTGTTTCACCATCTTTCGGCCCATCAAATTTTGTATTTTTGTAACGCAATTTGGCTTTTTCTCGATCTCTCTTTAAATAAATCAATCCCCAACCAGGTAAGCTCACTTGAGTGCTGCCTTTGGATTGATCCGAATACTGTCCAAGTTGACGCCAAGCATCACCCCGCTTGATCTTCATTGTTGTTTTTGCGAAGACAGCATATGCTGTGTGTGGTTTTCGTTTGCCTTCTACAAATATATGATCTTTTTTTTGTCCTGGATTCTTTTTACTTAAGTGTTTGTCCAGAGCTTTAATCACAGATTCATCTGTTCCACCCCTGCTAAATCCTCTAATCATGGCGAGCAAAGCGTACTTTCGTTTTAATTCTAAAATTAATCCTGGATCAGAATCAACTTTTGCACTCTCTTCTTCGGCTTGTTCTATTTCATATTTTAATTTTGGTATTTCAAAGTTCAAAATATTACTTATTATAGAACTTTTTGGAATTAAGCTAATTGGTTTTTCAAGTTTAAGATTCCTCCAATTTTCTGATGATGACCTTTTAAAATCTATAACTTCTCCAGTATATTTACTTCTATATATCTTCCAATGATTCAATGCCCATTCACGTAATTCGCTATCTTTTCCCATTGAAAAACTCACTATCCAAAAATCTTGTTATTCATTTTTGCAACCGCATCCTTCAAATGCTCCGGACTCAAGTGTGCATAGCGTTGTGTCATTTGAATGGTCTTGTGCCCTAGAATCTCTGCTACTGTTCGCATGTCCACTCCTGCCATGACAAGATAAGAGGCAGCGCAGTGTCTCAAGTCATGCCACCTGAAATCTTCAATCTGAGCTGCCTTGAGCGCCATCTGAAACGGTCTCCTGAAATCAAAGTGTTTATGGTGATCGACACGGGAAGGAAATACCAAGTCAGTGTCAATTCGGGAGGCTTTGGAGCGTTCCATCATCAATTCAAAAGCATGCCCTGTAAGCGGTACACTACGGGGTTCATCATTTTTTGTTTCCTCAAATGTGATGAAGCCATTCTTCAGGTCAACACATTTCCAACTCAATCCCCATATTTCAGACTGTCGCCCACCAGTGCTCATTGCTAAAATCACTGTCAAATATAAGTCTGGATTATGAGACTCCCTGCAAGCTGTCAATAACAGTTCACGATCCTGATCTGAAAGATATCGAACCCTCCCTCTTGGTTCTTTAAGTTTTGATACTTTACGGAGTGGGTTTTCTTCCATCCATTCCCATTCTTTCACGGCTGTAGTAATTGCTGTACTTAATGCAGCCAAGTATCGATTTACTCGGGCGTTTGAAATTTTTGATTTACGGTTAGTGATTCTTTCGCAAAGCAAATCTCTGTGTTCCGAAATCAGAGAAGAAGACAAATCGGAAAGAAGGACATCCCCAATTTGATCTGCCCACCATTTTAGTTGAAGCGCATATTCTGGCTGTATCGTCGGTTTGCGTGGTAAAACATCGCTGATATAACGTTCAACTAAATCGCTTACTGTGTGCTTCTGTGCTTCGGCTGTCGTAGCGTAACGTCCCTCACGGATAGCGGTTTCGGTATGTTGTACCCAAAGTTTAGCATCCGTAAGTCTTTCAAATGATGCCGTTGCCTCAGGCTTCCCCTTCAAGCGAATTCGAACAAAATAAGATTTTTTACCATTCTTTTTTATTCGTTCTCGTATTTGCGCCAAGTTCCCTCTTTTATGATCAGTATTAACCATGACTTTATTAACTTTAATAACATCATGCCATAATTAGGGAAATACTGCAATACAAGATTGATAATCTTATGTATTAAATTATATTAGTTTGATATTATTGTATTTAATCAATGGCACAATGTAAATTTGCCAATAATGTGCCATTAAATAATAAAAATACTGCTAAATTGTTGTAAATAGAGGGATAAACTATGAAATTAAAATTAGGGAGAGTAATCAGAATTAATGCTTAATTTTATACTCAATGGCACAAAATTGGCACAATTTAGTAATTTGAATGGAATTAGATTTGTGTAATCCGTTGGTATAACTGGTGCGGGCGGAGAGACTCGAACTCCCAACATTCAGATTCGAAGTCTGACGCTCTATCCAGTTGAACTACGCCCGCAAGCAGAAAATTTAGGTAGGAAATTTTGAAAATTTGTCAGCAGAAAAAACTGGGGCGAGCGAAGGGGTTCGAACCCTCGACCACTGGAATCACAATCCAGAGCTCTACCAGCTGAGCTACGCCCGCCATTAAGGTATTAAATTTCTTCTAATGGGATTTAAGTGGCTTTGCGAAATTTCTGCAGCCTGACAAAACGAACTCAAAACGGAGATTGTGAACAACTCTGATATCACCAGTTTGTTCAACAGTTTGCAAGTCCTTGTATTATTTTTCCCATCCCATAATGATAGCCTTGAACCAGTTTATTTGCAATAAAAATAATTTTTCAGGACAAGACTTCAACCGCCATCGCGGTTGCTTCACCGCCACCGATGCAGAGACTGGCCACCCCGCGGGTTTTACCGTATTTTTGTAACGCGGAGATCAAGGTCACCAGAATCCTTGTTCCGGAAGCACCTACAGGATGTCCGAGTGCACATGCACCGCCGTGTACATTAACTTTGTCAGCAGGCAACTCGAGATCTTTCATGGCAGCCATTGTGACTACCGCGAAAGCTTCGTTGATTTCAAATAAGTCTACGTCATCCGCATTCCAGCCGAGAGTTTCGAGCAGATTCCTAATTGCGCTGACCGGTGCAGTTGTGAACCATGCAGGTTCCTGTGCAAAACTGCTTTGACCCAGAAAACGCGCGATTGGTTTTAATCCTCTTTTTTTTGCAGTCGATTCACTCATCATCACCAAAGCTGCGGCACCGTCAGAAATAGAAGAAGAATTTGCCGCAGTGACTGTCCCGTCCTTATCAAAGGCAGGCCGCAATTTTGGTATTTTTTCCAAATTTGCTGTTAGTGGTTGTTCATCCCGCTCAACTGTGACTTCTCCCTGACGATTTTTGTATGTCACCGGAGTTACTTCTGCATCGAAACTTCCGTCCTCGATTGCTTTTTTGGCACGTGTTAAAGAACGGATTGCAAATTCATCTTGAGCCTCTCTGCTAAATCCGTATTTTTTAGCGGTTCTTTCCGCGAAAACACCCATCAGTGTACCTTTATCAAAGGCATCTTCGAGTCCGTCAAGAAACATGTGGTCCATCATTTGACCATGACCAAGACGTTGACCTGAACGGGCTTTGGGCAAAATATAGGGTGCATTCGACATGCTTTCGAGTCCTCCGGCAACCATGACCTCGTTTGTTCCAGCTTTCAGCAAATCATGTGCGAGCATAGTTGTTTTCATTCCTGAACCACACATCTTGTTTACGGTGGTGCAACCTGTTGCGTCAGGAATTCCAGCTCCGAGAGAAGCTTGACGTGCAGGAGCCTGTCCCATACCTGCAGGGAGTACGCATCCCATTAGGACTTCATCAACATCTTCCGCAGGAACTCCGCCCCGCTCCAGAGCGGCACGAATGGCGAAACTTCCTAATTCAGGTGCGGAAACATCTTTTAAAACTCCTTGAAATCCGCCCATTGGAGTACGGCTCATTCCTACAATAACGATTGGATCACTTGTGCTCATTGCTTTCCTTTTTTAAAATATTAGCAAATTAAAGTTGTAAAAAGATAAAGTCTTGGTGAAAAATTTCAGCTTGTTTTGATTATAGCAGAGTTGATTATACACTAAAAAGTTAAAAACTCTGAAAAAGGTATTTTACTACCGATTAATTCAGCTTAGATATAATAATCATATAAAACAGCTCTCTGGGATAGCAATAATAGCTAATTCTAATTTTCCAACTGTAGATGTGGTAAAAATATTTGAAAGACTGCTCCAGCAGAATTACCGGAAGAGTAACGTAATAAGCCTTTATGAGCCTGAATCAGTCGGTGAGAAATTGATAAACCAAGACCGTGGCCTTTTTCCTTAGTGCTAAACAGCGGTTTAAATAATTGATTACGCAGTGCGAGAGAAACTCCTGCACCTTCATCTTCTACTGAAATCAACATATAATTCAGTTCAGGATTCAAATTCGTTCCGGCCAGTTCCCATTTCCCGCAATATCGTGTACGAACTGTAACGGTGGCAGCGGAGGGGGATGCCTCAACCGCATTTCGGATCAAATTCAAAAATACTTGATGCAGTTTGTCACAGTCAGCCTGTATGTCCGGAAGTGAGGTGTCAAAACTGCGGAGAAAACGAATATTCGAAACTGTGTTTTGCTCAAAAAGAATGACCGTGTTCAACAGTTCATGCACGTCAAATTGAGTTATCTCCAGAGGCATTGGTTGTGAGTGGAGCAACAGTTGCTTCAACAAACGCTCGACACGATCCAGTTCTGCCAGCATCATCCCGGTGGAGGTGTTTTGGATCTTTGCCTTGTTTAGATCACGTTCCAATAACTGGAGCATACCTCTTACGCCGCCGAGCGGATTTTGAATTTCATGCGCCAGTGACGCGGCCAGTGTTCCCAGGGAACGTGCCAGTTGCTCCTCCTGTTCTCTGGCTTGTGATTCTTGCAGATTGGTACTTTCCAGCAAAGTGATGACAGCCTGTTTAACGTGGCCGTATTTGTTAAGCACCGGAGCAATCACAATTTCGGCACCTCTCTCCTGTAAAGGAGGTGTCTGCAGAACATATCCTCCCATCCTGAAAACTTTACCGGTTTCTAGCGCACCGCTGATTTTTTCCTTAATCAGAGGATCCTCATGAAACAACGCACTGCTTTGTTTGCCCAGTAGCCGCACAGAATCTTTTTGCCAGAATTGCGCGGCAGAATCGTTACAATAAACGACCTCCCCCTTCTGGTCAATTACCAGTACCGCCTGCAGCAGATGGTCCGTTAATGAGCTGATGAGCGCCTTGGAAAGCATGAATGGTTGAGTTTGAAAAGTAGAAATGTGCCGGAAAAACAAGCGTCCAGCTTATGTTTAAAGCAGAAGAAGGACAAGTTTTTATCAGCTCCCGCAATTTTTGAAAAGTTGAAATGTCCAGCCGCTTAGCTTAAGATACAGAATACTATTGCTGATACTAAAATTCTAATGTCTGAAACACATAATTCTACCTCAGTTTATATTGAAAAGCAGTCTGATCTGTTCCTCGCTGAACTTGAAGGTTCGGTTCAATCGGACATTTCGGACACAGTTTTCAATGCGGACAATGACAGACTAGCGGTGATCGAGGCTTCTGCCGGAACCGGAAAGACATTTGCTCTAGTTGAACTGGTGCTAGAATTGTTGCTGGAGCAGGAAATTCCACTCAAAAGCATTCTGCTCGTTACCTTCACTGAAAAAGCCACTGCAGAATTGCGTCTGCGTCTGCGTACAAAACTTCGGGATTTATTGGCAGCTTGTGAACAAAACGACGCTCCTTTCACAACTGTTACAGGAGTACCATCTTGGGAAATTAACACTGCCCGCAAAAAACAATTAAAAGCGGCTTTGCTGGATTTTGATTCTGCGCCGGTATACACAATTCACGGGTTCTGCAAACGAATTTTACGTGAATTTGCTTTTGAAAACAGACAATTATTTGAACAGCAATTGTGCGATACTGAGCTGCTTTTTCCGGAAGTTTTCCGCAGATATATCCGACGGAAACTACTCTCACAAAATACTCCTGTTGCCGAGCTTTTTGCACTTTACGTTAAATATGCAGAAGGAAATTTAGCATCACTGGAAAAAGACATTGTTTTTTTACTTTCTAAAGTTGGAGAATTCAGACCGAATTTGCCCGCTTTTGACGTTTTTCAAACAGAATTTTCGAGATGCTGGCAGCTTTTAGTTTCGCTGGATTTGAGTTTACGTAAGCAGAATCTTCTTCAGCATCCGCTCCGTAGTGCCTTCGAAATAACAGCGCTCAATGAAACTTCGAGCAGGAAAACGATGAGCAACCTGGATTTGCTGCTGGAAAGTTTAGCTGCCGCTCATGCAGGCTCATCCATTGTTGAAATATTACCCAACTTTTTAGCAATGGAAATTGGCGTGGTTACAACGCCAAGATGCAGAAAAAATTTAAAGTCCGGAGAACAGTGGCTCAGTACAAAAGATTTTCCGCCTGAAGAACTTGCCTGGATTGACGCAGTTTCGGAGTGTGAGAAATTGCTGCAGAATTATAATTTATCCGGAGGTTCAAATAAAATCCTGAAAGCCTGGGTCACACAGCAGGTTCTTGAAGATGTGCGTAGAGAACTAGCTCAGGCCAAACTGGAACAGGGTGCGTTTGATTTTGACGACTTGCTGCGGATTGTTGAAGAACAGGTGATTCCGCAAAACGTGGAAAATTCAATCCCTACCGCTCTCACAAAAGCGGTGCGTAAAAAATATGTCTGTGCAATCGTCGATGAGTTTCAGGATACTGACCGCAGGCAATGGAATATTTTTCAGCAGTTGTTTCTGGAAAGTCCGGAGCATCGTTTAATCGTGATTGGCGATCCAAAACAAGCTATTTATTCTTTCCGCGGCGCAGATATCTTTACCTATCTGCAGGCGCGAAAAACCTTTCAGCAAAAAACCTCCCGTTCGGCGTTTGCGTTGAAAAAGAATTTCCGTTCGTCTGAAGAAATGCTGCGAGGTCTGAATCAGATTTTCAGCGGAGGCACGTGGTTTCCGGAAAAACGTGGAATTCTCTATCAGCAGGTCGGCTGCGGGAAACCCGAACTGAAACTGAAGGACGATACCCCAAATCGAAATGCCATCCATTTGCTGGAAATGCAAGCTCAGTTTACAATTTCAGGGAAAAAAATAGCAGAGCAGAAAAAGGTAAAAAACCCAAAAATATCTTTAACTTTATTAGCAGAGTTAGCCGCTTTAAGTGGTAATAAATATTATGGAAATGAGTCCTTTTTGCAAGCTGTACAGGCAGAGTTGAGAAAGGAAATTAGTGCAGAAAATCAAAGCGCGCTGCTGAATTTATTCCTGGATGAACAGGCGGAAAACGCGACTATCCGTTTTGCGGAGGAAATTGCGCTGGAAATAAAAGCACTGCTGAGGATGGGCTCAACTGAAAATCAACGTCCTCTCTGGCAGGATGATCAAGGAGAACGTGCTTTAAAAGAACAGGATATTTGCGTACTGTTTCGTAAAAGTAACGAAGGTGAAATACTGGGGAAAGCCCTGCGCCGGCACGGCATCGATTTTTCTTTTTACAAACAGAAAGGTTTGTTTGACGGACGTGAAGCTCAGGAAATACTCGATCTGTTGGAAGCAGTTGCGCATCCAGTCGATCACTCACGAACAGCTAAACTTTGGCTGACCAGATTTTTTGGCGCGAACATTAATGAACTTGCACAGGCGTCTACCTGGGATGCGGATTTTATACATCAACTTCAGGAATGGAATTCTCTGGCGGAGGCTCGACGTTTCCGCAGGCTTTTTGATCAAATTCTGCAGCGCACAAAACTGATTGAACGTGAATTGCTGCTTGGTGGAGATGAGAGAAGTGTCACCAATTATGTGCATTTGTTTGAGGTGCTTAACCGTAAAGTCATTGAACGGCATCTTGATTTGTTTGAACTGATTCAATTGTTGCGGCGTTTCATTGAGGGTAAGGAAGACCCGGGAGAAAATGAAAACTTGCTGCGTCTGGAAAGTGAACGTGATGCCGTGCAGTTGATGACAATGCATGCTGCAAAAGGCTTGGAATTTCCTGTAGTGTTTTTGTTTGGAGGACTTACAGGCAGCCTGAAAAACACGATTCAGTTTTATCATGATGCGGCAGAAAAACCGGTCATTGATCTACTCAATTCAAAAATTCCTGTGGAACACGAGTGGCAGGTGGAAGCAGAACAGCAGCGCTTGCTTTACGTTGCCATGACACGTGCCTGCGGACGTCTATACTTACCCTGCATTGGTTATTTGCAGGGAAATTCAGGAAAGCGTATCTGCAAAGTTGGCAGCGGATATTCGATGCTCAATGAACAGTTGTCAATGATCAGTGAACAAATATTTGCTGAAAAACACAATTCTACCTTCAGCAGCAGTTTAGTTGGAACTTCTACAGTAAATCTTGAGGTAATAATTAATGCAACTGAGCAGGAAAAGTTGAGAGAGTGGAAACCTACGGAACTGCCTGAAGTTCCGGAAATATTGACTGAAATAGAAAATCCAAACAAACTCTTCAGTCAACTCCGTTTTAAAAAAAGAGGTTTTGTGCTCAGTTCCTTCAGCAGGATGAACAGGAAAAATGAAGAACAAAATGCAGCCCAAAAATGGACAAATAGTAAAGGAATTGCCCCTGTTGAAATCCGGACAGCAGCGGAACTGGGTCTGCGTAGAGAAGATGATGAAGTTGAAACCACGCAGTTTGCGGAAGTCCAGCATCTGGACTCTGCTGCGGAATCACAGTTTACTGTAAACAAGGTCCGGAAAGATCCGCTTCCAGGAGGTGTTCAAACCGGGAATCTACTGCATGAACTGCTGGAGCGTATTGATTTTTCTGCAATCCGGGAAAGTAAATCTGCAGAAGACTGGTTTGCACTTCC
>Ga0207986_1001067_pt1 | contig 12089 bp, 7 predicted proteins | sample ETNtaG_26_FD_185764 | JGI IMG/M metagenome (GOLD analysis project Ga0207986, IMG submission 185764) | Marine microbial and viral communities from oxygen minimum zone, Eastern Pacific Ocean - ETNP201302SV89 (SPAdes) (version 2) | ecosystem: Environmental > Aquatic > Marine > Oceanic ... | reverse complement strand
TTTCGTATAATTTTAATATTAGAGACGAAAGGCAAAAAGATAAAAAGTATGAAAAAAATCCAACATTAGAGTTTGTGAAATGGGATTTCCGGTGTACCTCTTTTTACCTTCTAGTCTTTAATTTATGACAATGATTTTCAGCTAAAGGGAGGAGTTATTAAATGATTCATTATAACTGTGATATGTGTGGAAAGTCACTGGTTCCTGAAGAAGACGATAGATATGTGGTAAAAATTGAAATATATGCTGCATGTGACTCTATGGAAGTTGATGATGATGATGATCTAATAGACGATTTTGAAGAAGATGACGAAGAAGAAGAGGAGGAGGAAGAAGTGGACAATATCGACCCCGAGGAGATGGACGGTGTTGAGTACAAGACTTTTCGTTATGATTTGTGTAGTAAGTGTCACAGTCGATATATGCAGGATCCTCTTTCGATTAACTCTATAAGGAGAGGCCGTTTCTCTGAAAATTAAATCCTTAGAGATTTCTAATAACCTTTTATGTAGAGCAGTGGGTTTTTGAGTGATTTTCATACAAGCTGTCTGCTTGCTTAATCACTCTGCGAACTGGAGGCAATAACAACCATTATCGTTACAAATTAATTACAATCTGTCAAACATAGTGGGCTTCGTTTCAAGGAAGGCATATTGTTTAGATTCATTCATACCATAATACCTCAACCCATTAGCACAGTACTCCACTTGACACAACTTTCTAATTTTGATATTTACAAATACAAAATAATTATTAATATTTACAATAATATGGGAATGACCATTACAGAGAAGATTATAGCCGAGCATTCTGACATTACAGAGATACGTGCCGGTCAATTTGTTTATGCAGATGTAGATATATGTCTGGGAAATGATATAACGGCACCAATTGCTATTGAACAATTTGAAACGCTTGATATAGACAAGGTTTTTAACCCTGACGGGATTGTTCTGGTCCCTGACCACTTTACTCCAAACAAGGATATTAAATCAGCTCAGAATGCTAAGCTTCTAAGAGAATTTGCGCAAAAACACCGAATAAAGAATTATTTCGAAGTAGGCAGGGTGGGAATCGAACACGCATTGCTGCCTGAGAAAGGAATAGTTGTCCCGGGTGATTTAGTTATTGGTGCAGATTCACACACATGTACGTACGGGGCTATGGGGATTTTTTCTACAGGTGTTGGAAGCACGGATTTAGCAGCATGTTATGCAACAGGAAAAGTGTGGCTTAAGGTGCCGGAAACCATAAAGTTTGTTTTTAATGGCGAGTTGAATAAATGGGTATCCGGTAAAGATTTGATTCTTTATGTTATAGGCCGGATTGGAGTTGATGGCGCCGGGTATAAAGCGATGGAATTCTCAGGACCAGTTATTACTGATTTGTCGATGGATGACCGTCTTGCAATGTGTAATATGGCAATAGAGGCTGGAGCAAAGAACGGGATTATTGAGCCGGATGATTGTACTGAAGAATACATAAATGACAGGGCTCAAAGGGAATATAAATTTTATACCAGTGATACTGATTGTGAATATCTTGGCATTCATGAGTACGATATCAGCTCACTTTCCCCTCAGGTTGCATTACCCAATCTACCTGAGAATACACGCCCGGTGGAAGAACTTTCTGATGTGCAAATTGATCAGGTTGTAATTGGTTCGTGTACTAATGGAAGAATTTCCGATTTAAGAGTAGCTGCTCAAATTCTTAAAGACAAAAAAATTGACCCTTCAGTACGTTTAATTATAATACCAGCTACACAGGACATATATTTAGAGGCTATAAAGGAAGGCTTAATAGAGATTTTCATTAATGCCGAGGGTGTTGTGTCAACACCAACCTGCGGTCCATGTCTTGGAGGGCATATGGGTATTCTGGCAGAGGGAGAACGTGCGTTATCTACTACAAATAGAAACTTTGCAGGCAGGATGGGTCATCCAGAATCTGAAATATATCTTTGCAATCCTGCAGTAGCAGCGGCTTCCGCTGTTACGGGGAAAATCACTCATCCTGAATTAATTGATTAATAATATGTATTCAATAAGATGTGGAAGAGTTGAAAAGGTTGATCGATATTCCCTCCCTTTCGGGAGGGTTCCAGTACTGGATTCCTTGCGAAAAGACCTCGGCGCCTTTTGTCCGGGGAAGCAAGGGTTATCATGTACATGAATGTTTGACATCTACAAGTTGTTGAGCAATTACTTAAAATTTATTAGTTTAGTATTGCATATTAAGCCTTTGAAGCAGGAGATTGACTAAATGATTAGAAGTTTAGAAAAGAATCCACAAAAGAAGCAGAAGAAATATATAGGAATAGATATAGGTTCTGTAAGTGTAAAAGCTGCACTGATTGACGAAGACAAGGCCGTTCTGGAGAGCCATTATGTAAGGTCACATGGACAACCATTAGAGACGGTGCTGATTGTGCTTAAAGAAATTTTCAACAGGATTGAAATTGATGATATAGAGGGAATCGCTGCTACCGGATCTGGTGGTAAGCTGTTGGCCGACATAATAGACATAAGTTTTATTAACGAGATAGTTGCTCAAAGCACAGCAACATCAGTTTTGCATCCTGAAGTAAGGACGGTAATCGAAATAGGTGGTGAAGATTCAAAGCTGATAATGCTTGAGCCTGACGAAACAGGTGGCAACAGCTTGAAAGTGTCTGATTTTTCAATGAATACGATGTGTGCTGCAGGCACTGGATCATTTTTAGACCAGCAGTCAACGAGAATTGGGGTGTCCATAGAGGATGAATTTGGCAAAATGGCCTTAAAATCGAAAGCTCCTCCGAGGATAGCTGGAAGGTGTAGTGTATTTGCTAAATCTGACATGATTCATCTTCAACAGGTGGGAACAGAGATTCATGATATTGTGGCCGGCCTGTGCTATGCGCTTACAAGAAATTTCAAGAGTAACATTGGGAAAGGCAAAGAATTCGTAAAGCCTATAGCATTTCAAGGTGGTGTTGCGGCAAACTCTGGAATAGTCAAATCCTTTGAGGATATACTGGATTTGCGTGAAGGAGAGCTCATAATTCCCAAATACTTTAATACTATGGGAGCGATAGGGAGTGCACTGACGTTAATTGAGAAGAGTATACATTCTCCATTTAAAGGCTTTGAGGAAATCGATAGATATCTGAAGAATCGTAAAGGTAAAGACTCTAGCCTGAAAAAACTAAATTGTAATAACTATGATATTAATGTTAATAGACATATTTTGAAAAGCGCTAAGAAGGTTGAGGCTTATGTTGGTGTAGATGTTGGTTCCATCAGTACAAATGTAGTGGTTATTGCTGAGAACAGAGACGTTTTAGCCAGACGTTACCTTATGACGGCAGGCAAGCCTCTTGAGGCAGTGAGGCAGGGATTATTCGAAGTAGGAGAAGAGGTTGGTAAAAAGGTCATAATAAAGGGAGTTGGTGTAACCGGTTCAGGAAGATATCTCACTGGAGAGTTCATCGGTGCGGATATAGTCAAGAATGAGATAACTGCTCATGCGACAGCGGCTGCATTGGTTGATAAGAATGTAGATACAATCTTCGAAATAGGGGGGCAGGATTCAAAATATATAAGCCTGGAGCACGGGGCAATAGTTGATTTTACAATGAATAAAGTATGTGCTGCCGGAACAGGTTCATTTCTTGAAGAGCAATCTGAAAAGTTGGACGTCAATATTAAGCAGGAGTTTGGTAAGCGGGCGTTAGACTCGTGTTGCCCTTCTCAGCTTGGAGAGAGGTGTACAGTGTTTATGGAATCTGACCTCAACCACCATCAGCAGTTGGGGGTACCTAAGGATGATTTGCTGGCAGGGTTGAGTTACTCTATTGTGTTAAATTATATTAATCGTGTAGTCGAAAAAAGAAAGATCGGCGACACAATCTTCCTGCAGGGCGGAGTTGCCGCAAATCGCGGGGTTAAGGCGGCTTTTGAGAAAGTGACTGGACGACCCATTATAGTGCCGCCGCATCATGACGTTATGGGAGCAATAGGTTCTGCAATAATCTCCATGGACGAAAATACATGGGAAGAGTCAAGGTTTAAGGGATTCGATTTAAGTAATAGGAAGTATGAGGCGACGTCATTTGTTTGCAAGGATTGTTCGAACATATGTGAAATAAGAAAAGTGACAATAACCGGAGAATCGCCTCTCCATTACGGAAGCCGCTGCGGCAAGTTTGATGACGAAAAGAAGATAAAAAAGTCAAAGAATCGGCCCAGATTATTTTATGAGAGAAACCGTCAGTTGTACGGTCCTTATCATACAGATCGTAAAACTAAAAATACGATAAAGAAGAGTGGCGACAAAACTGAGTCACGAGGGCGCATAGGAATCCCACAGGCATCCACTTTTTTTGAATTATTTCCTATGTGGAGGACTTTTTTCACAGAATTAGGATTTGAGATAGTTATTTCTAAGAACACTAACCGAAGCATCATAAATAAAGGAATTGAATACGTAAACACAGAGACCTGTTTCCCTATAAAAGTGTCACACGGTCACGTTGTAGACATGCTTGACAAGGATATAGATTATCTATTCCTGCCCAGTGTGATCAATATGACCCATGAATCTTCTAATCTGACCCATTCTTATGCGTGCCCTTACATTCAGTGTCTTCCATATATCATTGGATCAGCGGTAGATCTCGAATCCCGGAAATTTAAACTGTTGCAGCCTATAATTCACTTTGAATACGGAGATTCTCACGTAGAAAAAACATTTAGTAAAATTGCTGCAGATATTGGTGTAAGGGGAAAGAAAGTAATCAAAGCAATAAGGAAGGCCCGGGAAACACAGAAAGATTTCTATAAACATATGCAGGATAGAGGCAAAGAAGTGTTAGATAATTTAGGTGAAGACGAAACTGCACTGGTCATCATCAGCCGCCCTTATAACGGTTGTGACTCAGGTGTTAACCTGGATCTTCCTGAAAAGCTTAGAGATATGGGGATACTGGCAATACCAATGGATTGCATACCTATGGACTTAGAAGATATTTCCAGGGATTATCCAAACATGTATTGGAAGTATGGACAAAAGATACTCGCTGCAGCGAGATTTATAGCAAAAGACAAGAGGTTACATGCACTTTATATAACAAATTTCGGGTGTGGCCCGGACTCTTTTATCTCCAAGTTCTTTCCTAAAGAAGTTGGAGGAAAACCATATTTGATGATTGACATAGATGAGCATAGTGCAGATGCCGGGGTAATGACACGCTGTGAGGCGTTCCTGGATAGCCTTAAGAATGCGAGAATTAAAGAGTTTAAGAATGAAACAGACTTAAAGCGTAAGTACTTGCCGAATAAGAGTAGGACTATGTACATACCTTATATGAACGACTGCTGCTTTATGGCTGCTGCTGCCATGAGGGCAAATGGTGTTGATGCTGTAGCGCTGCCAATGCCGGATAAAACAAGTCTTGAATTAGGAAGAAAACATACATCCGGAAAAGAGTGTTACCCCGCTATCCTTACAACAGGGGATATTGTAAAAAAGGCGAAGTGTCCTAACTTTGATCCGGACAGGAGTGTTTTCTTTATGGCAACCGCGTCAGGTCCCTGCAGATTCGGCCAGTACAATACAATGCATAGAATGATCCTGGATGATATCGGCTTGCCCCATGTACCAATATATACATTGGACCAGGGTGAGGACTACCAGGAAGACACAAATAAATTAGGAGCAAATTTCCGTAAGCTTACATGGAATGGGGTGGTGTTTGTTGATTATATGCAGAAATTATTATACGAAATAAGGCCATACGAAATAAATGAAGGCGATTCGGATATTACATATAAGCAACATCTCAGAAAAGCAGAACATGCGATAGAATTCGGACATGATCTTCTGCAGATTGCTAAAGATGCACGTGACGCACTGAACGGCGTTGCTGTTGACAGAAGCGTGAGGAAGCCAAAGATCGGTATTATAGGTGAGACTTATGTTCGTGGTAATGAATATTCGAATAACTATATTGTTAGAACGATTGAGAAACTTGGTGGTAAAGCAGTTGTGCCGCCTTTTAGTGAGTGGCTGGACTATATCGCCCATGTCAGACGTGAAGATTGTATAAGGGAGAAAGACTTTAATACCCTTTCAATAGAGATGCTGACCGCGGTAATACAGAAGTATCATGAACACAAGATGTCACGTCCATTTAAGAAAAGCGGGAACAACCTTTTTAAAGAAAGCTCTATAAAACAGTTAATTTCGAAGGGCAAATCGTATATCCATGATTCATATAGAGGTGATCCGGTTCTCAGTATGGGAAGAGCTGTAGAGTATATTGAGTCTGATTGTGACGGCATTATAAATGTAATTCCATTTCATTGCATGCCTGGAACGGCTGTGAATGCGGTTTTAGAGAAATTACAGAAAGATCATCACGAAATCCCATTATTAAAACTGACATTTGATGGCCAGGAAGAGACTAATGAAGAAACACGCCTGGAAGCGTTTATGCATCAGGCATATCAAAAAATGGAAAGCAGGCAGAATAGTAGAAAAGAATGTGTAACCGTAAACTGATTATCTATAAAGCAGGAAGAAAGGTGCTGGCCGATTTGTGATAAATGGTAAAAGTTGGAAATATGGGGATAATGTTAACACTGATGAGATTATTCCTGCCAGATATCTGAATACAACTGATGTAAAAGAGTTGGCATCTCATTGTATGGAGGACATTGATCCTGAATTTGTTAATAAAGCAGGGGAGGGTGACATAATTGTAGCCGGGGACAACTTTGGTTGCGGATCTTCCAGGGAACATGCACCGATATCTATCAAGGCATTTGGTATCTCGTGCGTAATAGCAAAGAGTTTTGCAAGGATATTCTTCAGAAATGCTATCAACATTGGTTTGCCAATTTTTGAGAGTGAAGAGGCAAGCTCAGAGATAAGTGATGGTGATGAGGTTGAAATAGATATGAATTCAAGCAAGATAACCAATCTGACGACAAACAAAGAGTTCTCATTTACACCATTTGCCGCTGAAATGAAGGACATAATTCAGGCAGGTGGATTAATGGGATACATAAAAGCGAATGCGTCAAAGTAGTTACTTTCATACTTCCAACGTTCCGTTTTTCCACATCATCAATCGATCTGAGGTGCCCAGGTCATTCCTTGAGTACATGAACAAGTATTGCTGAGCATAACCGGCATAGGTGCCAAAATAATCTAACCCAAATGTTCTGATCCTGTCGTTAGAAACATTATTATTGTCGAAGTATAGTAATTGCATTGTTTTCTTTATCCAGGTGTCTACCGGAAACGCCTGATTGAAGCCCAGGGAAAAGAGTAAAATGCAGTCAGCTACTTTGTCTCCAACTCCGCTTATCTTCTTTAGTTCGTTCTTTGCAAGGTTGTATGGTTGTGTCCTTAACGAATTCAGATGTTTAATATCTACGGTATTATTTGCCTCAAGGATGTATCTTGCACGAAAACCGGTTTTAGCATCTAAGATTTTCTCATAGTCATTCATTTTGCCTGGCAGGGGAAAGGTATAATCACGAACTCCATCCAGTGTAATCTTTTTACCAAAACTCTCGGAGAGAGCCTTAAGCTTTGACTTTATCCTTGGTATATTTGATGCAGAAGAGCAGATAAAGGATATTAAACATTCCCAGGGTTCCTGCTTTATGAGTCTTAAGCCCCTGTATTTACCTATTGATTTCTCTATATATTTGTCTTTATTTATTTCCTTAAGAATTTCAGGGAGGTTTTCATTTAAAGAGAAGAAATGTACGACAAAATCTTTGTCAACTCCATGAAACTCAATCTCGTTTCTGATCTGCTTGATTTTAAAAAATTTATCCTGTGCATTCACAAAGTACCAGCTATTGACCCTGTTTATCCTGAATATCTGCCCGCATTCCAGCGTATGTGCTAAATTGAAGTCTTTTACCTTTATTTTGCCCATGCCATCACATAGCGCGGCGTAGCCGCAGCCAGATTAAAAACAATTTAGTATTAGGGGGGGGTTAATTCTTCAGTTCCTCCCTGTCCGCCAGTTTGTTAGGCGGGAATCCCTAAATTCTTAAATTCAAGAAACTTATACTGTTTGCTATAGAGTAATTAAATCAAACTGTATGCCAATATCTTCCACCATAATTTACTTGTAAAAGATACAGTAATTTTATATATAAGAGAACAAAAATTCAGATATTTTAATTTATAGATTATTATAAGCAGTGTGAAATGGCCAAACTCCTAATCGATTTCATAGATATAGTAGATAAAATCAGCCACAAGCTTATTAACGGCAAAAATGGGTATATGCTGCCCAAAATCACTTCAGATCAACTTAACTTTGACCGACTTTTGCAGGGGATTACCGGTGAAACTGCGCCTGAAAGCAGGCTGAATATGGCCATTAAGAGATCCCAGACTCATCTGCTTGGCGAGCAGGATAAAGAGGAGGGATTCTGGGCAGGGGTACTGGAGGGTGATGTCGCTTTAACTGCGGAATACTTAATGTTAATGCATTTTTTAAAGCGCATTGACACAAAGAAACAGGAAAAGGCGATCAGGTATATTATAAGAAAACAGGAAAATGATGGCGGCTGGAGTATTTATCATGATGGAGATAGTGATGTAAGTATTTCGGTTAAGTGTTATTTCGCACTCAAATTAGCAGGACATTCCGAAGAAGAGCCGGTTATGCAGTTAGCCAGAGAGTGTATTCTTAATTTGGGCGGGATAATGAAATGTAATATATTTACGAAGATATACCTTGCTATTTTCGGGCAATTTGATTGGCGGGGTATACCGGCACTGCCCGTAGAAATAATCCTACTGCCTAATTTCTTTTATTTTAACATTTATGAGATGTCATATTGGTCCAGGTGTATTGTAGTCCCTTTAAGCATAATTTTGGCAAACAGGTCCAAATTTCAGGTTGGTGAAAGAGCGGCATTAGATGAATTATATGTGATAGCGAAGGAAAGAGTCAGTTATCGGCTGGAGAGGGACCAGAATAAGTTAACGATAAAAAATTACTTTATAAATTTCGATACAATACTGAGGAGATACGAGAATCAGCCTATTTCGTCTTTAAGGAAAATAGCCATTGAGAAGGCTGAAAAATGGATGTTGGAACGTCTGGAAAAGTCAGGAGGTTTGGGCGCGATATGGCCTTCAATGGTTAATTCATTAATGGCTATGAAATGTCTTGGATATGAAGATGGAAACCCCACCGTGGAAAAGGCGATAGAAGATATAGAAGCATTAGCGGTGTACGATGAGGATACCATGTTCCTGCAGCCGTGTGTGTCTCCTGTATGGGATACGCCATGGGCGATTATGGCGCTTTTAAAATCCGGTTTGCCTAATAACCATCCGGCATTAGTTAAAGCAGGGGAATGGATGCTGGAAAAGGAGGTAAAAAGCTTTGGAGACTGGAGTGTGAAAAATCCCGTCAAGGAGCCAAGCGGATGGTATTTTCAGCACGCAAACGAGTTCTATCCTGATAATGATGATGCGGCGGTAGTGATGATGTCTTTACAGCTTTTAGATTTGCCTGACAAAGACCGTAAAAAGCAGGCAATCCTCAGGGGTTTCAAGTGGCTTATGGGGATGCAGTGTAATGATGGAGGGTGGGGGTCTTTTGATAAAGATAATAATAAGAAAATTCTAAACAATATTCCCTTTGCAGATTGGAATGCGCTTCTTGATCCCAGTACGAGTGATCTTGCGGCGCGTGTGCTGGACTTGATGGGCAGGTTAGGATATGACCTAAGCTTTCCTCCCGCAGAGAAGGCGCTTAGTTTTCTCAGGAAGGAACAGGAAAAAAATGGTTCATGGTTTGGGCGTTGGGGTACTAATTACGTCTACGGAACATGGTCTGTATTGTCCGGTTTACTTTCGATAAAAGAAGACATGACTAAGGATTATATAAGGAAAGCGGTGTCATGGCTAAAGGACTTTCAGAATGAAGATGGAGGATGGGGAGAGACATGCAAATCGTATTGGGATACATCCCTCAGCGCCACAGGGAAGAGTACACCCTCTCAAACATCGTGGGCGGTATTGGGCCTTTTGTGTACGGAAGAAAGAGACTCTGACTCTGTAAGAAATGGCATTGAATATTTAATAAAGACTCAAAAAGAAGACGGGACATGGGATGAAAAAGAATTCACCGGTACAGGATTTCCAAAGGTCTTTTACCTCAGGTACCATATGTACAGAAGTTACTTTCCACTACTTGCGTTGAGTAAATATAGAAATCTGGTAGAGTAAACTTAACCACGGAAGATATGAAAATCTATGAGAACATACTTACTAATACACGTCTTCATCATAACATTTGTATTTCTTCTAACACCTACTATACAGGCCATACATATGGAAGGGTTAATTACAGATGAAGAACAAAATAATCTAGTTAAAGAGGCAACTGTTAAAATCTATGCAATATCTAATTCCCCTGATTATTACAGTCCTTGGAAGATGCTTGAGATGGATAGTGGGAGTGGTTCAGGAGCTATTATTGAGAAGAATAGAGTATTAACATGTGCTCATATCATTTCCGACCATAAATACATTCAAGTGCAACGTTATGGAGAAGTGCAACGGTTCAATGCTCGTGTTGTGAGCGTGTCACATGAGGCTGACGTGGCTATACTCACTGTGGATAGTGAAAAATTTTTTGAGAATGTCGTTCCACTGAAATTCGGTGAATTACCAAAAATCCAGCGGGAAGTCTTAGTATATGGATATCCCGCCGGAGGAGATTCTTTAAGCATTACCCAAGGAATCCTTTCCCGAATAGAGCATCAGAGCTATGCTCATAGCAGTCTTTATTTACTTGCTGGACAAATTGATGCAGCTGTTAATCCTGGAAATAGTGGCGGACCCGTTTTAGTCGATGGTCGGATTGTAGGAGTGGCAATGATGTCTTATGACCCAGATGAATTAGAAAATACTGGATATATGGTCCCTGCTCCGGTCATTAAACATTTTCTCAAGGACATAGAGGATGGCGAGCACGATGGAATTCCAGATATTGGAGCGCTATTTCAAATTATGGAAAATCCTGATATAAAACGTAAGTATAAAATGCCTCAATCCCGAACAGGCGTCCTTATTTATGGTGTACTACCCGACTCTTCAGCCAAAGGTATCCTAAAAAAGGAGGATATTTTGTTATCCATAAATGGACATCCTATAGCAGATGATGGCACCGTAGAATTTCGGCCCAATGAACGTACCTATTTCACTTATTATATAGAAATTCTTCAGATGGGGGAGACAATAGATGTGGAATACATACGCCAAGGAAGGATCAATAATGCTTCGTTCAAACTTAATCGAAGGTCTGAAGCCTTTAGTTTAGTTCCTGAAGATCAATATGATAACTTACCAAGATATCTTATCTATGGTGGAATTGTTTTTAGTCCACTTACTAAGAATTTAATTAAATCAGTGAGAAGGGAATATGAAGTGCCTGAGGACTTAATAGTCGAATATCGTAACTGGCCTAGTGAAAAACGAAAGGAAGTAGTCGTTGCTGTTCAAGTATTGGCACATGATATTAATGCGGGATACCATGATGTATTTTGTTGGATTGTTAATGAAGTAAATGGAAAGGAGATTCGAGATTTTAATGAGTTTCACCGCTTAATAAATGATTTTAATGGTACATATATGACCTTTCAGGACAAAGAGGGATGGCAACTAGTTATTGATCACAAAAAAGCACGAGAAAGCCACGATATTATCCTTCAGCATTACAATATTCCCAAAGATAAAGATTTGAATTTAGGAGAAACACCACAAGCACATATCAATCTCGGTGATGCTGCTTTAGAAAAACTAGAAGAAGTAGGCAAACTGTCAGATTGACAGCGAAAATTCTGCGCAACAGATGATGAGTAAGTGGACATGTACATGAACTGGGGAAATAATATGTATTTTAATAATGCACACACAAAGTAAAACTTTCTGAAAACCATTGACAATACTGTTTAACACGATTAATAAATAATTCAAAAAAATATTTTACTTCACAATTACCTGACACCCCAAACCACATCTCACCTGTAATATTCCTGTGTATCCTGATGGTTATG
>Ga0207986_1001064_pt1 | contig 12109 bp, 16 predicted proteins | sample ETNtaG_26_FD_185764 | JGI IMG/M metagenome (GOLD analysis project Ga0207986, IMG submission 185764) | Marine microbial and viral communities from oxygen minimum zone, Eastern Pacific Ocean - ETNP201302SV89 (SPAdes) (version 2) | ecosystem: Environmental > Aquatic > Marine > Oceanic ... | reverse complement strand
TATGAGTTTAAACTCTGGAGGTCATCTAACTCATGGAGCAAAAGTTGCGCTTTCTGGTAAATGGTTAAATTCATTTCATTACGACGTAGATAAAACAACTGGTCTTATTGATTATCAACAAGTTGAAAAGTTAGCGAAATTGCATAAACCAAAACTTATTATTGCTGGTGGGAGTGCTTATTCTAGAATTATTGATTTTAAAAAATTTAAAGAAATTGCAAATACTGTGAATGCATACTTAATGGTTGATATGGCACATTTTGCTGGATTGGTAGCTGGCAAAGGACACCCAAATCCAATTATGTACGCTGATGTTGTTACATCAACAACACATAAAGTTTTAAGAGGTGGAAGAGGAGGAATAATATTAACCAACAGAGAAGATATAATTAAAAAAATTAATTCTGCAGTTTTCCCAGGTTACCAAGGCGGCCCATTAATGCATATCATTGCAGCAAAAGCTGTCGCTTTTCAAGAGGCTTTACATCCTAGTTTTAAAAATTATATAAAATCTGTTCTTGATAATGCAAAAATTTTGTCAGAAATTCTTAAAAATAATGGCTTTAAAATATTTTCAGGAGGGACGGATACTCATTTAATGTTGGTTGATTTGAGACCTTTTAATGTAACGGGTAAAGACGCGGAAACAAGTTTAGGTAAAGCGAATATTACCTGCAACAAAAATGGCATTCCATTTGATACACAAAAACCAACCATTACGTCTGGTATAAGGCTTGGTACACAAGCAGCAACAACCAGAGGTTTTGGGCTTAATGAATTTAAAAAAGTTGGAAATTTAATTACAAAAGTAATAGAAGGATTATCAAAAAATCCTAATGATAATAGCAAAATTGAATCTGAGGTGAAAAAAGAAGTTATTTTACTTTGTTCGAATTTTCGAATATATAACCACTTGAGTAAAAAATAATATATGCTTTGTCCTTTTTGCAGAAAAAAAGATACTTCAGTTGTGGATTCTAGACCCACCGAAGATGGAACCGCAATCAGAAGGCGAAGAGTGTGCTCTTGTGAAAGAAAAGAACGTTTTACAACTTTTGAAAGAGTCCAATTTCGTGAATTAACTGTGATTAAAAATAGTGGTCGACGAGCTCCTTTTGATAGAGACAAAATTGCAAAATCGATCACGATTGCTCTTCGAAAAAGGCCCATTGATAGCGAGACTGTAGAAAGTTTTATTTCAAAAATTGTAAGAAATCTAGAAGGTCTTGGTGAAAATGAAATTCCAACATCTACTATAGGTAAATTTATAATGGATGGCCTCTCAAATCTAGATCAAGTAGCTTATGTTCGTTTTGCTTCAGTTTATAGAAATTTTAAGGAAGCGAAAGATTTTGAACAATTCATTGGCAACTTGAATGTCTATAAATCAGAATAAAAATTCATCGCATAATTTTTTTATGAACCTTGCTTTAATGCAAGCAAAAAAAAATTTAGGAAATACGAGTAAAAATCCAACCGTTGGGTGTGTTATTGTTAAGAATAATTTTGTTATATCAACAGGATGCACTGGCATCAAAGGAAGACCACATGCAGAGCATAATGCATTAAGCTATTCGAGTAATGATATAAAAGATTCTTATTTATATGTAACCTTAGAGCCTTGTTCAAGTTATGGCAAAACACCACCATGCGTTAAGTCAATTATTAAAAATAAAATCAAAAAAGTTTTCTTTTCTTTAAAAGACCCTGACCCAAGATCAAATAATAAAAGCATAAAGCAATTTAAAAAAAATAGAGTTAAAGCACACTGTGGAATTCTATCTTCCGAAATGAAAAATTTTTACAGGAGTTATTATAAAAGTAAAGTATGTGGTTTACCTTTTGTAACAGCAAAAATGGCTGTGTCGAAAGATTTTTATACAAAAAATAAGAAAGGAAAATGGATTACAAATGAATTCTCTCGTGGAAGAGTGCACTTAATGAGAAAAAATCATGATTGCATCTTAAGCAGCTCAAAAACTATTGCTGATGATAATTCATCTTTAACATGCAGAATAATGGGTTTGGAAAAACGTTCACCGACTCGGGTTATATTAGACAAAAGATTAGAAACGTCAATCAGATCTACTATCGTTAAAACTGCATATAAATACCGAACAATTATTTTTTTTAATAGAAATAATAAAAAAAAAATTAAGACATTAAAGAATTTAAAAGTAAAACTTGTTAAGACTTCTTTAAAAGAAGATGGAAGTCTTGATATAAAAAAAATTCTTTTTAAAATTAAAAAATTTGGTTTTTCAAGAATTTTTTTGGAATCTGGAATAAAACTGACTACACATTTTTTGACGGAAGGTTTAATTGATGATTTGCACCTTTTTATATCAAGTAAAAAACTTGGCCACAATGGAAGTAATAATTTTAAAAAAGCAATGAAATTATTTTCAAAAAATATAAAGTTTGTTAATGAAAAAGTTAATTTGCATGGGGATAAATTAATCACTTACAGATTTGCATAATGTTTAACGGAATAATCAAACAGACAGGTAAAATTAGTAGAATTTATAGAAATAAAGAAAATTGTTTTGTAGAAATTTTTTCTAAAATGAAATTTACAAAAAAGGAAATTGGAACTTCTATTTCATGTTCAGGCGCATGTTTAACTTTAGAAAAATATAAAGGTAAAATAAGTAAATTTTATATTTCTAAAGAAACTTTAAACAGAACTAATTTTAATTTTTCTATTAGAGGTGATATTATAAATATGGAAAAATCTTTAAAATATAAAGATCGAATATCTGGACATTTTGTTCAAGGTCATATCGATACTACCTGTACAGTAATGAGCATCGATTTAGTAGGCAAGTCTTGGCTTATTAATTTTAAATTTGCAAAAAAATATAAAAAATACTTAATTCAAAAGGGCTCTATTGCAATTAATGGTGTTTCTTTAACAATTTCAAAAATTTTAAAAAATGGATTTCAAATTGCTGCTATCCCTTACACCCTCAAATCGACAAATTTATCGTATTTAAAGAGAAAAGACTTAGTTAATGTTGAATTTGATGTTTTTGGCAAATATATAAAAAGTTTTATAAAATGAAAAAAATCAATTTTTCAAAAATTAGTGAGATATTAAAAGATGCTAGGCATGGAAAAATGTTTATTTTGGTTGACGACGAAGGAAGAGAAAATGAAGGAGATCTTGTTATTCCAGCAACCAAAGTATCAGCAAATTCAATTAATTTCATGGCTAAATATGGAAGGGGCCTTATATGTTTAGCCTTAACTCAATCTCAAGTGAATAAACTTAATTTATCCTTAATGTCTCCTATTAATAAATCTAGAACCCAAACTGCTTTTACTGTTTCGATTGATGCAAGATATGGAATTACAACTGGTATTTCAGCTTATGATAGAGCACTTACAATTAAAACAGCAATTAAAAAAAATGTTTCACAAAAAAAAATTGTTTCTCCTGGACATGTTTTTCCACTAGTTTCTAAAAACGGTGGTGTCTTGGTTAGAGCGGGTCATACAGAGGCATCTGTCGATATATCTAAATTGTCTAAATGTGGAGATTCGGCAGTTATTTGTGAAATAATGAATGAAGATGGAACAATGGCCAGAGGAAAACAATTATTTAATTTTTCAAAAAAACATAAAATAAAATTAGGTAAAATTAATGATTTAATTGCATATCGCTTTAATCGAGAAAAATTAATAAAGTTTAAGAAATCCTCAATTATTGAAATTAAAAAGCAAAATTATAATATTAAAATTTTTGAAAGTTTATTAGATGGGTCTGAAAATTTTGCTTTAGTTAAGGGAAATATCAAAAAAAATAAAAATCCTAGAGTTAGGGTTATTTCATCAAATATAGTTAAAAATTATTTAATGGGTGAAAAATTACCTAATTTATTCAATCGAACTATCAAATATTTTAAAAATCATAAAGATTGTGTTTTAATCTTTATAAGGGATTCAAATCTAAAATCCGTTTCTGAAACTTTAAAAGGATATAAGAGTAAAGAGTTTTATAAAACCGGCGAAGATAAGCTGATTAGAAACTCTGGTTTAGGCGCACAAATAATTAAAGCTTTAAAAATTAAGAATATGATATTAGTTACTAGATCAAAAAAGAAAGTTATTGGATTAGAAGGTTATGGTATAAAAATTACCAAACAGGAAATAATTAAATGAAAAAAAAAATTTGTCTAGTTCTAGCAGATTATTATCCAGATATTACAAATATGTTGATGGAAGGTTCTACCAGAAGAATATTAGAAGCAGAATCTAAAAATATATTAAAAATTGGTCACGATACCATCCATGTCTCCGGGGTTTTTGAAATACCTGTGACAATAGCGAAACTAATAAGCAAATATGATGCTTTTGTGGCTTTAGGCTGTGTTATTAAAGGAGAAACTCCACATTTCGATTTAATTTCCAAAGCTGTTGTAAATGCAATAATGGATTTATCCGTTAAAAATAAGAAACCAATAGGTAATGGAATTATAACTTGCCTAAATATGAATCAAGCCATTGAAAGAGCTGATCCTAATGAAAAAAATAAAGGTGGTGAAGCAGTTTCTGCGGTATTACAAATTTTGGAAAATTTTTGAAAATGTATAACGAGGCTCTTCAAAATCCTAGAGTTATTGTAATTCAAAAATTATACGCCCATCATTTAAACAAAAACTCTGAAATAACTTTTCCTAAACACAGATATAAAAAATTCATAAAAGATGTTGTTAATGGGACAGTTGAAAGAAAAGAATTAATTCAAAATTTAATAGATAAAGAATTAAAGGATGATATTAACGAAAATAAGACAGAGTTAATGACAAAATTAATGATTATGGCAGCAATTTATGAATTTATGTTTATGCACAAAACTCCAATTAAAGTTGTTATTAGTGAATATCTAAAAGTTTCTGATTTTTTTGCCGGAAGATCACAAAAAAATTTTTTGAATGCTATCTTAGATAAAATTTCAAAAGTAAGCCGAAGTAAAGATAAATGAATTCTTATTAAAAAATTTATACAATATGATAAAATAATGAGATATATACACAATTCTTTATAAAAGATTTTTGTTGCCTTTTATGATTTTTTTTGACAATTTTCTTTTTTTTAATCAAAACTAATTTTTAAAATGATTGTTACACATGCCTTTGTAATAGCTGCTGGTTTTTTAGCAATTCTATATGGTTTTATAGCAAGTAAACAAATCTTATCTGCTAGCCAGGGTAATTTAAAAATGAGAGAAATTGCTAGTGCTATTCAGGAGGGAGCGAGAGCCTATTTGAATCGTCAATATAAGACTATTGCTATAGCAGGAATTGTCATTCTTATTATTATTTCTTATGCTTTAGGTATATGGGTGGGTCTTGGATATTTTATTGGTGCTTTTCTCTCAGGTGCAGCAGGATATATTGGAATGCTTGTATCTGTTCAGGCAAATGTTAGAACAGCAGAAGCTTCGAGAAAGGGTCTAGCAGCGGGCCTAAATATAGCATTTAAGTCTGGTGCTGTAACTGGAATGCTGGTTGCGGGATTAGCTTTGTTGTCAATATCAATTTATTACTTAATTTTATTAAAATTAAATATAGAAAATAGGGAAATAATTAATGCTCTCATCGGACTCGGTTTTGGTGCTTCTCTAATCTCAATTTTTGCAAGATTAGGCGGAGGAATTTTTACAAAAGGTGCTGATGTAGGCGCTGATCTAGTTGGTAAAGTTGAGGTAGGAATTCCTGAGGACGATCCAAGAAATCCTGCTGTGATAGCTGATAACGTTGGGGATAACGTTGGTGATTGCGCTGGAATGGCTGCCGACCTGTTTGAAACTTATGCTGTCACAATTGTTGCTACTATGGTTTTATCGTCAATATTCTTTGTTAACAATTTAAGTATGATGATTTATCCATTGGCAATTGGAGCCACATGTATAATTACATCAATAGTAGGAACTTTTTTTGTTCGCTTAGGTCCGAGTAAAAATATAATGGGAGCTCTGTACAAAGGGTTTATAGCTACAGCTATTTTGTCTTTAGTGTTACTATATCCAATTACGGATAGAATAATTGGTTTAAATAATACTTATTCGTCAACAAATTCTGAATTTACTGGTTTAGATCTTTATTTTTGTGGAATTATTGGTTTGGTAATTACGGGCCTTATCATATGGGTAACGGAATTTTATACAGGTACAAAATTTCGTCCCGTTTTAAGCATTGCCAAATCATCAACGACTGGTCATGGCACAAACGTTATTCAAGGATTAGCTGTTTCTTTGGAGGCAACAGCATTACCAGCATTGATTATTGTATCAGGAATTTTAATGACAAATCACTTTGCTGGTTTATTTGGTATAGCAATAGCAGTAACCACTATGCTCGCTTTAGCTGGTATGGTTGTTGCCTTGGATGCTTATGGACCAGTTACAGATAATGCTGGAGGTATCGCAGAAATGTCAAATCTACCTAAAAAAATTAGAAAAACTACCGATGCTTTAGATGCTGTGGGAAATACAACAAAAGCTGTTACCAAAGGTTATGCTATAGGTTCAGCGGGATTAGGTGCGCTAGTTTTATTTGCTGCCTATACAGAAGACATAAAATTTTTCTCAAATGTTAGTGGTTCGAATCTTGAAAATATTTCAGTAAATTTTGATTTATCCAATCCTTTTGTTGTTGTTGGTTTATTAGTTGGAGGTATGCTTCCTTATCTATTCGGATCAATGTCTATGCAGGCTGTGGGAAGAGCAGGTGGCGCTGTAGTTATTGAGGTAAGAAGGCAATTCAAGAAAATACCTGGAATTATGAAACGCAAAAGAAAACCTGATTATGGAAGATTGGTAGATTTATTAACTAAAGCAGCAATCAAAGAAATGATAATACCATCATTATTACCTGTTTTATCACCTATAATTTTATATTTTGTTGTCCTAGTAATCGGAGGACTTGAATCTGCGTTATCCGCTGTTGGAGCCATGTTACTGGGAGTTATTATCACAGGTTTATTTGTTGCAATATCAATGACGGCTGGTGGTGGAGCATGGGACAATGCAAAAAAATATATCGAAGATGGTAAATTTGGCGGCAAAGGTTCAGAAGCACACAAGGCTGCTGTTACTGGAGACACTGTTGGCGATCCGTATAAAGATACAGCTGGTCCTGCGGTGAATCCCATGATCAAAATAACTAATATAGTTGCATTGCTTCTCTTGGCGGTTATAGCACACTAATATTATTTTCTTCCCTGCTCCATTTTTTGTCTAACACTAGACAAAAAACTATAAACAAAATTTTCTCTCCTAATATCATTTTCGGTAATAGCTTTCGCAAATTTTATATCTTTTATATTTTTTTTATCATAAAAAGTTTTATTATTTAAAACACCATATTTATCAAATTCTAAAACTAAAACATTATTTTTAGTTAATTCACTTCTGCCAAGTTTTAAAGTTTTACCTTTGGTTATCGTTCTTTCTATATAAATCCATAAATTATCGTCAGTCATCCCTTTGGTCGCAGGTTGTCCTAAAACTTTAATTGCGTCATTTTTATTTGATTTACTTACAATGATTAACTTTTCTCTCTTATCAAGATATGCTATCCCGTGTGTTTTGGTTAATTTAATGCGTTGACATTCTGTTAAAAAAACTAAACTTGTCAACAATAATATTACAATATTTTTCATATGAACAAATATATCAAAAAAGTAAAATCACAGGAAGATAAGTTATATAACAAAGTTCTATTTTTATCACGAAATAAATTATTTTACATAAAATTTGGTTTGAAAGATACTTTTCAGAATAGAATCAATCTTATTTTTCTTCATATTTCATTTTTGTTTATTAGAACAAAACAAAAAAACGAACAATTGATATACAAAGAATTTGATCAGAAATTGTTTGATTACACTTTCAAAAAAATAGAACTCAATATGAGAGAAGTTGGTTGTAGCGATATGACGGTTAACAAAAAAATGAAATTTATGATTAATATGTTTTACAATATTTTACTAGATAGTGAAAAATATGCACAAAAAAATATAAAAAATAAAAATTCATATTTGTTAAAATATCTATCTCAAAATAATGACAAAAAAAGTCCTATTAATATTGCTTTAGTTGAATATTTTGACACTTATCAAGCTTTTTGTTTTGATTTAAGTTCAGATAGTGTATTAAATGGTGATTTAAATTTTCATTATAAATGAACATATTGTAAATGGCAGTACCTAAACGAAAAACCTCGAAATCCAGAAGAGATAAAAGAAGATCTCATCACAGATTAAAAAATGTAAATATTATTGAAGACAAGAAATCTGGAGAGTTTAGATTGTCGCATCACGTAGATTTAAAAACTGGTCTCTATAAAGGTAGACAAGTTTTTGATCCAAAAAAATAAAAATTTAATTAATATAGCATGAGCAACAAAATTAAGATTGCAGTAGATGCAATGAGTGGGGAAAACTCTCCAAAAAAAATAATTGAAGGAATAAATATTTCTCTAAAATTTAATAAAAATAATTTTTTCTCTCTTTATGGACGTCAGGAAATTTTGGAAAAAGAAATAGCAAGGAATAAATCAATTGAGCAATATTGCGAAATCATTAATACAAAAAATATTATTGAAGATGAAGAAAGCCCTCTTGTTGCTGCGAAAACTGGTAGAGATTCAAGCATGTGGAAAGCTATTGAATCCCAAAAAGAAAATAAAACTGATATTTCTCTTTCCGCTGGGAATACTGGAGCGCTTTTAATAATCTCTCGACTTTTATTAAAATCAATTGACGGAATTAACAAACCTGCATTAGCAGGTTTATGGCCAAACAATAACGGCATGAATGTTGTTCTTGATCTTGGTGCTAACATAGAATGTAGCGAAAAGAATTTGGTAGATTTCGCGTGCATGGGCTCAGCTCTATTTAAATCTCTTTTTAAAAATGATAATCCACGAATCGCGTTATTGAATATTGGTCTTGAGGAAAATAAGGGAAGCGATACATTGAAGAAAACTTATTCAATACTTAAAGAAAATAAAATAAAAAATTTTGATTTTAGAGGATTCATAGAAGGAAATCATATAATGGATGGAAATGTCGATGTTATAATAACTGATGGATTTACTGGAAACATAGCACTAAAAACTGCTGAAGGTACTGCTAATTTTATAACAAAAAATTTAAAGAAAGCATTAAACAAACTTTCAATAATTATGTCATACAAATCTTTAAAAAAATTTAAGGAGAAACTTGACCCCAGGAAATATAATGGCGCAATTTTTTTAGGACTTCAGAGCCCTGTAGTTAAAAGTCACGGTTCAACTGATGCTATTGGATTCGCTCATTCTATTGAAGTGTGTCATAAAATTGTACAAGCTAATTTAATTAAAAAGATAAAATCACACTTAATTACGGTTGACGCTGAATAAAAGCAGTACTATTTCTTTTTGATGCTAAAAAAAAATTTTACAAGAAAAAATATAATTAATAAAGTTTATCAAAACTTGGGTTTCTCTAAAAATATATCTTCAAGAATAATAGATGATTTCTTTGAAACAACAATTGATATACTGATGAAATTTAAAAAAATTAAGATTTCATCATTTGGAACATTTGAAGTTATAGGTAAAAATGAAAGAATTGGGCGCAATCCAAAAACCAAAGTGGAAGCTAAAATTTCAGCAAGAAATGTTGTTAAGTTCAAACCATCAAATATTATTAAAAATAAAATAAATAATTAATGGATAATATTACAAAATCCGATGATGCTTATAAGACTATTGGTGAAGTCACCAAGGAACTAGGGTTAATTGATAAAAATACTGGTCATTTACAGACACATACTCTTAGATATTGGGAAACTCAATTCAAACAAATTCGTCCTGAAATTGGTGCAGGAAAAAGAAGATATTATTCAAAAAAAAATTTTGAAACTATTAAATTAATAAAATTTTTATTAAAGGAGAAAGGCTTGACCATTAATGGAGTAAAAAAAATATTAAATAATCCAAAAATACAATCACTTGACGGTGGTGTTAATTTAAGTGTATATAAAAATGATTTAAAAATCAGTAAAAGTGTCAGAGGTAGAATAGAAAAGATTTCTAGAATTATTAGAGAATTAAAGAAATATAGGTAAATGGCTAAAAAATCATCTATAAAAGTTCGTCTTGTCCCAGAAAGCAAGCCTGATAGTGCTTTTTTTTATTATGTTAAAAAACCTTCAACTGGTGAAAAAGCAAAAAATAAACTTAAAATTAAAAAATACAATCCATCAACTCGAAGGCATGAAATATTTATAGAAAAAAAATTACCACCACATAGTAAATAATTATTTTTTCTTAAATTTTTTTCTTTGAAATTCAACATAACTCCATATTATAGATTTCCATATTCTTGATGTTAGTTTTGAATCAATACCATATTTAACAGATTTATTTTTAATTTTTTTGAGAATATCATCTATTCTTTTGCGATCAACTATTTGTCTTTTGTATTTTTTTATACTTAACATATATTTAACAATTTCAGTTCTCTTTTTAATTAAATCAAAGATTTTTTTATCTATCCGGTCAACTTTATTTCTAGCTATTTTAAGTTTTATTTTGTTCATAGTAGTGACATTAAATAATTATAAATTTATAAAATAGATATGTATATTAATACTATGAATGAAGAAAATAAAAATATTTATATTTCCTACTGGTTATTGTTAATAACTTTTCTTGTAACTTTAATGATTATCATAGGGGGATTGACTAGATTAACTGATTCTGGTTTATCGATTACCAGATGGGATTTAGTTTCTGGAATATTACCGCCCCTGTCATTAAATGAATGGGAAAAATCATTTTCACTATATAAACATATACCCGAATATAAATTATTAAATTCATCAATGACTTTAGAACAATTTAAGACCATTTATTGGTGGGAATATATTCATAGATTGTTGGGACGTTTTATTGGGCTTTTTTTTCTTATACCTCTGCTCTATTTTACATTTAAAAAAAAAATAAAAAAGAATTCATTAATTTCTCTTTATCTGATTTTGTTGCTTATACTCTTTCAAGGTTTTATTGGATGGTTCATGGTTAGAAGCGGTTTGACGGAAAAAACTGATGTTAGTCATTATCGTTTAGCCATGCATTTAACTTTGGCTTTTATTATTTTCATTTTACTATTATGGAATTACCTTGAACATAAAGAACAACAAGTTTTCATATCTAATAAAAAATTGCCACTACATTTACCAATTTTTTTTATTCTTTTTTTACTCTTACAAATCTGCATAGGAGCTCTTGTTTCAGGTTTAGATGCTGGCAAGATATATCAATCTTGGCCATTGATGAATCAGAGTTATTTTCCTGACGACTCTAACCTTAGAGATCTATTTTCAATGAAAGCTTTAGAAACGCCCTCTATTTTGCAATTTATACATAGAAATGTAGCTTATTTTATAATCTTATTGTTTAGTTTTATCGCAACTATTATTTACAGATATAAAGATTTTACTTATTTAAGAAATATTACTCATTTAATTTTCATATTTCTTTTTTTACAAACTTTTTTGGGAATTTTAACGGTACTTTCTGGTTCACGGATAATTTTAGCATCCATGCACCAAATAGGAGCAATTCTCTTAGTTACAACCTCTTTAATTCTAGTATTCAAAAATTCTAGAATTAACTAACATTTCTAAGTTTTACACTTCTAGTGGACTCTAAAGCTTGTTTTATATCATCTTTTTTAGTGCTTTATAAGAATTCAAGGTGCGCAGTGTGCTCAAATAACTAATTGTAAAGACTTTTCGTGGTTCTAAAAGATTTGACATTATCCACTATTCTCAGTATTTATGCGCCAATTAAAATGACAAATTTTATTAAGAAAAATGAAATAAAAAATAATTGGCTTTTAATAGATGCCGAAAATGTAATAGTTGGAAGGTTAGCTGCTTATATATCCAAAGTTTTACGTGGTAAGAATAAAAGTCAATACACACCTCATATGGATAACGGTGATTTTGTTGTTGTAACAAATATTGAAAAAATTAAATTTACTGGAAAAAAACACAACAAGAAAAAATATTATAGACATACTGGTCATCCTGGTGGAATTAAAAGCACCA
>Ga0207986_1001062_pt1 | contig 12112 bp, 7 predicted proteins | sample ETNtaG_26_FD_185764 | JGI IMG/M metagenome (GOLD analysis project Ga0207986, IMG submission 185764) | Marine microbial and viral communities from oxygen minimum zone, Eastern Pacific Ocean - ETNP201302SV89 (SPAdes) (version 2) | ecosystem: Environmental > Aquatic > Marine > Oceanic ... | reverse complement strand
GGGGAGTTTCCAGAGTCAACCAGTAGCAGTGTCCCTGCTTTTCACTATCCCGCAAATTTTAGATCAAACAGCATTCGCTTGAGTTGGGAACAGATCGGGTTACGATATGCATGTTTCAAAGATAACGTGGATTTGCTCTTTTCTCCCATCGCAGAAGGAATTCTGTTCCCTCAACTTCCTCAAATTATTACGGTTCTTGATTTGCTGCCTTTTCATTATCCAAGTCTACTGCCACGCTGGGTTCCTTATTACGAATATATTCTGCCTACGCTCATCAAAGGAAGTACTGCTGTTGTCTGCATTTCAGAATTTACACGCCAGGAGGTCCTAGAGCGTTATCCTAAAATTCCGGAGGAAAAATTAAAAGTTATTCATTGCGGAGTTGACTTAAATCAGTTTTATCCCCGTTCTCCAGGAATTATTAGTAAGAGCTACGACATCAAAGAATATCTCTTGTGTGTTGGTGAAGTTCGCCCCTATAAGAATCTGGAAAATGTCTTCCGGGCCTTGGAATTGTGTCCGGATGGACCACAATTAGCAATTTCCGGAAGAATATTTGGTGAACACAAAACAAAATTAGAAAATCTTGCTCGCTCACTTAATATTGAAAATCGCATCGTTTGGTTGGGTTATGTACCTGATGATTTGTTGCCGAACCTTTATTCTGAAGCAACAGCATTTATTTTTCCAAGCCTCTATGAAGGTTTCGGGTTGCCAATAATTGAGGCTTTGGCCTGTGGCTGCCCGGTAATTAGCTCCAATCGAGCCAGCCTTCCGGAAATTGGCGGTGAAGCTGCCCTATTTTTTGACCCATTGGAAATAAGCGACATGGCTGAATCAATCAAGAAAGTATGTGAAGATACGGAGTACCGTCACACACTTGCTCGGCGTGGACCAGAACATGCGAATAATTTCAACTGGGAAACCTCCGTCAAAAAACACATGGATTTGTTTGAAGCAATTTTGGATTAAACAATTTTTAAAAAATAAGATCCACAGACAATTAATGCCCAACTTTTTCGCGCGCTCCGGTTTCCGTAAGTATTTTGCAAACACATCCTGGCTTCTAGGGGAGCGTATACTCCGGATGGTTGTTTCACTCTTTGTCGGCATCTATGTCGCTCGTTATCTGGGACCAGAACGCTTTGGTTTGTTGAGTTATACATTGAGCTTTGTGTTTCTGTTCAGTTCGTTGGCTTCTTTTGGATTGGACGACATCCTTGTGCGTGAATTGGTACAGAATCCGGAAAAGCGAAAGGATTTACTTGGATCTGTGTTTTGGTTAAAAGTCTGCGGCGCACTAGTAATGGGAACAGCCATTGCGCTTGTACTAAAATACAAGGTTGAAGATCAACAGACATACTGGATGATTGCTCTCATAACCTTCGGCTTTCTCTTCCAGGCAACAAATGTCGTTGACTTTTATTTTCAATCCCAGGTTCAATCTAAATTTGCGGTTCGTGCACAAGTAATTCAGTTGATCCTAACTTCCCTTTTCAAAATATATTTAGTTTGGGCAAAAGCAGAGCTAGTTTGGTTTGCATTCGCTTTAATGCTTGATCAGGCAGTGGTTGCAGTATTGTTTTTACTGGTATACCACTGGCAAATCGAATGGTTCCCGTTTTTTTCCTTTCGTTGGATACAGGCAAAGAAATTAATGAGAGATGCATGGCCACTGATTTTTGCCGGCATGGTTGTCTCCGTGTACATGAAAATTGACCAGGTTATGCTCAAGGAAATGCTGGATACCAAAGCTGTTGGACTTTATGCGGCGGCTGTGAAATTATGTGAGGCGTGGTATTTTGTACCTGGAGTTGTAGCAGCTTCTCTCTTTCCCGCTATTATTGAGGCAAGAAAAAAAAGTGAAACCCTTTACAATGAAAGGGTTCAAAAACTCTATGATCTCATGGTTTGGACTTCTGTAGCTGTCGCTCTACCAACCACTCTGCTTGCAGATTGGGTTATTCTGATTCTTTACGGAGCCAATTTTCAAGAAGCTGCTGATATACTGCGTATTTACATTTGGGCAGGTGTTTTTGTCACTCTGGGTATTGCCAGCTCAAAATGGTTGGTTGCAGAAAATCTTCAACGTTACTTATTTTACCGAACAGCCTTGGGAGCATTACTGAATGTGGGATGCAATTTTTGGTTGATCCCAATTTATGGGATCAAAGGGGCGGCTTTTGCTACATTGGTGACACAGGGAACAGTGGGTTTTGTAAGTTTGTCTTTTTTTATTAAAACAAGACATAATTTTTTGCTAGCTGTAAATTCACTTAGCATTTTTAGTGCTTATAAAAGAACGTTCCAGAGAAAATAATCAGAGGAAGATGACATTGAACACCGACAGAAGCGCATTTGTCCCTAATACATCCCTCAGTACGCCTGTACTATTTTTGATTTTCAATCGTCCCAATACAACAAAACAAGTTTTCTCTGCTATTCAGAAAGCCAGGCCCACCCACTTATATGTCGCTGGAGATGGGCCTCGGGCAGAACAATCAAATGAAGATGAAATTTGTAAAATTGCGAGATCTATTGCCACAAATGTGGATTGGGATTGTGAAGTCAAAACTCTTTTTCGAGATCAGAATCTTGGCTGCCGGCAAGCTGTTAGTCGAGCAATTAGCTGGTTTTTTGAAAATGAGCCGGAAGGAATTATCCTTGAAGATGACTGCCTGCCCAGTCAAAGTTTTTTCCAGTTTTGTCAAGAATTGCTGGAGGAATTCCGGTACGACAAACAAGTTGGAGCAATTTGTGGATTCTACTCCAATGAATTAGACTACAAACCTAGTGCTTCGTACTTTTTTTCAAGATACTTGCGGGTTTGGGGCTGGGCTGGATGGAGGCGTTCTCTTGAAGGATATGATTCCAATTTGAAAAACCAAATGGAGAAAAATAATACGTGGAAAAGCAATGTTTTTAATCGAACAGATGTGCTTCCAATAAAATATTTCCAAAAAGCGTTTGAGGCAGTGGCGAATGGGGAAATTGATACGTGGGATACCCAATTACAATATTTGCTTTGGCAAAATAAACAACAGGTTATTGTTTCATCAAAAAATTTGATCCGAAATATCGGATGGACTCAGGGGGCTCATGCGCAAACGAAAGACCAAAATCACGACTTACCAACAAGTGAGATAGGATTCCCTTTAACTAGCCCAGAAATTGTGGAAAGAGATGTAAAAGCAGACAAAGAAATAGAGCTAAAAAGCTACCGAATTACAATACTATCTTTTTTGAAAAGTCAACTACGAAAACTAGTGCCATGAAAAATATTAAACGGGTACACTTAGTTTATCCCGTTGGGAATAAAATCAGCACACCTGATACGATAGGTCGTCACCTCCATCACGCATTAGAAAAGCACTACCAAGTTACAACGTATAATTATGATGAAATCAAAATTATTCAACCAGGAAACTCCGATATATTGATTGGACATTGGCATCCAAATCCTCTGACAATTTTTCGGATGAGTGCTCAGAAAAAAGGATGGAAACGTGTTCTAGCTCTTGCTCCATTTTGTCCCGACCCCACTGGATGGCAGAATGCTTTTGGAAATAAAATAATTAATACTTGTGATCGCTTTTTGGCAATCACAGGTAATTCTTGGATGACTCGATTAAAAAATTCTCCTTTTCATCATTGGGAGCCAAAAATTGTTCATTTGGACTTAGCTGTTGACCGAGTGGATTTCCCTTTTATTAAGAAGAATTTCAATCCCGAAGGAAAGCGTCGCTTTCTTTACATTGGGCATACTGCTTGGTTCAAAAATATACCTTTTTTGGAACAACTTGCTCAAAAATTTCCCAATGTTGATTTTTCCTGGGTGGGCGGGAGTCAATCCCTAAAAAATATAAAAAAACTAGGAAGATTAGATTTTTCAAACAAGGAAGCAAAAGAATTAATTCAAGAATATGATTTTTTGATTACATTGGGTTCTGCAGACGCAAACCCTACAACAATTCTTGAGGCCATGGCATGGGGCTTGATTCCGGTTTGCTCAGTGCAAAGCGGATATGAAGGGTTCTCTGGCATCCAAAATATTTCTATCGACCTTATTGATGATGCCGTTGCAACAATCGAAAAACTCCAGTCTGTTTCTGAAGAACAATTGAAACTATGGCAACATGAAAATTTGGATTGCCTTGACAGTCATTTTCACTGGGGCAGATTTTGCTCCCAAGTTTTAGATGAAATTGAAAGCACGTATAGTCCTGACTTGGCTGAAATAACTCCCAACAATCACTTATTTTTACATGCTGCTGCACAAGAGGCCCCAAATTATTGGGGAAGACCAGTCAATTTGTACCGTTTCATAAAAACGAACTTGAAGTATGCTCTCTAAAACAGGCATCAAATAAATAATTGCCCAAACAAAGGAATCAATGATCTCCACCAGGTGCCGTGTCTGCAATAAAACAGTAGAAGCCATATTTTCAGCAGTTCTATTGCAAAAATACTCTGCTCAATTTTTTAAGTGTTCTCAGTGCGGATATGTGCAGACTGAAGAACCTTATTGGCTTGAAGAAGCCTATAACGTTTCGATCAACGATTCTGATACGGGCATGATGATGCGCAGTTTTTGGCATAGAAATATTGTTGCTACACTGATTTATTTTTTATTCGATAAGAAAAGTAGATTCCTGGATTATGGGGGAGGCTATGGAGTATTTGTGCGCTTGATGCGTGATGTAGGATTTGATTTTTTTTGGCAGGACAAACATACTGAAAACTTATTTGCTAGAGGATTTGAGTTTCCGGAATCAGAAAAATTTACTATTGAATTACTAACTTGCTTTGAAGCTTTCGAGCATTTTGCTACGCCAGTGACCGAACTGGAAAACCTGCTCTCTATTTCCCGAAATATTTTGCTGTCCACGGAATTTATTCCGGAACCAACACCATCCCCAGATAAATGGTGGTACTACGGTACAGAGCATGGACAGCATATCGGTTTTTTTCAGAAAAAAACTTTTGAGTTTCTTGCAAGAAAATACAATCTTTATTTCTATACAAACGGTCAAAATATCCATTTATTAAGCGAAAAGAAACTCTTGCCCTCCTCCTTCAAAATAATGACTAAAACTTCAAAATTTATAACTCCTTTGATAAAGAAACGATTGGATTCTTTAACGTGGATGGACTATGAAAAATTAAAGGTCACTGTTTCATGACTCTCTTAAAACCCTACCTCATCATTATTAAATCTATTCTGTTTTATTTTTTTGACAGTTTAGCTCTTTGTAAAACAACATCTCCACAAAAAAATCGGTTGGATGTAGTGATCTTGATTCGTCAAGATGCAATTGGTGATTTTGTGATGTGGCTTGATACTGCAAAGGAGTACCGTAAATTGTATCCTCCTGAGAAATACAAAATTGTACTTGTTGGAAATAAAATTTGGTGCGACTTGGCAGAGGAACTATCTTATTGGGACAGGGTTATTCCAGTCGATGTAAAACAATTCAAAACTTTTTCCAGTTACCGTTGGAAACTCCTCCGACAAATCCTGAACTTGAAGGCTAATGTAGCAATCCAACCCACATTTTCTCGTGAATTTTATAACGGAGATTCATTAGTTCGAGCCAGTCAAGCTTCTCGAAAAATAAGTTCCTTCGGAGATATGGGCAACCGCAACTGGTTAAAACAAATTATTGCGGATAGTTGGCACACGGAATTGATTCCTGCAACCACCAAATCTCTGACAGAATTAGAACGTAATGCCGAATTTTATTCAGGGTTAACAGATTCCGCACACTTAACCGGCTATCCCAAGCTTGACATGCCAGAATTTTGGCTGTCACCAGAGTGGAAAGAACAAACATTTTATATAATTGTACCTGGAACAAGTGGAGCTGTAGCTGGAAAAGAATGGCCGGTGACGTATTTTTCAGACCTTGCTACAAAAGTTTTTCAGCAAACAGGATGGAAAGGTCTTATTTGCGGAGCGAAGCAAGAGCATAGTCTAGGTGAACAAATACTTAAACAATGTGATGCACCTCTTCAAAATTTCGCCGGTCAGACAACACTGGTGGAATTGGCTGGTTTGTTAAGTCAAAGTCGACTCACAATTAGCAATGACACAGGAGTAGTTTATCTCTCGTCAGCCGTTGGTACTTTGTCAGTCTGCATTCTAGGCGGAGGTCATTTCGGCCGCTTTGTACCTTATCCGGATTTGCCTGGGCAGACCAATCATTTGAAAACTGTCTATCATAAAATGCCTTGTTATGGTTGCAATTGGGTGTGTATTTTTCCTATATTAGAAGGAGAACCAACACCCTGCATTGCTAACATAAGTGTTGGTGCTGTTTGGAGCAAAGTAAGACCCCTGCTCATCAACAAAACTTTAGATCAAAAAGATTTATGTTAACTGAACTACCAAAGAGTAAAGATATTATGGAAAACCCTATGGGATTTCCAACTTCTTTTGAACTTCCAATAATCAAAGATCTTACTAAATATAAAAATACTCTCTATGCTCCTGCAGATGTTACTACCAATTGGGATGGGTATAAAGCCCATTTAGCATCTGTGCGACCCTCCTTTCATCCTAAGATATTGCTAATGGGTCATGATATGAGCGAGATCGAAAATATTACTCTGATGGCATTAGGAGGTGTAGTCAGAGAAATGAATGGAATTCCCTATTATCTTTTAGTAGGACCTCAAAATGTCCATCTCACTCTTGAGGCAATTGAAAATAATCAGCCAGAATGGCTAGGGATAAGCCTTTACACAGGTTTGACAACTTATGTTTTCGAGTGGCTTATACAATACAAAATGGACAAGGCTCGATCAATTACTAAGAAAAAAATTTCAGATTTTAAAACTGCAGATAAACTTTTAAAAGGTATGGTTCGAGAGGCAAAGGGTCCTGTTTATGAGGGGAATAAATTGGTTTATGCTCCTATCATTATTGGAGGGCATTATAATAACTACAACTTTAAAGATTCCTGGGAACGAGGAGGAGAATATATCGTTCGTGGAAAAGGTATAAACATTTTCAGAGATATTTTACTCGGTCTTTATAGTCCAGGAATTTATCACGATCCAATGCCCTACGCCAATATACCTAGAATGGACAGGGAAAAGTTTTATAAGGATACTTTTGAATTCTCGGATAAGACAAAAAAATATGCATTAAGTAGAATTAAATCCATTTTGACTGCTTTGGGGTGTAGTTATTCTTGTACTTATTGTTATGTGAGCTCTCTTATTGATAACCTGCGTGAAGCATATAGTGAAGTGGGTGTGAGACCGCCCAGTATTATTCAAGATAGATTATTGGAAACCGTTGTTCAAGAGGGAGAGGCAATACTTGCTTTGGATGATTTTTATGGTGTTAAAACGACAGCTGTATTTGATCAGGCAGATATTTCCTTAAATAATATGAAATGGTGGGACCAGTTGAAAAATCAATGGTTGGATAGGGTAGGAATCCCTTTCTATATTCAGGCTAGACCAGCAATGTTAGCCGGAAAAACAGGGAAAAAGCGTATTAAAATGATTTCTGAGAAAGGACTTGTTGCTGGAATTTCAATGGCAATTGAATCAGGAAATCCTAAAATCAGAAAACTCCTTCTTGATCGACATGAAAGCAACGATACCATAAAAGATGCAATTCTTAATGTCAAAGAAAGCAATATTCCACTGCGAACACAATCCATTATTGGACTCCCTGTATTAAGACCGTCACAAGTAGTGAATCCAATCCAAAGTAATCTGTCTCTGATTGGTAAAGATGGGGAGGAGTTTTATTACGACGATCCTATTCAAGAATCTTTAACGTGCCTGGAGCTTGTGTGTTCGTCAAACTTCGGAAAAGAAGATTACTATTGGAATGCACTCTATTCCCCATTTCCTGGGACCCCACTAGGAGATTACGCAGTTGCTGCAGGTTTTGCAGATGATGATACGGATGCCCGTCTATACCAATTTGCAACTGAAAGTGGATTAACTTGTTTCACGGGAATTACTTTGAAACGACAGATTGCATTCAGTCAAACCTCAAACTTTTTTGCTCATTTCAAAAATGGAAAAGATTTGATGGTTTTATTCCTCTACGGAAATAATGAATTTCAATTGAGTGACTTTGCGGAATTTGTTGAGACCAGGGGAGAATTCTTTAAGCCTCATGAGAGACCAACACAATTTGGCATAATCCCCAACATTGATCGACATATGTTACTAAAATTTATTGAGGATGTTTATTCTGATTCAGATAAATTTTTTAAATCCATTAATATAAAACTTGTGGACTACTATCTGGCTTTATTGGATGGACTAATCCTTGCGGCAAAAATTGCTGACAAATACTATGAATTTAAAGATCAGGAAAAGGAATTTACATTAGCTGATCTGTACCGTGTAGAACGTATTCACTATTATGACAACAGTTATAACATGTCATATATTCCTGAACGTTTTGAAAGTATCCTTAGTCCACTAATACACGATAGCCGGGCACCTGCAGTGCGAACCGGTTAAACCTTAACGTTACACACCAAGATTACTTTCAGCATTAATCAAAAACAATTATAAATTCTTTTTTCGAAAATTTTACCGCAACAAACGAATCCTCTCACTGTGTTTCAAATAATAACATTGATGCTGTTTGGGGAAAAGTTGTGCCTTTGCTTACCAGTTAAAGCCTTGTGGTTGAAATATTGAATTATTGATGTTTTCATTCATAATTATAGTACTTAGGTAAAAATAAATATCCAAGATCATCTAAACTGTGAGATCTACGAGCTAATATAAAAGGCTACTGCTTAACAATCCCTTCTAATAGCCCCACTTTAGGATTATTTAACTTCAACTTCGTCTTAATAATAAGATTTGCGCAAGGAAGAGGGGCAATCCAACAGGAGTTCCCCGTTTTCGGAATATAATATTCCAAATTACCAACTTTCTTTTTAATAAGCTGAAAAGGCTCCAGTTCAAACTCTGTGTGGCTGGATCTATTTTGTGAAAAAGGAATTACTTTAGGTGGTACAAAAATATTAGGATCAGGATCTTTTTTTATTACCCCAGATTCAATCAAATTTGATAATTTTTTTTCATAATGTAGTGGATCTTCTTTGAAAGAGATACTTACAATAATAATACTCGTTATTAGAAAGGCAGAAAAATAAGAACGATAAAATCCTAATATTCTTAGAATATTTATTGGAAATATCATAGTAAATGTAGCTGGGATTATGAGTAAATAGCTCCAATTGTATCTTGGATCGGGTGCATTTAAAAATAAAAATAAGATCCCGAAAACTCCGATGCCAAAAAGCCAATACATTGCAGGGTGCCTTTTTTCAGACTTGATCATTATCCCCTTAAGCAATAACAGTGCAGATAACAAGACAAGAGTAAAAGCAACAAAGTTAGATTTTGTGGCTTTTGCCCAATACCAAATCCATGAAATAGAATGGATTTTATCTTCTGGTACACGTTCTAAAGCACTTAAGGCTACATCGTAGGTTTCTTTTGAAAAACGAGATGCTTCCAGTTCCCCAAGACTCCAAGGTGCCTCTATACATATAGGAACTGGAAACCAGAAACAACCAGAGGCTTTATACCCAGAAGAAGCTATCATTCCTAAAACCACAAGGCCTAAAAGAAAAGAAAAAAATAAGGGTTTGATTTTACTTTTGCTGAGAAAGAGATATAAAACAAAACTGACGACTACAACTGGAAGGATCGTAAATTTAAATCCGACAGCAAGAGTGGAAAGAAGAAATGGTAACTCTATTCCCAGCACTTCTCTCTTATTTTGTTTTCTTGCTTCTAAAATGAGTATGATTAACCAAGAAACAATAATAGTTACAAAATAACTTGCAATATCTGAAGTAGCAGAGTGAAACATCTTCTTATATAGAGATATCATTAAAACTGATCCTAAAAAAATTAAGAGGTAAGAATCACTTGTTTTCATATGATTTGAAGACAGTCTTTTTAATAAAACTACGATTTGTAATAGTAGGAGAAAAAGTACGAGGCCATTTGTAATTGAAAACACCCGGTGTTCAAATACTCCATGATTTAACGTTGCAATAACAGTATTCCACGAAGATAATAATGCTAATCTGTTATGTATCAGGCCAATTCCATAAGTTATTCCATATTGAGACAGCCATTCAATGTTACCTATGTGGTATCCGCCAGTATCATCCCAAACAATTGGAGAGCTGACCATATAAAATACTGATGAAAAAAGTAAAAATAGTACGCCTACAAAAATACTTTTCTGAAGAAACAGGTTTTTCCACCATTGATTCAATTCTGACTTTATCCGAGGATTTTGTAACAAAGTTACAGAGAATAGTGTAAAAGCAATAGGAAACCAAAATGTTAGTACAAACCATCCAGATAGGAAAAGCTGAATTAACGCAATAATTGAAATCCCAATCCAGAACGAAATAATGAATTTATCAAAAGAGTGGGATAAAAAACTCACTTTCAAATTATTCAAGATTAAAATACCCAGAGGAATAGAGCAGAAAAGGATTAGCGCCCAAAGAAAAATAATAGAAAGCATAATGTTGCTTATGAAAGTTTATAAATATCAATATATTGATGTGTTTATCCTACATTATGTTTTTGCTCTAAGAAGCAGAGTACCTTTAGTACGTAACGGATAAACTTTGTCAGTGCATTGTAAGCTTGCTTTCGACATTTATCAAATTCGATTTTAAATCCTTGTTTTCCAAAATCTTATCCCGGAGACACATTGTTCCGAGCCAGTCATTACCAAAAAGAGGGGATATTAAAAATCCACTTTGATCTTGTCTTAAAAAAAGTTAGAGTTTTTGCCCTCGCATTAAAATTCTTCAGATTGACATTTTCTCCCTCAATTCAGCAATTCGGTCCCGCAATTCTGCCGCACGTTCAAATTCGAGGGATTCCGCTGCTTCGCGCATTTCTTCCTCAAAATCAGCAATTATTTCTTCCATGTTAATTACTGTTTCGTAGACCGGAATTTCTTCTGCTACGTAAGAATCACTTTCCAGCATCTCATTCAGTTCGACTGGCGCAAAGGACGGCGCTATTTTTCGGAAAATTGTTTTCGGAATAATACCGTGTTTTTTGTTGTAAGCTTCCTGTTTTTTACGACGTTTTTCGGTCAGGTCGAGGGTGATCTGCATAGATGCCGTAACCCTGTCTGCATACATGATTACAAGTCCGTTTGCGTTACGTGAGGCACGTCCCGAGGTTTGAACAAGTGAACGTACCGATCGCAAAAATCCCTCTTTGTCCGCATCAAAAATTCCGACCAGTGAAACTTCCGGCAAATCCAAACCTTCCCGGAGAAGGTTGATTCCAACCAAAACGTCAAATTCTCCTGCCCGCAAATCATGTAAAATCTGGGTTCGTTCCACCACATCAACATCTGAGTGCATGTAGCGCACTCTCACATCAAGATCGTGATAATATTCCGTGAGGTCTTCCGCCATACGCTTTGTGAGAGTGGTGACAAGCACGCGCTCCTTGCGTTTGGCCCGCAGACGAATTTCATGCAGCATATCATCGACCTGTCCAAGCACCGGTCGTATTTCGATTACCGGTTCAAGCAAACCTGTGGGACGCACCACGAGTTCCGCCATTTGGCCTTCGGTCTGCTCCATTTCGTAATCTCCCGGAGTTGCAGAAACATAAATCAATCTTTGCGGAAACTCGACAAATTCCGGAAACTGCAACGGCCGGTTATCCACTGCGGATGGCAGACGAAATCCATGTTCCACCAGGGTAGATTTTCTCGAATAATCCCCGCGGTACATCGCTCTAAGCTGAGGCAGAGTCATGTGACTTTCGTCGACAAAAATCAAAGAATCATCCGGAAAATAATTGAGCAAAGTAGCGGGAGGAGTTCCGGCAGCTCTGCGGTCCATGATACGGCTGTAATTTTCAATTCCGGAACAGGAACCGGTTTGTTCAATCATTTCCAGATCATACTCAGTACGCTGCAAAAGGCGCTGAGCTTCCAGAATTTTATTGTTTGCATGGAGATCTTCGAGACGTTCGCGGAGCTCTTCCCGGATTAAACGCAAAGTTTCCGGAACATGTTCTGCAGGCGCGACATAGTGAGAGGCAGGATAAATTACAAAATGCT
>Ga0207986_1001052_pt1 | contig 12189 bp, 9 predicted proteins | sample ETNtaG_26_FD_185764 | JGI IMG/M metagenome (GOLD analysis project Ga0207986, IMG submission 185764) | Marine microbial and viral communities from oxygen minimum zone, Eastern Pacific Ocean - ETNP201302SV89 (SPAdes) (version 2) | ecosystem: Environmental > Aquatic > Marine > Oceanic ... | reverse complement strand
ATTGGATTGATTTTTTTTTTAACACTTAGCATCAAGGGCATAGAACAAACGTGCTGCTGAATGGCAGTCAAAAGGTTGAGCAATGAAAGATCGTGAAAGGAGTATGCAATGATCATCAAAAGAAGAAATTTTTTAAGAGGTGCGGGAATATCGGGTGCCGCGATTGCTGTCAATGGGCCGATATTCAATTCCCTTGCACTGGCAGAAACATCCACTGCTTCTGAAAATGGGAATTGGTTGCCAACTTCCTGTCAAGGCTGCACTACATGGTGTCCTGCCGAAGTTTTTGTACAAAATGGAAGAGCCGTCAAGGTTAAAGGGAATCGGTATTCCAAACAGAATGATGGATTCCTTTGTGCTAAAGGGCATTTGTCCTTACAACAACTGTATGACCCTGACCGGGTCAAGGTCCCAATGAAGAGAACCAATCCGCTGAAAAGCAAGGGCGTGGATCCCAAATTTGTCCCGATTACCTGGGATGAAGCACTCAATACCATCGCTGATAAAATGATGGATCTGAGGAAAAATGGGGAACCAGAAAAATTCATGCTCATGCGTGGAAGGTATTCTTACATGAGAGATACAATCTATGCTGCCCTCCCCAAAGTCTTTGGATCTCCGAACGGTATCTCTCACAGCGCCATCTGTGCGGAAGCGGAAAAATTCGGTTCTTTTTTTACTGCCGGGAATTGGGGTTATCGAGATTATGATCTGTCTAATACAAAATATGCCTTGATCTGGGGATGCGACCCGCTTAGTAGCAATCGGATGATTCCGGCAACGATTAAACGATTTGGTGAGATGCTTGATCACGGCACGATCGCGGTTGTTGATCCCAAACTCCACTCTTCTGCTGTCAAAGCCCATGAATGGCTGCCGATCAAACCCGGAGAAGATGGGGCTCTTGCCAGCGCTATTGCCCATGTGCTCCTCACGGAAGGGCTTTGGAACAAAGAGTTTGTCGGAGATTTCAAGGATGGGAAAAACCTTTTCCAGGCAGGAAAGAACGTTGATGAATCCACCTTTGCAGAAAAGGAATCCCATGGGCTTGTGAAGTGGTGGAATATTGAACTGAAGGACAAGTCTCCTGCATGGGCGGCAAAGATCACTCTTCTCCCCGAAGAGCAAATTCTTCGTGTCGCCAGAGGCATGGGAAAAGCAGCGCCACGTGTTGTGGTTTGGCTCGGTCCGGGCGCCGCAATGCATGTGAGGGGGAGTTACAGTGCCATGGGAATTCATGCACTCAGTGGGCTTCTCGGCAGCATTGACCATGAAGGAGGTGTTTTAGCAACCGCCAAAATACCAGTGAAAGGTATTCCTAAATTCAGCAAGTATCAGGATGAACTGGCAAAAAAACACTCCAAGATGCAGAAAATCGACCAGAGAGGTTACAAGGAATTTCCTGCGCTGAAAAAAGGGAAATCCGGCGGGGGGGTAGTGACCAATAATGCTGCTAATGCCTTGTTAACAGAAGATCCCTATCAGATCAAAGTCGCCATTGGCTACATGAATAACTTCACCTTCTCATGCACCGGTGCAGAACGTTGGGAAAAAGCAATGGAGAAAATTCCGTTCTTTGCCCACATTACCACCAATGCATCTGAGATGACTCAGTATGCCGATATTGTTCTGCCCTCGGCAATCACCCAGTACGAAAAGCTCGGTTTCGTTAAAACTAAAGCGAATCGATTTGCAACCGCAACGCTGATTCTGCCTGTCGTCAAACCCATGTGGGATTTGAAAATGGATGAGACAGAAATTCCATGGATGATTGCAGAAAAACTCAAAGAGAGGGGATTTTCGAACCTCATGGATTATTTCCAGAAGGAATTCAAAGATCCTGAAACCGGGAAAATGCCAACCAACGGCCTGGAGTTTACAGAATTTAATCTGAAAAACCAGACGGCGCCCCTCTGGGATGGTAAAAAAGATGTCGGTGGCGATAAGATCAGCGGTTGGCAGGAATTCAAAGAACGTGGAATGTGGAATTCGTCTCCCTATAAGTATAAAAAGCGATGGGGGGGGAAGTTTAAGACGGTTTCCAAGAAATTTGAATTCTACTCGGAAACCCTCAAAAAAGCCCTTGAATCCCATGCTAAAAAACATCAAACCAGTGTGGACGATATTCTTGAAACAGCCAATTATGAGGCACGAGGTGAACTGGCTTTTGTTCCTCACTACGAGACGGCATTTCGACATGGAAGCCAGAAAGAATATCCGTTTGACTTCATTGACTTCAAATCGAAGCTCAATCGAGAAGGAAGAAGTCAAAATCTGAGTTGGTATTATGAGTTCAAGAAAATCGATGTAGGGGACAAGAGCTGGGACGATGTCCTGCAGATCAATCCTGATGATGCCGCAAAATTGGGCATTAAGGATGGTGATCCGATTAAAGTGACTTCGACGGTCGCGAGCATCTCAGTCAATGCACACCTTTGGGAAGGTGTGCGTCCTGGTACCGTGGCAAAATGCTTTGGACAGGGGCACTGGGCCTACGGAAGAATTGCTGCTCAAGATTATCATAGTGCTATCCCGAGAGGTGGCAGCAACAATTTGCTGATGCCCGACGAGTATGATCGGCTCAGTGGAAGTACGGTAAGAAACGGCGGATTCACTGGCGTCAAAATAGAAAAAATCTAATGTAGAGGAGAAAGAGAAATGGCTAAAGTAAGATATGCAATGGTCATCGACCTGCAGAAGTGTTCTGGGTGCGGCGCATGTGCAATCGCATGCAAAACCGAACATAACACACAAGGCAGGAAGAACGGCCATACCTTCAACTGGGCTGATTTTGCGATCAATAAATCGGGGAAGTTCCCTGACGTGAAATATGCCGCAATTCCTGTACTCTGTAATCACTGTGACGAACCTGCCTGTCTCAAAGGTTGTCCGGAACCGAAGGCACTTTATAAAACAGAAGAAGGCATAACGATGTATAATTATCGTTACTGTGTTCAATGTAGAAAATGTTTTGAGCCTGAAAATTCATGCCCCTACAGTTCAGCGGATGTGAATCAGTCCGGAGATCAATTCAGTGTGATCAGCTTTAATGAACCGGGTACTGAACCCCATCCCTTCCATCAAGACAAGTCTGAGCTGATTCAAGGTGGGACCTCTTCCCCGGCCGAAATTGTTGAGAATACTAAGTCGCTTCCTCCTCATAAAAATGATTATGCGTTTCGAGACCGAAAGAAGCCTGAAGCTGGACAGAAGTCAAGGGGGCGGGGACAGTCAAAGGCTGTCCGATCAGAAGGCTGGGTCGAAAAATGTAATTTTTGTATTCATCGAGTCAGGGAAGGAAAGGATCCCTATTGTGTGGTTTCCTGTCCTGCTAACGCTCGGGTTTTTGGGGACCGAAACGACCCGAACAGTGAAGTCAGCAAACTTCTGAAGAAATATACGCCAAAGCGTCTTAAAAACGCCAAAGGTGAATTTCTGAAAGAAGGGGAAAAAGGAACCTCACCGAATGTCTTTTACATTAGAGACTTCCAGCCTCAGGCTAAACTTGCTTAAATTTAAGCTTCACGGGGATGTGATCGATTCAAAGATCACATCCCATTATTCTGATGAACATGAATGATGAATTGATTGTACACGAAAACAAGAGAGAGAATTGTTTTCGATTTCTGGCAGGGTTATTTTACTTTCCTGAAACAGTTCTTTTTGAAGAGGCCAACCTTTTTGAAAATCTTTCAGAAGGTCTTAAAATTGTCTGTCCTGAAGCAGTCCAAGACGCAGTCAGGATAGAAAAAAGTATCCGGGAATACACGGATGAAGAACTGCAAATAGATTATGCAAAACTCTTCAAAGGTCCTAACACCCTTCTTGCGCCTCCCTATGGATCCGTTTATCTAGACGAAGGCAGACAGGTTATGGGATTTTCTACCATGGAAGTGATCAAAACCTATGAACAAGAAGGGCTGGGCAAAAGCAGTGATTTTAAAGACCTTCCGGACCATATCGTGGTAGAAATGGAATTCATGAGTTTTCTGATTTATCAGGAATTGGCCGCCTTGGAAAAAAAGGATATAGAATTGGCAAGGAAGTATATTGAAAAACAAAATACTTTTTTAAATAGCTTTCTTCATCAATGGATTCCTTCTTTTTGTCAAAAAATCAAGGAGGGCACTGAAAACAAGTTTTATATATCCCTTGCTGATTGCCTTTCGATTTTCATTACGAATCCCCACCAGGTTTTGTCACTTCCTTGAAATTGAATTTCGACTACCCTTCTTGATGTTTTTTCCTGAATCTATGGTTGTTTTGGATCAAACTTCCTGAATTGAAAAAAGTTTGGAGTTTTGTATTTTGATCTAAAAAAATCCATTGCCGGTGATCCAAAGCCGTGCTGTTTCAAAATAGAACTTTGTCCTGTTCCTTGGATCGTTACGTTGAGAACTCCTTGAATTTGTTCAATCACTGTTGTGCTTGAGCCTTTAGTTTTCATTCATTTCTTCCCGCCTAAAATCATACCAGGCAGGTATAGTTTTTTTTCAAAGCTTCTTCGCGACATGCTGTTTGCCTGATTTCGAAATCAGGCAAGAATGGAATTTTCTGCAACAGGAATCCTCCTTTAGTTCTGAAGTGGAATCATAAAAAAAGACCTTTCAAGAAAAATCATGAACGTTTCAGAATGATTTTATCTTTGATCTTTCATCAGGAATCAGTACAAACCGTGGTAACTTTCTAAGAAAAAACATTTATAAACTCACAATTTTTTGAACATGACTGGAATAACCCAAAGGCTGGCGGACTTTGCTGCCGGTTTGAATCACGAGAAATTGCCTAAAGAAGTAATGGAACGGGCATCATTGCTGATTTTCGACCTGACCGGCATCATGGTACGTGCCCGTCACGACGCCGAATCGACTCCAAGCCTGATCCGTGCGGTGGAACGTCTTGGAATGCAAAATGGCTCCTGCAGGGTTCTTGGAGACAATAGGGGCTATTCTCCCACTGCAGCAGCATTAATCAACGGGACGCTGGCGCATTCGCTGGATTTTGATGATACCCATGCTGCTGCTTCGCTTCATTCTTCTGCACCGATTCTGCCTGCGGCATTGGCTGCGGCAGAGCTTACTTCTGCATCCGGGCGTGACCTGATCGCGGCCTGTGTTGCGGGCTACGAGATTCAGGTTCGTCTCTCCTTAGCGTTGAATCCTTCGGATCATTATGACCGGGGCTTTCACCCCACAGCGACCTGCGGGGTTTTCGGAGCGGCCGCTGCTGCCGGTAAACTCCTCGGGCTGGATGCAGAAGGGATTGTCGGTGCCTTCGGCATTGCCCTTTCCCAGGCAGCGGGCTCGATGCAGTTTCTGGCTGATGGGGCCTGGACCAAACGTTCCCATGTGGGACAGGCTGCGGCCAATGGCCTTTTATGTGCGACCCTGGCTTCAGAAGGGTTCAAGGGACCCGGGGAAGCCTTTGAAGGGAATTGGGGTTTTCTCAAGGGTTATTCTCCCAATCCTGAACCGGAACGTGCCATCGAAGCCTTGGGAGAGAAGTGGGAAACCCTGGAACTGGCCGTCAAACCCTATCCTTCATGCCGTTATTCCCATGCACCTTTAGACGGGTTGATTGCACTCCGTCAGGCCCATCAGTTATCGGCAGAAGATATTCAAGCAGTTGAAGTTGGAGTCTCAGCGACAGGACACAAACTGATTGGAGCCCCGGAAGAACTGAAGACCCATCCTGTCAGTGTGGTCGATGGTCAGTTTTCCATGCCTTTCTGCGCAGCCGTGGTCTTGAGCCAGGGGAATCTTGCCTGGGATGATTATCCGACTCAATTGAAAAACCCTGAAACCCTGGAGCTTTGCAAGAAGGTCAGGACCCTTGTGGACGAGCGGGCCGAAAAAGTTTTTCCCCGGGAAATGTCTGGTTCTGTCAGCCTTAAAACCCGTCAGGGTGATTTTGAAACCTTCATTGAAGTTCCAAAAGGTGAACCCAGGAACTTCATGACGAAAGATGAGTTCCGAAACAAATTCAACGGTCTCTGCCGGCCCTATATGTCTGATGGCAGAATGGAAGAGTTTTCCGATTCGCTGCTGGGACTGGAGCAGGCCTCAACGGCGGGTTCCGTTTTTTCACTGAGCAGTTCTGAAGGAGTTTGAAATGGTTGCAGTTGCCAAAGAAGTTGGAAAAAATCGCTACCGTGAATCCTACGGTCGCTATCTGGAAGATTTCACGATCGGGGACGTTTATGAACACCGTCCCGGACGTACGATCACAGAAAGCGACAACACGTGGTTCACTTTGCTCACGATGAATCAGCATCCGCTTCATTTTGACGCGGAATACGCCTCCAAAAGTGAATTTGGAAAACCATTGGTCAATTCCTGCCTGACCCTCTCGATGGTTGCTGGGATGAGTGTTTCTGACATTAGCCAGAAAACCATCGCCAATCTGGGATGGGACAAAATCAAGCTTACCTCTCCGGTCTTTGTAGGAGACACACTTTACGCAGAATCCATTATCCTCTCCAAACGTGAATCCAAGTCACGGCCCAACCAAGGCATCGTCAGCGTGCTTACCACAGGATGCAATCAGGATGGTACGGAAGTCATCAGCTATGAACGGACGATGCTGATTCCCAAACAGGGGCATGCCGTGGACGACTTGGCCGATTATTGAAAGAAGTTGAAACCATGAAAATCGATTCGTCAGACCAGTCCCTGATTTTAGACAGCATCGATTCATTTCTCGAAAGGGATGTCAGGCCTCATCTGAAACATTTTGAAAGTAATGATGAATACCCTCAGGAAATGGCAGATAAAATGGCTGAGATGGGGCTTTTCGGAGCAACGATTTCCCCGGAATATGGGGGGTTAGGACTGGATGCCGAAACCTATGTCAAGATCGTGGAACGAGTGGCGGCAATCTGGATGTCTGTTTCCGGGATTTTCAACTCGCATCTCATCATGTGTTCTGCGGTGGAGCGTTTTGGGACCGACTCCATGAAGAAGAATTACCTCCCGCGTTTTGCCAGTGGCGAACTCCGTGGAGGGATAGCCCTCACCGAACCAGATTGTGGAACCGACCTGCAGGCGGTTCGAACCCGTGCAGAAGCTCGGGGAGATCATTACCTCCTCAATGGCAGTAAGATGTGGAGCACCAACTCCGTAGAGGGAAACGTGCTTGCGGTGCTTGCGAAGACGGGTCCCGAACCTGCTGGAACCAGAAGCAAAAATCTGAGCCTTTTCCTGGTTCAAAAAGAAATGGGGTATCAGACCAGCAAACTCAAAAAACTCGGCTACCGGGGCATTGATACTGGAGAAGTTTCCTTTGAGGATGTCAAAGTTCCAAAGGATCACTTGATTGGCGGAGAAGGAAAAGGATTACAGCAGATTCTCTCCGGCCTTGAACTGGGAAGGATCAATGTTGCCGCTCGTGGAGTGGGTATTGCCCGAGCCTGCCTCGAAGAGTCTCTGGCCTACGCTCAGCAGAGAAAGACTTTTGGAAAACCAATTTGTGAACATCAAAGCATCCAGATCAAACTTGCCGACATGGCAACCCGGGTCGAGGCTTCCCGTTTGCTGACCGAACAGGCGGCAAGGGCCTACGATCGTGGGGAACGCTGTGACCTGGAAGCTGGAATGGCCAAGCTGAATGCAACGGAAGCCGCCCTGGAAAATTCGATGGAAGCCATGCGCATCCATGGTGCTTATGGCTACTCTCCGGAATACAACATCGAACGTTATTATCGCGACGCTCCTTTATTGGCCATCGGAGAGGGAACCAATGAAATCCAGCGGTTGATCATTGCCCGCCAGTTGGTGGAACGGAATCCTCTACCAAACTGATCCATGACACTTCCCCTGAAAGGCGTTCGCGTCTTGGCCGTCGAGCAGTATGGTGCCGGACCATTCGGGACCCAGTTCCTCGCAGACCAGGGTGCGGAGGTGGTGAAGATAGAAAATCCGAATGATGGGGGTGATTTTGCCCGAAATGTGGGTCCCTTCTTCTTTACCCCGGAGCATTCGGAATTCTTCCATGCATACAACCGTAATAAAAAAAGCCTGACCCTCGACCTTTCCCAAAAGGAGGGACTTCAAGTTTTTCAGGATCTGGTCAAAACCTCTGATGCGGTGGCTTCCAATCTGCGAGGCGATGTTCCGGAAAAGCTCGGGCTGACCTACGAGGCCCTTGGTGCAATCAATGAAAAAATCGTTTGTGCCCACTTGTCTGCCTATGGACGCAAAGGTCCCAGAGCCAGTTGGCCTGGTTTTGATTACATGATGCAGGCGGAAGCAGGTTACTTTTCCTTAACCGGGGAACCGGATGCGCCTCCCACACGTTTCGGCCTTTCAGTGGTGGATCAGATGACCGGACTTGCACTCGCCTATGCCGTTCTGGCTGGCATCACCGGGGCAAGGTCTTCAGGCCGTGGGCGTGACCTGGACGTCAGTCTCTTCGATGTGGCGCTTTGTAACTTGGGCTATCCCGCCATTTGGTATCTCAATGAAGGACACAGGACTGGACGTCTCGAACGATCGGCACATCCTGCTCTGACTCCCTGTGAACTCTACCGAACGTCTGATGGCTGGATTTACATCATGTGCAACAAGGAAAAATTCTGGCCCGTACTGTGTGAAGTCCTGGGTCATGATGAATGGTCCACGGACGGTCGTTTCAAGGATTTCAAAGGCCGGCTTGAGCATCGTAAACTGATTCGTGAAATGCTGGATGAGGAACTTCAGAAGAAGAATACCTCGGATTGGCTCAAAATCTTTGCCGGAAAGGTTCCTGCTGCTCCGGTTAATGATCTTCAGGGTGCCCTGGAAAATCCTTTTGTTCAGGATGAAGGACGGATTCAATCAATCCCGCTCAAGGATTATGGGAGTTACCGTACCCTCGATTCCCCTGTTAAATGTGGAGAACCGACCCCCTCCAACCCCGCTCCTCTTTTAGGGCAGGACACGGAACAATTACTCACAGATTTGGGTTATAGCCCTGACCACATCACCGAATTACGTGATTCGGGTATTATTTGAAGAGATCCAGTGATCTTGGCTTATAATCATTTGACAAAGTCTAAGTTAGTCTCTATATTAAATAGTTTCGCAAAACAGATCTTCGGCAACAGAATCAGAAACAAACAGCTTGATGAGCGAGCCTGAGACTTTCTGAATTTTTTAAATTCAGGAAGTGTCAATTTATACAGTAATAGGATTAAAACTTGAGAGTTTGATCCTGGCTCAGAACGAACGCTGGCGGCATGCCTTATACATGCAAGTCGAACGAGAAAGTCACTTCGGTGGCGAGTAGAGTGGCGCACGGGTGAGTAACGCGTAGATGATCTACCCTTCAGTCTGGGACAACTCTTGGAAACGGGAGCTAATACCGGATAAAACCTTCGGGTTGAAAGCTTTAGTGCTGGAGGACGAGTCTGCGTACCATTAGCTTGTTGGTGGGGTAAGAGCCTACCAAGGCGACGATGGTTAGCGGGTCTGAGAGGACGATCCGCCACACTGGAACTGAGACACGGTCCAGACTCCTACGGGAGGCAGCAGTAGGGAATATTGCGCAATGGGGGAAACCCTGACGCAGCAATGCCGCGTGAGTGAAGAAGGCCCTCGGGTCGTAAAGCTCTTTTATGGGGGAAGATGATGACGGTACCCCATGAATAAGCACCGGCTAACTACGTGCCAGCAGCCGCGGTAATACGTAGGGTGCGAGCGTTGTTCGGAATTACTGGGCGTAAAGGGCGTGCAGGCGGATTGGTAAGCCGGAGGTGAAAGCCCGGGGCTCAACCCCGGAGGGTCTTTCGGAACTGCCAGTCTTGAGAGGGTCAGGGGCCAGCGGAATTCCTGGTGTAGAGGTGAAATTCGTAGAGATCAGGAGGAACACCGGCGGCGAAAGCGGCTGGCTGGGGCCACTCTGACGCTGAGGCGCGAAAGCGTGGGGAGCAAACAGGATTAGATACCCTGGTAGTCCACGCCGTAAACGATGGGCACTAAGCGTCCGACGGGTTCGACCCTGTTGGGTGCTGCAGTTAACGCGTTAAGTGCCCCGCCTGGGGAGTACGGTCGCAAGACTAAAACTCAAAGGAATTGACGGGGGCCCGCACAAGCGGTGGAACATGTGGTTTAATTCGACGCAACGCGAAGAACCTTACCTGGGTTTGACATCCCCGGACGACACCAGAGATGGTGTTTTCTCTTCGGAGACCGGGTGACAGGTGCTGCATGGCTGTCGTCAGCTCGTGTCGTGAGATGTTGGGTTAAGTCCCGCAACGAGCGCAACCCTTGCCCTTAGTTGCCAGCAGTTCGGCTGGGCACTCTAGGGGGACTGCCGGTGACAAGCCGGAGGAAGGTGGGGATGACGTCAAGTCCTCATGGCCTTTATATCCAGGGCTACACACGTGTTACAATGGGGGTTACAAAGGGCAGCGAAACGGCAACGTGGAGCGAATCCCAAAAAAACCCTCTCAGTTCGGATCGCAGTCTGCAACTCGACTGCGTGAAGCTGGAATCGCTAGTAATCGCGGATCAGCACGCCGCGGTGAATACGTTCCCGGGCCTTGTACACACCGCCCGTCACACCATGGGAGTTGACAGGGGCAGAAGCCGCCGAGCCAACCTTCGGGAGGCAGGCGTCCAAGCTCCGGTTGATGACTGGGGTGAAGTCGTAACAAGGTAGCCGTAGGAGAACCTGCGGCTGGATCACCTCCTTTCTAAGGACGCCGGTGATGCTTTTTTTAAGCATTCCGGGAGTCAAAGTCGACTCAGGCTCCTCAACAAGCTGTTTGGATCAGATTTTTCAGCTGTAATCTGCTTAGGGCCTGTAGCTCAGCTTGGTTAGAGCGCATCCCTGATAAGGATGAGGCCGGTGGTTCAAGTCCACCCAGGCCCACCATCGATGGGGGATTAGCTCAGTTGGGAGAGCGCCTGCCTTGCAAGCAGGAGGTCGTCAGTTCGATTCTGATATCCTCCACCATCTAACACCTACCCGGTAGCAGTAGGGTAGCAGTCAAAGATTTCACTCCCAGTTTTTCACGCACTACTTTTTCAGAAACCGGGTCGTAGTGGGCCTCGTTGACGTCCGGGGAATGTCCCAGGTACGCCGAAGCTTCCTTCGTCGTGAAACCGAACTCTGACTTGAGGACATGATTGAACCAGGTGCGGAGGTCTTTAAGCTGAAAATCTTTTACCCCGTTCCTTAGCTTGAGGCTTGCCCAGGACCGCTTTAGCGAATCCCTTCTCGTGCCATCAGGTTTTGGGAATACCCAGCGTACAGTTCTGGGTTGGGATTCAATCACATCAAGTGCCTCTCGAAAGAGAATCACGTCACGCCGCTTGTTCCATTTCGGAGACCAGCCTGTCCCGTAGGCAGTAGGGCATTCAGGTTTTTTCCGAATCATCCAGAGACCTTTTTCGATGTCGTTCCACTCCAAATGCAAAGCTTCTCCAAGCCGGCAGCCGGTGAAGGCAAGGAATCTGATCAAGGGCTGTACCACGCAGGAATCTGATACCAATTGAGATACTTCTTCCTTTGAGGGCAGGCGTTCCCTGACCAGACCGGTCGTCTCGGGGATCACGACTTTTTTTGTGACCGGACTGCGGATCTCCGCAAGTCCCGACTCCTCAATCCAGCCGAAGAATTTTTTAAGTATCCCCCGGTAGGACTTTAGAGTCGCCTGTGACTTTCCTTCGTCAATCAGTCCGTTCAGCAGAAGCTGAACATCATACAGGCGCACCTCATCCACGTACTGCTTCTGGAAACGGCCGACCAGAGACTTCAACGCGTAAACGTCGTTGATCTGGGTCTTCGGTTTCCGGCCCGCGGAGGTGGATTTGAGGTACTTATCAGCGGCCTCAGGCAGTTCCAATCTGCTCTCGGCAGAAAACTGAATTTCTGGCATCTTCAAGACGTCACGGTCATCGAAGACACCTTCCAACAGTTCTTTTTCCTTCCGATGCAGCATTCGCTTCGCAAGGACTTTGTTTCTATGCAAAGCCCTGCAGATGCGTGCGCGGTTCGGAAGGTAGTAGGACGCGTAGTACGTTTTCCTTTTCAGGTACATACTACAGCGCGGATCATAAGTTATATCCATCTTGCTCCTTATGTCTAGCAGGACGCCCGGCTCAAGAAGGATTTGAGATCCTTCTCTCTTATACGAACTTCCCGGCCAACCTTCAAGTAGGGCAGATCCCTTTTTTCGTATAGGTGACCCTCAACGGTGCGGCGGCT